>JAABUT010000246.1_pt1 | contig 100661 bp, 97 predicted proteins | sample 5559281 | NCBI WGS metagenome assembly JAABUT01 (sample SAMN10711880, study PRJNA513359) | rock metagenome | isolation source: Antarctica rocks | place: Antarctica: Victoria Land, Ricker Hills nord | collected 2016-01-04 | reverse complement strand
TTTCGGCACACTGTTGAGTTCTCAAAGAACAGGCACACACCATCACAGACAACCAAGTCCACTCCGGGGCAACCCCACAAACACTACCCCACACAACCCACCAAGTCAAAACCCCAACCAGGCGCGTCCCGGAACCTCCAGCGCCTCGTGATCTTGCGATCGTCGGACCCTCTGGCGGCCTGCCCGGCCGGCTCCCTCGCGGGCTCCGTTCGCCGTGCAGAGAGAACAGTAGCTCAGGCTTACACCAGGGTCAAATTCGGGTCCAAGGCCCCTCAGAGGCACGAATCTTCGGCGCCGAGGGCCTTGGACCCACGATCCGTTCAGGATGTGTGAGCTGTGACCCGGACCGCTTTGCGCTTCCCCACCGAGAGTAGGCGCCCCGCGAGCTCGCTGCCAGGAACGTCGTAGGCCTTAGCCGGCCGCGGCACCCCGTCCAGCTTGACGGCCCCCGCGTCGATCAGCCTTCTTGCGGCCGATCCGCTGTCGGCCAGGCCCGCCGCGGTGAGTAGCGCAGGCAGGTGGACGGTGTCGGCCAGGTCCGCGGCGAACTCCGGGGCATCGGCCTGAAGCTGGCCGTCCCGGAACAGGGCGTTGAAACGCGCTTCGGCCGCACGAGCCGCCTCGTCGCCGTGGTACAGCCCGACGATCCGGCGCGCGACCTGCCGCTTCGCCTCGTTGGCCCGCTTGCCACCCGCGGCCACGTCCTGGGCCAGCGCGGCGACGTCGTCCGGATGCAGATCTGTGCAGAGCGTCGCGTACAGCTCCACCGCGGTGTCCGGAATGCTCATCAGCTTGCCGAACTGCTCCCCCGGCGGCTCCGAGATGGCCACGTAGTTGTTGAGCGACTTGCCCATCTTCTCCGTGCCGTCGGTGCCGACCAGCAGGGGCACTGTGAGGACTGCCTGTGGCGGCTCACCCTTGGCCCGCTGCAGGGTTCGGCCAACCAGGTTGTTGAACGTCTGGTCCGTCCCGCCGAGCTCGACGTCGGCGCGCACCTCGACCGAGTCGATGCCCTGCAAGAGCGGGTAAAAGAACTCAGACAGTGTGATCGACACGTTGCCGGCGAACCGCTTGGCAAAATCGTCGCGCTCCAGCATCTGAGCCACCGTCACCTGCCGGCTGTAGTCCAGCAGTCGGGCCAGGTCCATGCTGCCAAGCCAGTCGGCATTGTTGACGATCTCGGTGCGGTCCGGATCGAGTATCCGCATCACCTGGTCGAAGTAACCCTGGGCGTTGGCGCGTACCTGCTCGGCACTCTGCGCGGACCGCGTCGCCGTCTTGCCGGAGGGGTCGCCCACCTGGCCGGTGAAGCCGCCGACCACCAGGACCGCCGTGTGGCCGTGGTCCTGGAACTGGCGGAGCTTACGAAGAACCACGGCATGCCCGAGCGTCAGGTCCGTCCCGCTCGGGTCGATGCCGAGCTTGACCCGCAGCGGGCGATGTTCCGCGCGCGCCGCGAGCAGCCGCTCGGCAAGGCCGTCCGGCGGCAGAATTCGAGCGGCCCCCGCGGCCAGGATCCGGTATTCCTCGCGCAGGTCCGGGGGCAGGTCCTCCGTCAGGGGCCGTCGGTCTCGCGGTTCGTCGCTCACGGTTGTCCAGTCTGCCGGGTGCCGCCAACACGTTTGCGTCCACCCGCGCGATACGCCGACACGGTCGGATCCCCGGGCAGCCAGAAACGCCAGGACAGCTCGGCCGCCGCGGCGACGCCCACCCTGGGCCCGGACTCGTACGGCCCGGGCGGAGCGAGCGACACCAGCTGCACCGGCGAACGCTCGTCCAGCAGGTCGACACCGCTGTCCGCGCCGCTGAGCCCCAGCGCCCTTGCGAGCCTCGCCGGCCCACTCGCGATCTTGGCGGCCGGCACCGACTTCGCGCCCCGGCTGCGAGCGCACGATTCGCCCTCGACGATCTCAGCGGCCCGCAACAGTACCGCCGCGGCGGTGCCAGGCTCACCGCAGACGATGTTGGCGCACCAGTGCATGCCGTACACGAAGTAGCAGTACAGATGACCGGCCTCGCCGAACATCACCGCGGTCCGCTTCGTCAGGCCGCGGTAGGCGTGCGAGGCCGCGTCCCGCTCGCCCTCGTACGCCTCGACCTCGGTGATCCGGGCGAGGACCGGCACGCCGTCGATCCGGCTGCGGACGAGGGCGCCCAGCAACAGCGGCGCCGTTTGCACAGCGGTACCGGTGAGCAGGTCGCGGTCAACCAGCATTGCCATCCGTCCGCCTACCGAGACCATTCCCGCTGGTCAGCCAGCACCCCGCGCAGCGTCGCGAGCTGCTCGGCCACCCGCACCGGAGCGGTGCCGCCGTGGGCGGAACGGCTCGCCAGTGAGCCGGCCACTGTCAGCACCTCGCGCACCTCGGGACGTAGTTCGGTGGAGATCTCGGCGAAGTCGGCGTCCGACAGCTCGTGCAGCTCGATCCCCCGAGCCTCACAGACCCGCACGCAAGAACCAGCCACCTCGTGTGCCACCCGGAAGGCGACGCCCTGACGGACCAGCCACTCGGCAATGTCGGTCGCCAGCGAGAATCCTTGCGGTGCAAGGGATTCCAGACGCTCCCTGTCGAAAACCAGGGTCGCCATCATGCCGGTCATCGCGGGTAGTAACAAAGCCAGGTTGTCGATGGCGTCGAACACCGGCTCCTTGTCCTCTTGCAAGTCGCGGTTGTATGCCAGCGGCAGGCCCTTCAGGGTGGCCAGCAATCCGGCGAGGTCGCCGATCAGCCGGCCGGCCTTGCCACGGGCGAGCTCGGCTACGTCCGGGTTCTTCTTCTGCGGCATGATCGAGGAACCGGTGGAGTAGGCATCGTCCAGCCGGACGAACCCGAATTCCTTGGTGGCCCAGAGGATCACCTCTTCGGCCAGCCGGGAAAGGTCCACCGCCAGCATGGCGGTGATGAACGAGAACTCCGCCACCACGTCGCGTGCGGCGACCGCGTCGATGGAGTTCTCCGCGGGCGCGTCGAAGCCGAGTTCGGCGGCGATCGCATGCGGGTCCAGGCCCAGCGACGAGCCCGCGAGCGCCCCCGAACCGTAGGGGCTGACCGCGGCCCGGGCGTCCCAGTCCCGCAAGCGGTCGACGTCGCGGCTCAGCGCCCAGCAATGTGCCAGCAGGTGATGGGACAGCAAAACCGGCTGGGCATGCTGCAGGTGGGTGCGCCCGGGCATGGCCACCCCGAGATGCGCCTCGGCCTGCGAGGCGATCGCCTCTGACAGCCCCCCGGTGAGGGCCGCCAGCCGTCGGGCCTGTTCCCGCAGGTACATCCGGATCAGGGTGGCGATCTGGTCGTTGCGGGAGCGCCCCGCGCGGATCCGGCCGCCAAGGTCCGCCCCCACCCGCTCCAGCAGCCCGCGTTCGAGCGCGGTGTGCACATCCTCGTCCTCCGGGCGGGGCGTGAACGCCCCGGACCGCACATCGGCATCCAGGGACGCCAGCCCGGCCAGCATGCCGGCCAGCTCGCCGTCGGTGAGCAGGCCGGCCTGGTGCAGCACCCGGGCATGCGCCTTGGAGCCCGCCAGGTCGTGGGTGGCCAGCCGCCAGTCGAAGTGCGTGGACAGCGACAGCGCCGCGAGCGCATCGGCCGGGCCGGTCTCGAAACGACCTCCCCACAGCTGGGTGCGCGACTGGGGGGTCGCACCGTCCCCAGCTGAGTCGCCGGGCGTGCCCCCCGGTCCGGCTGGGGTCACTTGGCCAGCCTCTGCTCCCGCCGCGCGGCGATCCGACTGGGCAGGCCCCAGAGCTGCACGAACCCCTTGGCCAGCGTCTGGTCGAAGGTGTCACCGGTGTCGTAGGTGGCGAGGTCGAAGTCGTACAGCGAGCCCTCGCCGCGGCGGCCGGTGGCCACCGCCTTGCCACCGTGCAGCCGCAGCCTGATATCGCCTGTGACGTGCCGCTGGGAGGAGTCGACGAAGGCATCCAGGGCGCTGCGCAGCGGTGAGAACCACAGGCCGTCATAGACCAGCTCGGTCCAGCGCTGCTCGACCGAGAACTTGAACCGTCGCACGTCCCGCTCGACGGTGAGGTCCTCCAGTTCCTGGTGCGCGGTGATCAGCGCGATCGCGCCGGGGGCCTCGTACACCTCGCGGCTCTTGATGCCGACGAGCCGGTCCTCGACCATGTCCAGGCGCCCGACGCCCTGCGCGCCGGCCCGCTTGTTGAGCTCCAGGATCGCCTCGAGCACCGTCACCGGCCTGCCGTCGATGGCGGTGGGCACGCCGTCGACGAAGCTGATCACCACGTCGTCGGGCTCGCGGGCAACGGCCGGGTCGGAGGTATAGGAGTACAGGTCCTCGATCGGGGCGTTCCACGGGTCCTCGAGGAAGCCGGTCTCGACCGCGCGGCCCCAGAAGTTCTGGTCGACCGAGTAAGGCGAACGCTTGGACTGGTCGATCGGCAGCCCCTTGTCCTCGGCGAACTGGATGGCCTTGTCACGGGTCATGCCGCTGTCGCGGACCGGCGCGATGACGTCGAGTTCCGGCGCAATGGCACCGATGCCCACCTCGAAGCGAACCTGGTCGTTTCCCTTGCCGGTGCAGCCGTGCGCGACGGTGTCGGCGCCGTACTTCTGCGCGGCGAGCGCGAGGTGCTTGGCGATGACGGGCCGGGACAGCGCGGAGACCAACGGATAGCGCTCCAGGTACAGGGCATTCGCGCGCAGGGCAGGCAGGCAGAAGTCTTGCGCGAACTCGGTCTTCAGATCCAGCACGACGGACTCGACGGCCCCGCAGTTCAGCGCACGCTGGCGGATCTCGTTCATGTCCTCGCCGCCCTGGCCGACGTCCGCCGCCACGCAGATCACCTCGGCGCCCGTCTCTGCCGCGATCCAGCCGATCGCGACGGAGGTGTCCAGCCCACCGGAATATGCCAGGACTACCCGCTTGGTCATTGCTCTCTCTCCCTGTTGGTTCTGCCTGCTCGGGTACTGCGTGCGTGCGTTCGGAGCACTCCGGCCCTCGCGCCGGTCCATCTCAGGTCGTGGCCGACAGCTGGATCAGGCTGCGGGCCAGCTCCGCTCCGCCCGCCGCGTCCCGGCTGATGACCAGAATGGTGTCATCCCCGGCGATGGTGCCCAACACGTCCGGCAGCCCGGCCCGGTCGAGGGCGCTGGCCACGAAGTTCGACGCGCCGGGCGGGGTTCGCAGCACCACCAGGTTCGCGCTGGCCTCCGCCGAGATCAGCAGCTCACCGAGCAGTCGCGCCAGCCGCTGCGGCGGGGCGTCGGAGGACTGCCGCGCCGCCAGCGGGGCGCCGTCCTCAGGGACCACGTACACCGGCTGGCCGCCGTCCGGAGTGCGCAGCTTCACCGCGCCCAGCTCGTCCAGGTCCCGGCTGAGGGTTGCCTGGGTCACCCGGACGCCGGCCGCGTCCAGCAGTGCGGCGAGCTCTGATTGCGACCGGACGGTGTGCTCGCTGAGCAAGCTCAGGATCTTGGCATGGCGAACCGCCCGGCTGGGTAGCTCGGTCACCGGGCGGTTTCCGGACCCGGGCGCCGGTTGCCGGCCGCCCCCTGCCGCGGCTGCCATCACGAGCGCTCCAGCAGCCAGCTGAGCAGCGCCTTCTGCGCGTGCAACCGGTTCTCGGCCTCATCCCACACCACGCTCTGCGGGCCGTCCAGAACCTCGGCCGAGATCTCGTGGCCACGGTAGGCAGGCAGGCAATGCAGCACGATGGCCTTTTCGTCGGCCCGCGCCAGCAGGTCCGAGGTGAGGGCGTAGGGCCGGAACGGCGCCTGCCGGTCGGCCTTCTCGTCCTCCTGGCCCATCGAGACCCAGGTGTCGGTGATCAGCACGTCTGCACCGTCCACCGCTGCGTCGGGGTCGGTACCGACCTGCACGGAGCCACCGGTGGCCGCCGCGATCTCACCGGCGCGGGACACGATGGCCGGGTCGGGTTGGAACGCCGCCGGGCCGCCGATCCTGACCTGCATCCCGGCCGCGGCGCCAGCGAGCAGGTAGGAGTTGGCCATGTTGTTGGCCGCGTCGCCGACGTAGCTCAGCCGCAGCCCCGCCAGGCTGCCCTTGTGCTCGCGGATCGTCTGCAGGTCCGCCAGCACCTGGCACGGGTGGAACTCGTCGGTGAGCGCATTCACCACCGGAACGGAACTGGCCCGGGCCATCGCCTCGATCCGGTCCTGACCGGCGGTGCGCCAGACGATCGCCGCGACCTGGCGGTCCAGCACCCGGGCGGTGTCGGCGATGGGCTCGCCGCGGTCCAGCTGACTGGTGTGGGCGTCGATGATCAGCGGATACCCACCGAATTCGGCGATCCCCACACTGAACGAAATTCTGGTGCGGGTGGACGGCTTGTCGAAGATCACCGCGACTGCACGGGGGCCTTCGAGCGGTCGGTGACCCAGCCGGTCCTTCTTCAGCGTGCCTGCGAGATCGAGCACCTGGAGGAGCTCATCGGGTGCCAGGTCGTCATCGCGCAGGAAGTGCCGCGTCATGCGGGCAACCCGTTCCCCTGCGACTGATCAGCTTCGGACTGAGCCGCCGATACCGCGTCCAGCGCCTCGGTCAGCACCCGGACCGCCTCGGCGACCTGCGACTCGGACACGATCAGTGGTGGGGCCAACCGCAGCACGTCTGCCTTCACGGCGTTGACCAGCACCCCACGGTCGCGCGCCGCGCTCTCGACCGCTGCCGCACAGGCTGAGGTCAGCTGGACGCCCCACCACAGGCCGCTGCCCCGAACCGCCGCCACCAGCGGATTGTCGATGGCGCGCAGACCGCCCTCGAGCGCGGCACCGGTCGTGGTGACGTTGTCGAGTAACCCCTGAGACTCGATGGTGTCGATAACCGCCAGCGCCGAGGCACACGACACCGGGTTGCCGCCGAAGGTGCTGCCGTGCGAGCCGGGGCCGAACAGGCCGGCTGCGTCGCCGAACGCGATGCAGGCACCGATCGGCAGGCCGCCACCCAAGCCCTTGGCCAGGGTGAGGACGTCCGGGACAACCCCTGCGGCCAGGCTCGCGAACCAGTGCCCGGTACGCCCGACCCCGCTCTGGACCTCATCGATCACCAGCAACGCGCCGGTGGCGTCACAGAGCTCGCGGGCCGCCTGCAGGTACCCCGGCGGCGCCGGCACAACTCCGCCCTCGCCCTGAGTGGGCTCCAGAAAGACCGCCGAGACCGTGCCATCGACCGCCTCGCGTAGCGCCTGGACATCGCCGAACGGCACGAAGCTGACCGGTCCCGGCAGCGGCTCGAAAGGCTCGCGCTTGGCGGCGTTGCCGGTGATCGACAGCGAGCCCAACGTCCGGCCGTGGAAGCTGTTCTCGGTCGACACGATCCGCAGCCGGTTTCCGGACGGGTCCATGGCGCGGCCGTGCAGCCGCGACAGTTTCACCGCGCACTCGTTGGCCTCGGTGCCGTCGTTGGCGAAGAAGACCCGGGCGTCGGGGCGTCCGAGCAGTGCCTGCAGCCGTTCGGCCAGCCGGACCCCGGGTTCGTGGAGAACAAGGTTCGAGGTGTGGGCGATCTGGCCGACCTGGCGGGTCACGGCCTCCACGATCGCCGGATGCGCGTGCCCGAGCGCGGACACCGCGATGCCGGCGAAGAAGTCGAGGTACTCGCGGCCGTCGACGTCCGTGACCGTGACACCCTTGCCGCCGCTGAGCGCAAGCGGGGGCGTCCCGTAGTTGTCCATCATCGCCCCGGCCCAGCGGCGCTGCAGCTCGTCCGTCCGGCTGGCCGTGTCCGTCGTCATGCCCGCACCTCGTCGGCATACACCATGGTGCCAATCCCCTCGGTCGTGAACATTTCCAGCAGCAACGAGTGCGGCTGGCGGCCGTCGATCACGGTGGCCGCCGGCACGCCGGCCACCACCGCGCGCAGGCATGCTTCCATCTTGGGCGCCATCCCAGCGGCCAGGCTCGGCAGCAGCCGCGCGAGTTCCGCGGTGCCGATGGCCTCGATCACGTCGGTGCTGTCGGGCCAGTTGGCGTAGAGCCCCGCGACGTCGGTCAGCACGAGCAGCTTCTCAGCACCCAGCGCGACCGCCACCGCGGACGCGGCGGTGTCGGCGTTGACGTTGTAGGACAGGCCGTCCCGGCCCCGGGCGACCGTGGCGATGACGGGAATCCGGCCGGCGTCGAGCAGCGCGGTGATCGCGCTCGGGTCGACATCCACCACGTCGCCGACCTGCCCGATGTCCACCGGGCGGCCATCGATCAGGGCCGGTCTGCGCTCGGCCGTCAGCATGCCGCCGTCCTCGCCGGACAGGCCCACCGCGAAGGTGCCGTGGTCGTTGATCAGGTTCACCACGTCGCCGTTCACCTGGCCCACCAGCACCATCCGTACCACCCGCATGGCCTCCGGGGTCGTCACCCGCAGGCCGCCGCGGAACTCGCTGTCGATGCCGAGGCGGTCCAGGTGCTCGGTGATCTGCGGCCCGCCACCGTGCACGACCACGGGCCGAAGCCCGGCGTAGCGCAGGAAGACGATGTCCTCGGCGAAGGCCTGCTGCAGCTCGGGCGAGATCATGGCATTGCCGCCGTACTTGACGACGATGACCTTGCCGTGGAATCGCTGCAGCCAGGGCAGCGCGTCGATCAGCGTTGCGGCCTTCGCCTCGGCGCTCAGCAGCCCAGTCATGACGAGTACGCCGAGTTCTCTTCGACGTAGTCGTGGGAAAGGTCGTTGGTGTGCACCGTTGCGGTTGCCTCACCCGCATGCAGTTCGACCTCGATCAGCACCCGCCGCCCGGACAGGTCGACACCATCGCGGCTGTCCCCGGCGGCCCCGCCGCGGCAGACCTGCACCCGGTTGATGGCGACGTCCAGCTCGTCCGGCTCGAACGCCGCGGTGGTGGTGCCGATCGCCGCGAGCACCCGGCCCCAGTTCGGATCGTTGCCGAAGAGGGCGCACTTGAGCAGGTTGTTGCGGGCGATCGAGCGTCCGACCTCGACGGCGTCGTCCTCGGACGTCGCGCTGGACACCACGATCTCGACCTCTTTTGTCGCCCCCTCGGCGTCGGCGAGCAACTGGGCCGCGAGGTCCGCGCATACCGCGCGCACCGCCTCGGCCAGCGCCTCGTCGGGGGCGGCGATTCCGGAGGCACCACTGCACAGCAGCGCGACCGTGTCGTTGGTGGACATGCAACCGTCCGCATCGAGCCGATCGAACGTCGTATGGACGGCCGCCCGCAGGGCCGCGTCCAGGCTGGATGACTCGGCGACCGCGTCGGTCGTCAGAACGCACAGCATGGTGGCCAGGCTGGGGGCGAGCATGCCCGCGCCCTTGGCCATTCCGCCCACGCTCCAGCCGTCGGGAGAGGTGACGGTGGCGGTCTTTGCCACGGTGTCCGTGGTCCGGATGGCGTCGGCCGCGTCTGCTCCGCCCTTGCCGGACAGGGCTGCCACCGCGCTGTCGAGGCCGGGAAGCAACCGGTCCATCGGTAGGCGTTCACCGATCAGGCCGGTGGAGCAGACCAGCACGTCCGCCGCGCCGACCGATAACAGCTGCGCCGCGTGCTCGACGCTGGCGTGGACATCGGCGAAGCCGTCGGGACCGGTGCAGGCATTGGCCCCGCCGGAGTTCAGCAGCACCGCCCGGGCCACCCCGTCGGCGACCGCCTGCTGGGACCAGAGCACCGGCGCGGCCTTCACCCGGTTGGTGGTGAAGACGGCGGCTGCCGAGCTCAGCGGTCCGTCGTTGACGACGAGTGCAACGTCCGGGCCCGCGGACTTGAGTCCGGCGGCGACCCCGGCGGCCCGGAAACCAGCCGCGGCGGTGACGCTCACGGTGCCACCCCGTTCGCGGACAGGCCCGCGGTCTCGTCCATGCCCAGCATCAGATTGGCGTTCTGGACGGCCTGGCCGGCCGCGCCCTTGCCGAGGTTGTCGATGGCGCTGGTCAAGATCACCCGGCCGGAGCTGAGGTCCACCGCGGCCTGCAGGTGCGCGGAGTTGGACCCGAAGGTGGCCGCCGTGTGGGGCTGACGACCGGCGGGCAGCACGTGCACGAACGGCTCGTCGGCATAGGCCCGCGACAACACCGCCAGCACGTCCTCGGCGGTTACGCCGGCGGTGGTGGGACGGGCGGTCACGGCCGCGAGGATGCCACGCGGCATGGGCGCGAGCACCGGTGTCATCGACAGCGTCTCGGCACCAGTGGCCTGCAGGATCTCGGGAACGTGCTGGTGCGCGCCGACCTTGTACGCGGACAGGTCCGACATCACCTCGCTGCCGAGCAGGTTGGCCTTGGCCGAACGGCCGGCTCCGGACGTGCCGGACGAGGCGACGACCACGACGTCGGTGGGCTCGATCAGGCCGGCGGCGATCAGCGGTGCCAGGGCGAGGATGACCGCCACCGCGTAGCACCCGGTGTTGGCGACCCGATCGGCAGCGGCGATCTCAGCGCGCTGGCCGGGCAGCTCGGGAAGGCCGTACGTCCAGCTGCCAGCGTGGGAACCGCCGTAGTAGCGCTGCCAGGCGGCGGCGTCCCGCAACCGGAAGTCCGCTCCGAGATCCACGATCTTGACCGAGGACGGCAGCTGCGCCGCGAATCCCGCCGACGCTCCGTGTGGCAGGGCCAGAAACACCAACTCGGCCTTGGCCAGCTCGTCGACGGTGGTGTTGCCCAGGATCAGGTCGCCGTAGCTGACGAGCTGCGGGTGCACTTGGCCGAGCGGCACGCCGGCCTGCCCGTGGGCGGTTGCCGCCACGACATCCAGCCCGGGATGGGCGGCGAGCAGCCGCAGCAGCTCTCCCCCGGCGTACCCACTTGCTCCCGCTACCGCGACCCGAACTCCCATGTGCAACATTATGCAGCATCGCGCAATTAAATACACCCGGGGTCAGGCGCGGAGTTGCGCCCCCACCCGGGACCGGGCCGTTGCCACCGCGCGGTCCCGGGCGGCAGTGGCCTCGTCCACGGTGAGCGTGCGGTCAGGCGCCCGGAACCGCAGCGCGAACGCCAGCGACTTGAGGCCTTCCCCCAGCCGGTCCGCGTCGGCGTAGACGTCGAACAGCCGCACCGACTCCAGCAGCTTCCCCGAGCCTTCGCGCACCGCTGCCAGGACGTCGGCGGCAGGAACCTCAGCCGGCACCACCAGGGCCAGATCCAGCAGCACCGGCGGGAAGGACGACAGCGTCGGAGCCTGCGCGGGTGCCGGCGGCGCGACCGCGTCCAGGTCCAGCTCCATGGCACACGTCCGCGGCGGCAGCCCGAGGGCGGTGACCACCCGCGGATGCAGCTCACCAGCGGTGCCGATCACCATGCCGGCCAGCAACAGCTCGGCGCAGCGGCCCGGATGCCACGGCGCGATCTCGGCCTTGCGCACCTCGAGTTCGGCGCGCGCCGCCCGAGCGACCACCCTGGCCGACTCGATGGCATCCGCCCAGCTGGCCTGCTCGGCGCCACCCCACCAACCGGCGCGGGCGAGGTCACCGGCCAGGACGGTGGCGACATGCCGGGGCTGGACGGGAACCGTGCTGGCGATCGCGGCAAGTTCGTGCTCGCTCGGCCGGTGCTCCACGCCGGGGCGGGGCGCGCGCTCGGCGGACGGGGCCGGCAGGTACACCAGGCCCATCTCGAAGATCGCCAGATCGCGGCTGCCACGGCCGACGTTGCGGCTCAGGTTGCCGAGCAGACCGGGAAGCAGGGACGTCCGCATCTCCGGCTCGGCGTCGGAGATCGGGTTGGCCAGCCGCACCGCCCGGCGACGCGGGTCGTCCTTCGGCAGGCCGAAGATGTCATGGATCGCGGGCGAGACGAACGGGTAGTTGATCACCTCGGTGTAGCCCGCGGCCGCCAGTGCCCGGGACACCGCGCGGCGCAACCGCTGCTCGGCCGTCCAGCCGCGACCGGCCGGTGGGTGCGGCAGCTCGGACGGGATCTTGTCGTAGCCCTCCAGCCGGACGACCTCTTCGACCAGGTCGGCCGGGTCCGTCAGGTCGGGGCGCCAGCTCGGCGGCGTGACGCTGAACAGTCCCGAGCCGGAGTCGTGCACCGCACAGCCCACCTGCTCCAGGCGGCCACGCACGGCCTCGGCGGGAATCGGCAGGCCGGCCAGCTCGGCCGAACGGGTGGCAGGCAGCGCGATGAGCACCGGCTCCGGACCGCTGCCGACGACGGTGCCTGCGGCCTGCGCCGTGGCGCCGCCGTACTCGGTGAGCAGGTCCACGCAGCGCTGCAGGGCGACCGCTGCCATTGCGGGGTCGACGCCCCGTTCGAAGCGCTTCGCGGCCTCGGACGGCAGCCGGTGCCGACGGACGGCCCGGCTGATCACCGCCGGGTCGAAGTGCGCGGCCTCCAGCAGGATCTGCTCCGTGAGTGCCGAGATCTCGGTCTCGGCACCGCCCATCACGCCTGCCAGGCCGATCGGACCCCGGTCGTCGGTGATCACCAGGTCATCGGCGTCGAGCAGCCGGGCAGTGCCGTCCAGGGTGGTCAGCTTCTCGCCCGGCTGCGCGCGGCGGACACCGAGCGGCCCGCGCAGCGACGCGCGGTCGTAGGCGTGCAGCGGCTGGCCGGTCTCGAGCATCACGTAGTTGGTGACGTCCACGGTCAGCGAGATCGAGCGCATGCCGGCGGCGCGCAGCCGGTGCGTGATGAAATCGGGAGTGGGACGGGACGGGTCCAGGCCGGTCACAGCCCGCACCGAGAACTGGTCGCAGGCCGCCGGGTCGGCCACCGTGACCGGATAGCCGCCGGTGGAATCGGCCGGCAGCGTGACCGCGAGGTCGTGGAACGGCACCGCCAGCGCCGCGCCGGCCTCACGAGCCAGGCCACGTACGGACAGGCAATAGCCGCGGTCGGGAGTCACCGCGATATCGAGAACCGCATCGCGCAGGCCCAGCACGTCCAGGGCGTCATCGCCGGGCTTGGCAGTTCCCGGTTCCAGCACCAGGATGCCGTCGTGGTCCTCGCCGATGCCCAGCTCCCGGGACGAGCAGATCATGCCGTCGGAGAGGTGGCCGTAGGTCTTGCGGGCGCTGATCGGGAACGGTCCCGGCAGCACCGCGCCGGGAAGTACCGCGATGATCAGATCGTCGACGGCGAAGTTGTGGGCACCGCAGACGATGCCGCGTGGCTCGTCCTCGCCGACGTCCACCGAGCACCAGCGGATGACCTTGCCGTTCTTCTGCGGCTCGTCGGTGAACGACAGCACCCGCCCGACGACCAGCGGGCCGCTGATGCCGTCGGCGGCCGAGTCGACGCGTTCCACCTCGAGACCGACCCGGACGAGGGCGTCGCCCAGCTCGCGGGCGGTGAGCCCGGCGGGCAGGTCGACGTGCTCGGCGATCCAGGAAACCGGCGCGCGCATCTCAGGCCTCCATTCCGAAAGCAGCGGTGAACCGGACGTCGCCCTCGACGATGTCGCGCATGTCGGCGGCGTTGTTGCGGAACATCATGGTTCGCTCGATCCCCATTCCGAACGCGAAGCCGGAGTACACGTCCGGGTCGATGCCGCAGGCCCGGAGCACCCGTGGGTTGACCATGCCGCAGCCGCCCCACTCGATCCAGCCCTCGCTGCCGCAGGTGCGGCAGGGCCGGTCGGGGTTGCCCACCGACTCGCCGCGGCACACGAAGCAGAGCAGATCGGGCTCGGCGCTGGGCTCGGTGAACGGGAAGTAGGACGGCCGGAGCCGGGTGACGATGCCGGGACCGAAGAGCGCCTCGGCCATGTGGTCCAGGGTGCCCTTGAGGTGTGCCATCGTGATGCCCTTGTCGATGACCAGGCCTTCGAGCTGGTGGAACACCGGAGAGTGGGTGGCGTCCAGCTCGTCGGTACGGAAGACCTTGCCGGGGCAGACGATGTAGATGGGCGGGGTGCGGGTGAGCATCACCCGGGCCTGCACCGGCGAGGTGTGGGTCCGCAGCACCAGGCCGCTGTCGGCGGTGCCGTCCTTGCCCGCGACGAAGAAGGTGTCCATCAGCGATCGGGCGGGATGATCCACGCCGATGTTGAGGGCATCGAAGTTGAACCACTCCGCCTCGATCTCGGGGCCCTCCGCGACCTCCCACCCCATGGCGGTGAACACGTCGCCGACCAGTTCCTGAGTGGTGGTCAACGGATGACGCGCGCCGGCAAGCCGCCGGTCCCACGGCAGCGTGACGTCGACCGTCTCCTCGGCGAGGACCCGGGCGTCCCGCTCGGCTTCCAGGGCTGCCAGCCGCTCGGCGAAGGCCTGGCGGACGGCGCTCCGGGCGGCGTTGATCCGCTTGCCCGCGTCGGCCTTGGCAGCCGGTGGCAGTGCGCCGATCTCGCGGTTGGCCAGCGCGAGCGGTGAGCGATCGCCGACGTGCGCGGTCTGGGCGGCCTTCAGCTGATCCAGGTCGGCCGCCGCCTCGAAGGCCTGCCGAGCCGCCGCGACGCCTTGCTCCAGCGCGGCCGGTGCGAGCGCGGCCACCTGCTTCGGGTCATACGGGTCATTGGCGCCAGACATGGGAATCCTTCAGGTCGAGGCAGGCGGACCGAGCTTGATCGAGACCTGGTCTCGACAAGGAAAGTCTAGGAGAACGCCACCAGCCGCTTTACCGGCGCTGAGCCCGGGCCGAGCTGTAAAGGCACACCGCAGCCGCCGCGGCCAGGTTGAGGCTCTCGGCTCTGCCGTGAATCGGAACCCGGACCTGCCTCGACGCCGCCGCCAGCACCTCGCCGGGCAGCCCACGGGCCTCGTTGCCGAAGATCCAGGCGGTGGACGCCTTGAGCACCCCCTGGTCGAGCAGGTCGTCGAGATCCTCGATCGCCGAGCCGGTGGTGGCGAGGGTTTGCAGTCCGGCGGTCCGGCACGCCGTCACGGCGGCGACCGGGTCGAGGCTGGTCACCACGTCCAGGTGGAACAGGCTGCCTGCCGTTGCCCGGACCGCCTTGCCGTTGTACACATCGACGGAGTTGCCGACCAGCAGGACGGCATCCGCGCCCGCGGCGTCCGCGGTGCGCAGGATGGCACCGGCATTGCCCGGCTCATTGGCCTCAACGAGAACCGCCACCAGACGAGGGCGGCCGGCCAGCACCTCGTCCAGGCCTCGATCGAGCAGGTGGCAGACGGCGATCAAACCCTGCGGGGTCACCGTCTCGCTGAGGCCGGCCGCCGCACGCTCGCTGATCTCGGCCACCGTGCGGTCACCGGCCAGAGCCAACACCTCGGCGTGCCGGTGCAGAGCCTCGGCGGTGGCGAAGACCTCGATGACCACACCGGGACGGCGCAACGCCTCTCGGACGCCCTGCGCCCCTTCGACGAGGAAACGCCCGGCCTCGCGGCGGCCCCGTGGACTGGTGAGTCGACGGGCCGCGGCGAGCCGGGCGTTCGAGTCGGAAAGCACCGACGCGGGATCAGCTGTTGCCTAGCAGGGCTGGACGTACTACGCGGCGGGGCTCTGCGCGGCAGCGCCGCCGATGCCCTCGGCCTGCACGGCCTGCTTGGCGACAGCGACGAGAGCGGCGAAGGCCGGCGCGTCGTTGACGGCCAGCTCGGCCAGCACCTTGCGGTCGGCCTGCACTCCGGCCAGCCGGAGCCCCTGCATGAACCGGTTGTAGGTCATGTCGTTCAGACGGGCCGCGGCGTTGATCCGCGTGATCCACAGCTGGCGGAAGTCACCCTTGCGCGCCTTGCGGTCACGGTAGGAGTAGGTCGCGGAGTGAAGCAGCTGCTCCTTGGCCTTGCGGTACAGCCGGGACCGCTGGCCCCGGTAGCCGGAGGCCGCTTCGAGGGTCGTCCGGCGCTTCTTCTGGGCGTTTACCGCCCGCTTGACGCGTGCCACGTTGTAGTCCTTGTTCTAAGGCTGACCGGCCGCCCGATTCAGGGCCGGCCGCTCAGCGGAGAGGTCTGGCGGGAAAGGTCAGCGTCCGAGCATGCGCTTGACGCGCGGCACGTCGACGGCGGCGATCTCTTGGGTGCCGGTGAGTCGACGGGTGTGCTTGCTGGACTTGTGCTCGAGCAGGTGGCGCTTGCCCGCGCGCTCGGTCAGCAACTTGCCGCTGCCCGTGATCTTGACGCGCTTCTTCATCCCCGAGTGAGCCTTGTTCTTGGGCATTGATCGTCCTTCGTCGTGTTGCGCCGAGCGCTGGTGCGATATCGCGAAGCGCGCTTGCAGGTGGCCGGAGCATGGTGATGCTCCGGCCGAAGCGGGGATACGCGGGCTAGGCCTGAGCGACCCCTTCTTCCGTCTTGGCCGGCCGGCTGGACGGCTTGCTGCTGCGATGCGGCGCAACGACCATGACCATGTTCCGACCGTCCTGCTTCGGAGAGGATTCCACGAAGCCGAGTTCGGTGATGTCTTCGGCCAGCTTCTGCAGCAGCCGAAAACCCAATTCGGGGCGGGACTGCTCACGACCACGGAACATGATCGTGATCTTGACCTTGTCACCCTGCTTGAGGAACCGCTCGACGTGACCCTTCTTGGTCGCGTAGTCGTGCGGATCGATCTTCGGCCGCAGCTTCATCTCTTTGATCACGGTCAGCGCCTGGTTACGACGTGCCTCGCGTGCCTTCTGTGCGCTCTCGTACTTGAACTTGCCGAAGTCCATGAGCTTGCAGACGGGCGGGCGGGCCATAGGCGCTACCTCGACCAGGTCGAGATCTGCTTCGGCGGCGAGTTCGAGCGCCTTACCGATCGGCACGATGCCGACCTGCTCGCCTTCGGGGCCGACGAGACGGACCTCGGGAACGCGGATCCGGTCGTTGATCCTGGGCTCAGAGCTGATGGGGCCTCCTAGGTTGTGCTTTATGGTCACGGGCCGTGCCACTCTCGGTTCGCCAGCCTGAACTCAGCAAGCCTCAGGCGCTACGAACCGAGAACCGACAACGGCCCCGCTGCAACCGGTGCAGTCGGGGCCGAGAGAATCCACGCGGTCCAAGCGGCGCCCGCTATCACCCGGAGAACCCGGGCGGCGGATGCCGCGGCATCGCCTCGCGGCGATGTGGACCGAACCCGGCCGCTCGGGGAGCTGCTCGGGTGGGAAACATAAGAGCTTCCGCTTGCGCACCCCGCTGAGCAGACCGATCGAGCTGGTCCGGCGCAGAGAGATGGGTCGCGTGTGCAAGGGTAGCAGCGTGACCGCCGAGCCCCCAAACGACTCCCCTGCCGCCGACCCCGATGTGCGGGAGCTGGCCCAGATTCCCGCCGTCGAGGTGATCACCCGGGCCTCGGTGATGCTGATGAGCGCGGCCGCCGAGAAGCTCGGCCTGGCCAGCGACGGCGACCAGTACCTCGATCTGGACGAGGCTCGCCGGCTCATCGACGCCTACGCCGGCCTGCTTTCGGCAGCTCAGGCCGACCTCGGGGTGCACCGCCAGCCGTTGCGGGAGGGCCTGAAGTCGCTACAGGCAGCCTTTCGCGAGGCCTCCCGCTATCCGGACTCGCCGGGCCAGGGGCCCGGCGAGAAGTCCGGCTGCTGAGGCTGAACCCTGGTTCTCGACGGTGGGCTGACCCTCGATCTCTGAACTGAGCGCGACTGGCTGGCCTTAATGCTTTACGCTACTTTAACGCGCGGGGGCCCGTAAGCAGCACAGGAACGGACATCGCTCTGTGATTCAGCGCCCCCTCTTCATGCCCGCCATCCGCACCAGGCGATCCCTGTCCGGGGTGGCGAGCGTCGTTCTGGCCGCCGCCGTGACCGGCACCTGCCTGGCCCAGCCTGCCGCCGCGGATACCTCGCACAATCCCTTCGGCTACCTCGACAGTGTCGTGGCGGCCAGCCCGACGGCGATCAAGGTCACCGGCTGGGCGGCCGACCCGGACGACCTCGCGCGCCCACTGACCATCACCGCCACCGTCGACGGCAGGGCCGCCGGGCAGGTACTGAGCGCGGTTGCCCGTCCCGATGTCGCCAAGGCCAGGGGCACCGGGCCGACCCCGGGCTTCGCGCTGAGCCTGACCACGGTTGCCGGCAGCCATGTGGTGTGCGTCAGCGCCGTCAACGTCGGATCGGGCGCGAACAGCCAGCTGGGCTGCCGGACGGTGCTCAATCCCGGTCCGGCCGGCGCGCAGCCGACGCCCGCCGAGATCGCGGCACAGAGCCCGATCGGAGCCGTCGACTCGGCGGTGGTGGCGACGTCCTCCGTCCAGCTCACCGGCTGGGCAACCGATCCCGGTGACCTGACCAAGCCGCTGAGGATCGCCGTGACCGTCGACGGCGCTGCCGCGGGCGTCACCGCAGCCTCCGTGGTTGCCCGTCCGGACGTCGCGGCCGCCCGCAGGACCGGCCCGAACCAGGGCTTCAAGGTCACTGTGAACGCCGCCAATGGCTTGCACACCGTCTGCGCCGTGGCCACGAACATCGGCGTCGGCGCGAACAAGGCCGTCGGCTGCAAGACCGTCCAGGTCGGACCGCCGCCGCCGGGCGCGGCCGAGATCGCCGCGCACAGCCCGAGCGGCGCGCTGGAGTCGGCCACCGCCGTCGGCTCGACCGCGGTGCGGGTGGTCGGGTGGGCCTCTGATCCGGACAACCGCGCCACCGCGCTCGAGGTCGTCGGCTACCTCGACGGCTCCTCGGCCGCGACAGTCAGCGCCAACATCGCCCGGCCTGAGCTGGTCACGAGCCAGCACACCGGCCCGGCGGCCGGCTACACCTTCTCGGTGGCCGCGAACACCGGGTCACACCTCATCTGCGCCTGGGCGGTGAACATCGGCGTAGGGGCGAACAAGTACCTCGGTTGCAGCGCTTTCAGCACGCCTGCGGTGTCGATGCCCACCGGCCCGACCCCGGCCACGCCCGCCGCGAACACCAAGGTGACCACCCTGGCCGCGAAGTACCTCGGCTATCCCTACGTCTGGGGCGGCGCGAGTCCCAGCACCGGCTTCGACTGCTCAGGCCTGGTGCAGTACACGTACCGGGTCGGTGCCGGCATCACGACGCCCCGGATCGCCCAGGACCAGTTCCACGCCGCCCACCGGATCACCGCCGGGCGAGCCGTGCCGGGTGACCTGGTGTTCTTCCACGACAGCACGGGCTCGGTGTACCACGTCGGTATCTACGCCGGTCCGGGCACGATGTACGCAGCGGTGGACCCGGCCAACGGCGTCCGGTACCAGAACATCTGGGACTCCACCGCCACGTACGGCAGTTTCACCCACAGTTAGCCGCGGGCGTCGCTGTGGGCGGCGTGCAGCGCGCGGAGTTGCCGCATGATGACAACACTGCGCTCGGCATCGCCGCGCTGCACCGCGTACAGGGTCACCAGCTCGTCGCCGGGCAGCACCAGCCGGGCGAAGCGACCCTTGGGCGGGAACTCCACGGCGGTGACCAGGCCCCAGTCGACGTGGCGGTAGCCGCCGAAGAAGCTGCGGGTGTCCACCCCGGAGGCGCCGGCGCGCATCCGGGGACGGGTGAAGCACAGGATGCCGATGGCGACCAGCACGCCGCAGCCGAAGATGCCGACCTGATCCGCACCGGTGAAGGTGACCCCGTCGGTCGTCCGCGGCAGGATCACGGCGCAGATGAGAAACGCGACCAGGACAACGGCCGCGACCACGATCGAGATCCGCGCGGATTTGTACGGCCTCGCGGTCACCTCGGTTGCGGCGGGGGCGCTCACAGCCGGCACGCGTGGATGTCGGTGACCAGGATCGCCCGGGCACCGATGTCCCAGAGCTCGTCCATGATCCGGTTGGTGTCGCGACGCGGCACCATCGACCGGACGGCGGACCACCCGGCCGTGCGCAACGGCGACACCGTCGGGGACTGGAAGCCGGGCGTCACCGCGACCGCCTTCTCGACCAGCTCGTCGGAGATGTCGTAATCCATCAGGACGTACTGGCGGGCAATCATCACGCCTTGGAGCCGGCGGATCAGCTGGTCCACCGCGGGCGAGGGTTGGGCGTCGACTCCCCGGATCAGCACGGCCTGGGACTGGAACAGCGGCTCGCCGAAGATCTCGAGCCCGGCCGCCCGCAGTGTCGTGCCGGTCTCGACCACGTCGGCGATCGCATCGGCCACGTCGAGCCGCACCGCGGTCTCGACCGCTCCGTCCAGCTTGATCACCTCGGCCTGAATCCCCTTGGTGTCGAGGTGGTGCGCCAGCAGCCCCGGATAGGCCGTGGCGATCCGGCGGCCGTTCAGCTCGGCCAGCGTCGCCGTCGAGCCCTTGGCCGCGGCGAAGCGGAACGTCGACCGCGCGAAGCCGAGCGGCAGCACCACCGAGGCCTTGGCACCGGAGTCGAGCAACAGATCCTCACCGGTGATGCCGACGTCCAGCCGGCCGGAGCCGACGTACAGGGCGATGTCGCGGGGACGGAGGAAGAAGAACTCCGCGCCGTTGTCGGGATCCTGCAGCACCAGCTCGCGGCTGTCGTTGCGCTGGCGGTAACCGGCCTCGCGCAGCATGCCACTGGCCGGCTCTGACAGCGATCCCTTGTTCGGGACGGCTATCCGCAGCAATTCGGAGGAGGTCACATTCGCTCGCTTAGGTAGGCCCTACAGGTATCGGTAGACGTCGTCCAGGGTGAGCCCCTTGCCCAGCATCAGCACCTGCACCCGGTACAGCAGCTGGCTGATCTCTTCGGCGGTACGGTCGGCGGACTCGTGCTCAGCGGCCATCCATGCCTCGGCGGCTTCTTCGACGACCTTCTTGCCCTGGGCATGGATTCCGTCGTTCAGCGCCGTCACGGTTGCCGAGCCCGCGGGCCGCTCGGCCTGGCGCTGCGTCAGTTCGCGAAAGAGCTCGTCGAAGGTCTTCATCGAGGCTGAGCCTACCGGCGGGCCGGGGTGTCCCTTGGCGGCGGCTAGGTGCCGGCGTCGATGATGGCAGCGACCGGGCCGCCGCCGTCCGGACCCTGATGGGCTGCCGACACCGACACGAAGACGGCCGGGTCACCGGTCACCGCAGCCGTCACTCCACCCACCGCGGCCTTGATCCGGCGGTGCCAGTGCACGTCGGAATCGTCCAGCATCGCGTTGCGCCGGCCGCGGACCGCACCGTCCTGGCTGGGACGTCCATCGAGTGCAGGGTGTCCTCGGTGAACACGTCCCGACCACGGCTCTTGGCGTCGCGGATGGTGTCGATGGTCAGCAGCGGGGTCTTGGTCTGCACGTAGTGCACGTCCGAGGCGTCGGTGATCCCGGCGCGCTGCATGGCCTCGTCGACGGCTGCCGCGACCTTGGTGATCATGGCCGTCCGGCCGATGTCCTCGGGCAGCAGCACCTCGCTCATCGCGAAGCCGACCGTCAACCGAGGGGCGTCGGTCTGCGGGGCGTCGGCAGGTGAGTCCAGGCACTCCAGCGGCTCCGGAGAGGCGACGACGCGACGCCAGCCGCGCTCGCCGCGGTCCTCCCAGCGCTGGCCGGGGCGATCATCCGCTGGGCCTCGTCGCGGGGCAGGTAGCGCCCGATGGGCTTGCTGGGACGGGTCAAACCGGGATCGTCGGCGGCGATCCGGGTGCGTGAGACCAACGCGGCCGTCCGCGCCGATGAGCCGCGTCGGGCGAGGGCGGCGTCGAGAGCGTTGAGCAGCAGCAGGCCGATCGTCGCCTGCGTCTGCGCTCCGCACCTCGCATTGCCGCCCAGGGCGATGACAATGCGCACGCAGGGTCCTTCCGGAACGAGTCGATGAGGTCACTCTGTCAAGACGACGCCCGGCAGGCATTGGCGATCATCGCCCAACCGGAAGAACTTTATTGGCAAGCCAGCCAACCTGCTCAAGGGGAAATTTGCCGATTCAGGCAGACAGCGGCCGGCCGTCGAGGCTGAGGTACCGGGCGGGAACGTGGCCGGTCAGCCAGACACCGTTCACGCTGAGGAAGAACTCCGCAGCGTCGGCGGACATCGTCCCCGAGTCCACACCGAGCACGACGGGCACGCCCCGGCGTCGTCCGACGCGCTCGGCGGTGGAGACGTCTGCCGACAGGTGCACGTGCTGGCGGCTGCCGGGATTCAATCCCTCCCGAGCGATTGCAGGCAGGAACCGCGTGACCGTGCCGTGAAACAGCAGGGGTGGCGGCGCTGACGGCCTCAGCCCGAGATCCACGACGACGCTGTGCCCCTGGTTGGCGCGAATGCGCTCACCGGTCTGGTCGAAGGCAAATCGCTGCTTGTCGCTGGTCGCGACGATCCGCTCGAGCTCAGCCCGATCCAGGCGGAGGCTGTGGACGGCCAATCCGGTGAGCAGATCGTCAACCGCGACCCAGCCATGCTCGTCCAGCTCGAGCCCGACACTGTCCGGCCGGTGACGCAGCACGAGGGAGAGCCGGCGGCTGGCCCTGACCATGCGATCCCGGTCGGCCATGGCCTCCATGATGGCCCAAGCGTCCATGATGGCCCAAGCGTCCATGAGGACGCAGCTCGCCTCAGCCGGCCGGGGCGCTGGCGTCCAGATCAGACACGTACAGCGTGCTCATCCCTCCGGCTCGTTCCCGCCCATCCCGTCCAGCCAGGCCCGGACGGACTCGTTGTGCTCGCCGAGGATCGGCGGCGCGAGGTGACTTGTCCGGCCACCGTGGTCGTAGCGAAGCGGCGGGCCGGGCAGTGTGACGGTGCCCAGCGTGCTGTGCTCGACATCCAGCAGCATGCCCTGGGATCGGGTCTGCTCCCACTCGTACACCTCGTCGAGGGAGCGCACCTGACCCGCGGGCGTGCCCAGTTCGGCAAGTGTGGCCATCAGCGTCTGCCGGTCATACGTCGAGAATGCCTTGTCCACCGCCGCGATAACGGCATCACGGTCGGCCACCCGGCCGGCGTTGCGCGACCACTCCGGACGGTCCAGCCCGAAGCCCGCCGCGAACGCGCGCCACAGCTTGTCGCTGCCCACCGCGATCTGCACCATGCCGTCGGCGGCGCGGAACAGCCCGTAAGGGCAGATGGACGGGTGGTGGCGTCCGGCAACCCCGGGCACCTCGCCGGCGACGGTGTACCTGGTGCCCTGGAAGGCATGCACGCCGACCATGCCCGCGAGCAGCGAGGTGCGCACCACCTGGCCCGTCCCGGTGCGCCCGCGCTCGTGCAGCGCGGCCAGAACCCCGAAGGCGCCGTACATCCCCGCGATCAGGTCCGCCATCGGAACCCCGACCTTGGTGGGATCCTCGGGTGACGACCCGGTCAGCGACATCAGGCCGCCCTCCCCCTGCGCGATCTGGTCATAGCCCGCCCGGCCACCCTCGGGACCGTCGTGGCCGAACCCGGTGATCGACAGGATGACCAGCCGGGGATTGAGTTCCTGCAGTCTCGACATGCCAAATCCCAGCCGATCGAGCACCCCCGTACGGAAGTTCTCGACGAGCACGTCGGCGGCGCGGATGAGCCGGGTGAGGATCGCCAGGTCGTCCGGATCCTTGAAGTCGAGGGTGATGGACTCCTTGTTGCGGTTGCAGGAGAGGAAGTACGTCGACTCCCGCTCACCCTGTTCGGGCTGCACGAACGGCGGTCCCCAGCCGCGGGTGTCGTCGCCGTGCTCGGGAGCCTCGACCTTGATCACCCGGGCGCCCTGGTCACCGAGCATCATCGCCGCGTGCGGCCCGGCCAGAGCCCGGGTCAGGTCCAGCACCACGATCCCGCTCAGCGGTCCGGCACTCGAGTCGGGCACGCTCACGTCGATGCCCCCGGCAGAGTCGATGCCCCCGGCAGAGAGGCGGGCAACGCCGAGGGTGCCAGCCGGGCGTCCAGCATCGAGACCGCCCGCCCGGTCAACTGCACCCGGTCACCCCGCAGGCTGACACCGACGACTCCCGAGCGGGCGGACACCTGCAGGCCTACCAGCTCGGACCTGCCGAGCTTCGCGGCCCAGTACGGGCCGAGGACGGTGTGCGCGCTGCCGGTGACCGGGTCCTCCGGCACGCCGACCTGCGGGCCGAAGAACCGGGACACGAAGTCGTGCCCGTCGGCGTCCGCGGCGGCGGTGACGATGATGCCCCGGACCTCGAACCTGGCCACCGCGGCGAGGTCCGGAGCCAGTTCGCGCACCGTCCGGGCGTCGGCCAGCTCGACCAGCAGGTCGTCCGTGCCGCCGCGGCCGAGCCACACCGGGCGAGCACCGAGCGCGGCCTCCACCCGGCCCGCGAGTTCCTCCGACAACGGGATTTCGACCGCTGCGTTCGCGGGAAAGTCCATCGCCAGTGAGCCGTCCGGCAGTGCCCGCACCGTCAGCACCCCGCTCCGGGTGGCGAACCGGACGGGCGAGGCGACCCCGTCGGAGAACAGGCAGTGCGCCGCCGCGAGGGTCGCGTGGCCGCACATGTCGACCTCCACCGCAGGCGTGAACCAGCGCAGCCGGTAGTCGGCGTCCGGCAGCTCCTCGGCGATGACGAACGCCGTCTCGGCGAGGTTCAGCTCCCCGGCCAGCGCCGCCATCCATTTTGCGGTCGGAAGGCCCGTCAGCACGACGACACCGGCCGGGTTGCCGGCGAAGGCCTGGTCGGTGAAGGCGTCCACTGTGCGCAGTCGCAGTTCGCTCATGGGCTCAGGTTAGGTGGTCCTCAGGTGAGTGGTCCTCAGTTTAGGTGGTCATAGTCGGAGGAGGGCGCTCCTCCGGCCAACTGGGCGTAGCCGGGTCTCCGGTCGAAGAACGGCCGGCCGGCGTCGCGAGCCGCACGTAGCCGCGCTCGCAGCTCTTCGGTGGCCGCGATGTCCACTTTCATAGAGTCCCAGCTCAAGTCGCGGTCCATACCGGCCGGACCCCCGTCCATGCTGAGTACCACCCCGCAGTCCGCTTCGGCCGCGGCCGGCGACACCTTCGCCCACCGGACGTCCCGCACGACCGCGTCGACCTCGCGGTCCAGCGGATCGCCCCAGCCGCCGGTGGTGCGGATCCGGATCACCTCACCGGCCCGTACCGGCTCCCGTCGGCCAGCGCGTCGACCACCCGCTCGTTCGGGCCACCGGAGTCCAGCGCCAGCCCCAGTCGCTCGACCCGGAACGGGAACCGGGCCTCGGTGAACTCGGTGGGCAGGTTCCGGGAGTCGGGCACCACGTGAATGGTGTCTTCGCCGTCGGCGTAATACCGGCCACCCGAGCCGCCGCCGAGCACCTCGCGCATCAGGTACGGCTGGCCGTCGCGGTCCTCGCCGTAGACGCCGGTGTAGCGGATCGTCTCCTGGTCGGCGGGCATCCGCCCGTCCACCGCCTTGGCGACGACCCCGGCGAGCACTCCCAGCAGGCGCAGGATGACGAAGGTACGAGCGTTGGTGGGCGCGGGAAAGACTGGTGTCAGCAGCGTCCCGGCGGTCGGGAAGCGCATCTCGATCAGCGGCACCACGCCCTCGTTGACGTCGAGTTCGGTCATCCGCTCGGGGCTGTCCGCGCTTGCCCGGCGAGCGGAGGATGCGGCGGCTCAGACCGGCGCGGCGCGCTAGTGGCGCCCGACCGGCGGCCGGGATCACCCGCGCTGCGCGGCTCTTCGACGAGCCTGCCGGAGGTCCTGCGGGGTATCGATGTCGCTGATGGAATCCGGCACATCGACGAACACGGTGTCGGCAACCCGATCGGCGAAGAAGGAGCGACCGCCCTGATCGCCGACCGCGGACGCGGCCAGTGCCGCATACCAGCGACGCGAGACGAGCACCGGATGCGAGCGCTGTCCCGCGCGCCGGACCGCGACAATGCCGGCACCGGCGCGAAAGGCGTCCAGCACCGAGGCGACGTCGGCGGCTTCGACGTCGTACAGATCGACCAGCGTGATCAGGCACGCGTCCGGAACCGAGGCATCGAAAGGAGCATCCGGGCCGCCGGCACCCTCAGGAACATCAGCACCACCTGGTCCGGCCGCCGCGCCGGCAAGGGCCGCGTCCAGGCCGCACCGCAGCGACGATCCCATGCCGGCATCCGGATCGGGATTGACGACCGTTCGCGCCCCGGGCACCACCAGCTCGGCCGAGCGCACCACCGCCAGCACCTCGGCACACCCGCCCGCACGCAGGGTGCGCACCGCCCGGTCGACCAGCCGCTCACCAGCCACCATGATCTCGGCCTTCGGCTGCCCGAGCCGGCGGCCCGCGCCCGCCGCGAGCACGATCCCGATCACGCCCGAGCAACCACCGGCCGTCGGCATCGGGTTCACCGCGCTAGGAAGCAGCCGGGCGCGGGTAGTCCGCCAGCGCCACGGCGGTGGCCAGCGCGGCCTGCGCCGCCTCGTACCCCTTGTCCTCTTTCGAGCCAGGCAACCCCGACCGGTCCAATGCCTGCTGATCGTCATCGCAGGTGAGCACCCCGAAGCCGACCGGAATGCCGGTGCGGACCGACACCTGGGTCAGGCCGTCGGTCGCCGCCCCGCACACGTACTCGAAGTGCGGCGTGCCACCACGGATCACCACGCCCAGAGCGACGATCGCGTCCACACCCGCGGCAGCGACCCGGCTCGCCGCCACCGGCAGCTCGTATGTCCCGGCCACCCGCAGCACGGTCACGTCCGTCACTCCGGAATCGGCGAGAGCGCGCTGGGCGCCCGCGAGCAATCCGTCCATCACCTGGACGTGCCAGCGCGCGGCGACAATGACGACCTTCAGCCCCGCCGCACCCTCGACCGCGCCGGTCTCCGGCGCACCGTGCCCGCTCACACCTGCTCCCCGGCTGCCCGATCGAACTCGGCGGCCGGGTTCAGTTTCCGCGCGACCTGGTCGAGCTCCGCGGCAACGGCCTCCGGCCCCAGCAACTCGTCCTCGAGGTCCAGCTCGTGGCCCATCCGATCCTTCTTGGTCCGCAGGTATCGGAGGTTCTCCGGGTTGGAGTGGGTAGGCAACCGCACTTGACCGGTCACCGACAGCCCGTAGCCCTCCAGACCCGCGCGCTTGGCCGGGTTGTTGGTGAGCAGCCGCATCGTCCGGACCCCGAGGTCGACCAGGATCTGCGCTCCGGTGCCGTAGTCGCGCGCGTCGGCGGGCAGGCCGAGGTCGAGGTTGGCGTCGATGGTGTCGCGACCCGCGTCCTGGAGCTGGTAGGCCTGCAGCTTGTGCATCAGCCCGATGCCCCGGCCCTCGTGACCGCGCATGTACAGCACCACGCCGCGGCCCTCGCGAGCCACCGCCGCCAGCGCGGCGTCCAGTTGCGGGCCGCAGTCACAGCGGAGCGAGCCGAACACGTCGCCGGTCAGGCACTCGGAGTGCACCCGGACGAGGACGTCCTCGCCGTCGCCGATCTCACCGAAGACGAAGGCGACGTGCTCCCGGTCGTCGTAGGAGGACGAGTAGCCGTGCGCGATGAACTCGCCGTAGCGCAGCGGAACCCGGGCACTGGCCTCACGGTTGACCAGCTTCTCGAAGCGCCGGCGATAGGCGATCAGGTCGGCGATCGAGATCATCGTGAGCCCGTGCTCGTCGGCGAACTCGCGGAGCTCCGGCGAGCGCGCCATGCCCGACGGATCGGCCTCGCTGACGAGCTCGCAGAGCACGCCGGCGGGCTGCAAGCCTGCCAGCACGGCAAGGTCCACCGCGGCCTCGGTGTGGCCGGGACGCCGCAGCACCCCGCCCTCCTTGGCCCGCAGCGGCACGATGTGGCCGGGACGGGTCAGGTCCACCGACGTCGTCGAGGGATCAGCCAGCAGCCGGATCGTGCGGGAACGGTCGGCGGCCGAGATGCCGGTGCTGACGCCCTCGCGCGCATCGACGGTCACCGTGTACGCGGTCCCGCGCTTGTCCTGGTTGGTGTGGAACATCGGCGGCAGGTCCAGCCGGTCCGCCTCGTCGTCGGTGATCGGGACACAGATGTAGCCGGAGGTGTAGCGGACCATGAAGGCCACCAGCTCCGGGGTGGCCAGCTCGGCCGCGAAGATGAGGTCGCCCTCGTTCTCGCGATCCTCGTCGTCCACCACGACGACCGCCCGCCCGGCGGCGATCTCGGCGATCGCCTTGTCGATCGGATCAAGCATGTGCGGCCCCGCCGTTTCTTGTGGTGCGCCCGCTGGAGGCCAGCAGGCGTTCGGTGTATTTGGCGAGCACGTCCACCTCGAGGTTCACGGGCTCACCCACTTTCCTCGCTCCGAGATTGGTGGCGCGCAGCGTCTCGGGAATCAGGCCGACCTCGAACCAGGCCGGCCCGTCGTCGTCAGGCTCGCTCACCGCCGACACCGTCAGCGACACGCCGTCGACCGCGATCGAGCCCTTCTCGGCAACGTAACGTGAAAGCTCGGGCGGCAGGGCAAAACGTAGCGATTCCCACTCTTGTGCGGGCCTGCGGGCCAGCAGTTCGCCGGTGCCGTCGACGTGACCCTGGACGATATGGCCGTCCAGCCTGCTGTCGATGCGGGCGGCGCGCTCCAGGTTCACCCGGTGTCCGGGCGCCAGCGCCCCGATGACACTGCGCTGGAGTGTCTCGCCCATCACATCGAAGTCCAGTTCCAGCAGGTTGGTCTCCGCCGGACGCTGGCCGACCACGGTGAGGCAGACGCCGTTTACCGAGATGGAGGCACCGTGGGTGACGTCCTCGCCGACCACGCCGGCCCGGATCCGCAGCACGGCCGAATCGCCACCTGTCGAGAGCTCGACGACCTCGCCCACCTCTTCGATGATGCCGGTGAACATGTCTAGTCCTCTCGACGTACATTGCCGGGATCCGCCCACACGGGGCGGCCGGTGATCTTGACATCGTCGCCCAGCCGGGCCACGTCGACCACCGAAAGGAAGACGGCTTCGGCCATGGTGGTTATTCCCGCGTCGCGGAGCACACCCGTCCCGTCCCCGAGCAGCTTCGGCGCCACGTAGCCGACCACGTCGTCGATCAGCCGCGCCTCCAGGAACGCGCCGGCCAGGGTCGCGCCGCCCTCGAGCAGGACGTGCCGCACGCCACGGTCGAAGAGCGCCTTGAGGGCGAAGCGTGGCACGGCGGTGTCCAGCACCAGCGTCTCGGCGGTACCGTCGAACACCCGGGCGGTACGCGGCACCCGGCCACGCCGGTCCAGCACCACCCGCAGCGGCTGGCGGGCCGCGAGCTCACCGTCCGCGACGCCGCCGACCTGGCGCACGGTCAGCTGCGGGTCATCGGCGAGCACCGTTCCGCTGCCCACCAGCACGGCATCCACGGTGTCGCGCAGCGCGTGTACGTCCGCGCGCGACACCTGGTTGGTGACCCAGCGAGAGCTACCGTCGGCGGCGGCGGTCCGGCCGTCCAAGGTGCTCGCGAACTTCCAGGTCACCAGTGGCCGCGCCTGGGCCACCCCGTGCAGCCAGGCCCGCAGCGCCCCGTCGGCGACCTCGTCCCGCAGCACCCCCGCGACGACCTGCAGGCCGGCGTTGCGTAGCCGTTGCGCCCCGCCCGCGGCAACGGGATTCGGATCGTCCACCGCGTAGACCACCCGGGCGACGCCGGCCGTGATCAGCGCCTCGGTGCAGGGACCGGTCCGGCCGGTGTGGTTGCACGGCTCCAGCGTGACCACCGCGGTGCCGCCGGCCGCGCGGTCGCCGGCTGCCCGCAGCGCCAGCACCTCGGCGTGCTCCTCGCCGGGTGGCCGGGTCGCGCCCTCGCCGACGATGTGGCCGGCAGGGTCCAGGATGACCGCGGCCACCGGCGGGTTGGGACTGGTCCGTCCGAGCACGGCGCGGGCCAGGCGCGCCGCGTGCCGCATGGCCGCCAGCTCGGTGTCGGCCACCGCGCCGGCATCGGTCACAGCCGGCCGGCCGCGTGGGCGGAGCGGGCCATCCCGTCCCGGGCGAGCTCCCGGAGGTGGCTGACGGCCGCGCCGGGGTCCGCCGCACCGAAGACCGCTGAGCCCGCGACGAAGACGTCGACGCCGGCCTCCGCGGCCTGCTCGATGGTGTCGGCTGAGATGCCGCCGTCGATCTCGATGAACAGCCGCAGGTGTCCCGCGTTGACGTGCTGACGCGCCAGCCGCACCTTGGGCAGCACCTCCGCCATGAATGTCTGCCCGCCGAAACCGGGTTCCACCGACATCACCAGGAGCGTGTCGAACTCCTTCAGGACGTCGAGATAGGGCGCCAGTGGGGTGCCCGGCTTGACCGCCAGCCCGGCGAAGGCGCCGGCCGATCGGATGGCCCGCGCCGTCCCGACCGGATCGGCGGCGGCCTCGACGTGGAAGGTGACGTTCGCGGCGCCGACCTCGGCGTAACCGACGGCCCACCGGTCCGGGTCGTCGATCATCAGGTGGCAGTCCAGCGGCAGGTCCGTCGCCTGCCGCAGGCTCCGCACCACCGGCAGGCCCAGCGTCAGGTTGGGCACGAAGTGGTTGTCCATCACGTCGACATGCAGCCAGTCCGCGCGTGAGACGGCATCGGCCGCGGCACCGAGGTGTGCGAAGTCGGCCGACAGGATGCTCGGCGCGATCATGGGCTCCGGGGCTGATGCTGGCACGTGGCGAGTCTAGGCGCGCGGTGTGCGCCGCCCACCGGCGGCTGGAGAGGGATTCCTCAGTGCGCCCAGCTGCTCGCCGGCGTCCCTCGGCGCAGGGCCGCGAAGAACATCGCGTCGGTGCCGTGCCGGTGCGGCCAGAGCTGGACGGTAGCCGAGTCGGGCAGTCCGCACACCGTGTTGAAGGCCGGCCGGGCGTCCAGCAGCTCCAGGCTGTCATCGGCCTGCAGCGCGCGGGTGATGTGAGCTGAAGTCTCGGCCAGGTGCGGCGAGCACGTCACATAGGCGACCACGCCGCCCGGCCGGACGAGCCGCAGCGCCGCAGCGAGCAGCTCGTCCTGCAGCGGAACGAGGTCGGCGAGATCGTCGGGGGTACGCCGCCAGCGTGCTTCCGGCCGCCGCCGCAACGCCCCGAGGCCGGTGCACGGCGCGTCCAGCAGCACCCGGTCATAGCCTCGCTCGTCCGGCTGCAGCTTGCGGGCATCGCCGACCCGGACGTCGACGTCCCAGCCCTCGGTCGCGCGGGTGATCAGCTCGGCGCGGTGCGGGTGCAGCTCCTGGGCGGTGAGATGCGCGCCGCGGTCCGTTGCCAGCGCCGCGAGCAGCGCGGCCTTGCCGCCGGGGCCCGCGCAGAGGTCCAGCCACCGCTCGTCCGGCCCGGACAGCGGCAGGGCGGCCAGCGCCAGCGCGCAGAGTTGGCTGCCCTCGTCCTGTACCCCTGCCTGACGCCCCTTGATCGCGGGCAGTGCCGCCGGCTCGCCGCCCTCGGTGAGGCGCACCGCGTACGGCGAGTACGGGCCGGGCGTGCCGCCGGACTGCGCCACCAGCTCGTTCCGTTCGATCCGCCCGGGCCACGCCACCAGGTGCGTCTCCGGACGGGCGTCGTCGGCTGACAGGGCCGCCTCGATCTCGGCCGGGTCATCGCCCAACACGTCCGCGAACGCCCCGACGATCCAGCCGGGGTGGCTGTGGCGCACAGCAAGCTGTCCCAGCGCGGAGGCACCCTCGGTGATCTCGGCACACCAGGTGTCGAAGTCGCGCGCGGCGACCTTGCGCAGCACGGCGTTGACGAAACCGGCCGCCCGGGTGTTGCCGGTCGAGCGTGCCAGGTCGACGGTGGTGGCCACCGCGGCGTGCGTGGGAATCCGGGTTCGCAGCAATTGGTACGCGCCCAGGCGCAGCAGGTTCAGCACCGCGATCTCGATGTCGGGCAGCGGCCGGGTCGAGCACCGGCGCAGAACCTCGTCCAGGGTGCCGGATGCGCGCAGGCAGCCGTAGCTCAGCTCGGTGGCCAGCGCCGCGTCCCGGCCGGTGAGCCCGGCGGCGCCGAGCTGGTTGGGCAGCGTCAGGTTGGCGTACGCGTCGTCCTTGGACACCGCCTGCAGGACGGTGAAGGCCACGGTGCGGGGCTTGTCCATCAACGGTTCCCCGCCTCGGTGGAAACGGCGGTGTGGGTGCCGCCGCGTGCCAAGGTGTCGCCGGAGCCCAGGCGCAGGCCGCGAGCCCAGTCCGCGGCCGGCATCGGCTTCTTGCCCGCCGGCTGGACGGTGCCGAGCTCGACCGGGACGGTGGCGGTGCCGACCAGCACCGAGCGCTTGGTGATCCGCAGCTCCCCAGCGGGCAGCGGGTCTTGCGAAGCAACCGGGGTCACCGGGCCGAGCTTGAGCCGCTCACAGCCGAACGCGATCCACGCGCCGGGCGCGGGGGTGCAGGCCCGGATTCGCCGGTCGATGGCCAGGGCCGGCTGATCGAAGCGAATCTCGGCGTCGGCAGTGGTCAGCTTCGGTGCGAGGGACACGCCGTCCGGGGACTGCGGTTGCGGGCGCAGCGAGCCGTCGGCGATGCCGTCCAGGGTGGCGGCCAGCAGCGCCGCACCGCCCTGGGACAGCCGCTCGAGCAGGTCGCCGCTGGTGTCGCCCGGCCGGATCAGCTCGGTCATCACGCCGAAGACGGGTCCGTCGTCCAGCCCGGGCCCGATCAGAAAGGTGCTGGCACCGGTGCTGTCGTCGCCGTGCAGCAGCGCGTGCTGGACCGGGGCCGCACCGCGCCAGGCCGGCAGCAGTGAGAAGTGCAGGTTGACCCAGCCGTGCCGGGGCAGGCTCAGCGCCGGCTCACGGAGCAGCGCTCCGTAGGCCACTACCGGGGCGCAATCGACGTCGAGCTCGCGGAGCCGGTCCAGGAACTCGGGCTCGGAGGGGCGGGCCGGCGTCAGGACCTCGACGCCCGCGGACTGGGCCAGCTCGGCCACCGGTGACCGGACGAGCCGCCGACCGCGGCCGGACGGGGCGTCCGGACGGGTCAGCACCGCGACGACCTCGTGGCCGGGGTGCTCCAGCAGCGCGCGTAGCGAGGACACCGCCGCTGCCGGGGTGCCCGCGAAGAGCAGTCTCACGAGGTCGAGCCTCGGCCGGCCGATCCCGGCGCGAAGATCCCGGCGTGCGGGCTGAGCTTGACGACCGGCGGAGTGAGGCCGGCCCATTCGGCGTTTCGGATCTCGGCGAGCGCCGCCTTGCGGGTCTCCGGGTCGAGCCGGTCGATGAACAGCACGCCGTCGAGGTGGTCGACCTCGTGCTGGATGGCGCGCGACAGCTTGGCGGTGCCGACGACGGTGATCGGGTCGCCGTAGTAGTTCTGCCCGTGCGCAACCACATGTTCGAGCCGGCGGCAGTCCCAGAACAGGCCCGGAATGGAAAGGCACCCCTCGGGTCCGTCCTGGGTCTCCTCGGACGGAAAGTGCAGCACCGGGTTGATCAGGTGACCCTGCTCCTCCTCCGACACCCGGTACGTGAACACGCGCAACCCGACGCCGACCTGCGGAGCCGCGAGGCCCGCACCCGGCGCGTCGATCATGGTCTCGGTCATGTCGTCCACCAGCCGGCGGAGCTCCTTGTCGAACACTGTCACCGGTTCGGCAGGCGTACGGAGGACGGGATCGCCGAAGAGGCGGATGGGCTGCACGGTCACGGGTCCCATCCTATGGATCGGTGACGGCGATCGGTCAGCCCGCGGCGTAACGCGCGCGTTACCGGATTGCCACGCAGCCCCGGTAGTAGTTAGTCTGGCTAACGAAGAAAGGGAACCACTGTGTCCACAACTGCCGCGCACGACCGGCGCATCGCGCTGTCCGTCACCACGGTCGGCATCCTCGCCGCCACCTTGAACTCCTCGATCCTGCTGATCTCGCTGCCGGCGATCTTCCAGGGTCTCGGGCTCAACCCGCTCGCCCCCGCCAACATCTCCTACCTGCTGTGGATGCTGATGGGCTATCTGCTGGTGACGGCCGTGCTCGTGGTGACCTTCGGCCGCCTGGGCGACCAGTACGGCCGGGCCAAGCTGTTCAACCTCGGATTCCTGGTGTTCACGGTCGCCTCCGTGCTGTGCGCCCTGGTGCCCAACACCGGGTCGGCGGGAGCGCTGGAGCTGATCGCGCTGCGGGTCGTCCAGGGCGTCGGCGGCGCCATGCTGACCGCCAACTCCACCGCCATCATCACCGACGCCTTTCCTCCCGACCGCCGCGGCTTCGCCCTCGGCGTGAACCAGGTCGCGGGCATCGGCGGGTCCTTCGCCGGCCTGGTGGTCGGCGGCCTGCTGTCGGAGTGGCACTGGCGCGCGGTCTTCTGGGTCAGCGTCCCGATCGGCATCTGGGGCACCTGGATGGGCTACCGCACCCTGCGTGACAAGCCGCGCGACAACCGCGTCAAGACTGCGATCGACTGGTGGGGCAACCTGACGTTCGGTATCGGCCTGATCGGGATTCTGGTGGCCATCACGTACGGCCTGCAGCCCTACGGCGGACACACCATGGGCTGGACGTCGCCCAAGGTGCTCACCGGTCTGATCGGCGGCGTGGTGCTACTTCTCGCCTTCGGCATCATCGAGACCCGCGTCAGCGAACCGATGATGGACCTCAAGCTGTTCAAGATCCGCGCGTTCGCCGCGGGCCAAACGGTTAACTTCCTGTCCTCGATGGCCCGCGGTGGCCTGCAGTTCATGCTGATCATCTGGCTGCAGGGAATCTGGCTGCCGCTGCACGGCTACGACTTCGCCAGCACTCCGCTGTGGGCCGGCATCTACATGCTGCCACTGACCATCGGCTTCCTCGTGGCTGGACCGGCCTCCGGCGCGCTGTCCGACCGGTTCGGCGCGCGGGCGTTCTCCACCGGCGGGCTGTTGCTCACGGCCGCCACCTTCGGCGGCCTGATGGCCATTCCCGCCGACTTCAACTACCTGATCTTCGCGACGTTGCTGGCCCTGAACGGCATCGGCATGGGGCTGCTAGCGGCGCCCAACTCCGCCGCGATCATGAACTCCGTGCCGGCGCACGAGCGCGGTGCCGCCTCGGGTGTCCGGGCGACCGGCATGAACGCCGGCATGGTGCTGTCCATGGGCGGGTTCTTCACCCTGATGGCCGTTGGCCTGGCGGCTCGGCTTCCCGACTCGATGTACGCCGGCCTGACCCGGCTCGGCATCAGCCCGGACGCGGCGCACACCATTTCGCACACTCCCCCGGTCGGCACCCTGTTCGCGGCGTTCCTCAGCGACAACCCGATCAAGGCGCTCGTGGAGCAGGTCGACCCCCAGCAGTTGCAGCCGGGCTCGGGCGTGGACGTGGCCACCCTCACCGGACGCTCGTTCTCTCCGCACCTCATCGCCGACCCGTTCCGGCACGGCCTGGCCATCGCGTTCGGCGTGTCGATCGTCATGCTGCTGATCGCGGCCGTCGCCTCGCTGATGCGCGGTGAGCGGTTCGTGCACGGCGAGACGGGCATGGTTGCGGTCGCCGCCGTGGATGCCGACGCCGTGGATGCTGACGCCCCGAGCCACGAGAATGCCGGGGTGGCGCTGGCCCGGGAGGCTGCCGCGCTGGATGGCATCCCGGATCAGGACGTTGCCTTCGAGGAGGCGCTGGCCGACCACGGCGGGGTTTCCGACCGCTAGCCCCGCTGTCATGAGCGCGGCCCTTGTATGCACGGCGCCGCCCCGTCCCGCGGGGTTGGTATATCCCTGAGCCGCCATGGCGGCCGGACGGCATACCAACCTCGCGCTGCTAGAAGAGCTCCAGCGGATCGAGGGCGACCCGGACGGCGGAGCCCGATTTCTTCGCCGACCGGATTGCAGCGGCCGCGTGTAGCGCCTCCGCTAGGGCGATGCCGTCGCGACGGGGAACCCGGATCAGGCTGCGGAGCTGCTCGACCGGCTCAGGACCCCTGGCCGGCTGCACCGGAACCGAGCCCAGCTCCTCGGCGGCGGCCGGCAGCTGGGCCAGCGACAGCAGCTCGGCGATGTCGGCAGGGGCGCCGGTGAGCGAGGCGAGCCGGGACACCGGTGGAAAGTCCAGCTCGCGGCGGTCGGCCAGCTCTCGCTCGGCATAGCCGGCCGGATCCCATCGGATCAGGGCCTGTACGACGGGCAGGGACTCGTCGGCGCCCACGATCACGGTCCCGTCCGGAGCGACCAGCGACACGGCGTTCGCCCACCGGCGCAGGGCCTCTTCGGCGGCCCGTAGGTCCGGTCGGGACAGCAGCGACCAGCCGTCGAGCAGCAACGCCGCACCGTAGCCACCGGGCACGCTGGGTTCGGCCCCAGGCGTGGCGACCACCACAGAGGGTCCGGCCGGGATATCGGTGAGGACCGCGTCCCCGGCGCTGGTGCGGGTGACCACACCGGGGAACGCGCGTCCGAGTTCTTCGGCGGTCCGGCTCGACCCCACCACACTGGCCCGCAGCTGGGTGCCCTGGCACAGCGGGCAGTGCCAGTCGACCGCGAGGCGTCCACACCAGCGGCAGGTGGGCACGGCCTGCCGGGCCGCCGCGGCGAGCGGGCCGTGGCAGTGCTCGCAGCGGGCCGGACTGCGGTCGCGGGCACATGCCAGGCTCGGTTGATAACCGCGCCTGGGCACCTGCACCAGCACCGGACGGTCGGCGGCGAGTGCGGCCCGCGCCGTCCGGAAGGCCAGCGCCGGCAGCCGCGCCGAGCGTGCCGCCGGGTCCCGCTCCAGTTCGACGTCATCGCCCAGGGCGACGATGCGGGGCGTGGCGGCGCGCAGCACCGCCCGCTCGGCGACGATGGGCTGGGCCCAGCCCGATTCCACCAACAGCGCCGATTCGGCGGTCCGGGCGAACCCGCCGACCAGCAGCGGCACGCCGCCCATCGCCGACCGGAGCACGGCGACGTCACGGGCATGCGGATAGGGCGCGCGGGGCTCGGCATGCAGGTCGTCGCCGTCGTCCCAGACCACGATCAGCCCCAGGTCGGCCACCGGCGCCAGCACCGCGGCGCGGTTACCGACCACCGCCTTGACCGCGCCACGGCGGACGGCCAGCCAGCGCCGGTAGCGTGCCTCGGGTCCCAGGTCCGCGGTGAGCGTCACATGCGCGCCCTTCGGCAGCAGGGCGGTGAGCGCCTCGTCCACCCGGCGGGCGTCCCGGGCATCCGGAGTGACCACCAGCGCGCCATGGCCTGCGGCAAGGGCCGCCTGCACGGCCTCGGCGATCCGGGCGGCCCAGTCCTCGTCCGGCGTGGCATTCCATACCGCTCTAGCGGCACGGCCGTTCGAGACGGCGGTCAAAAACGCCGCGCCGGCACGGTAACGAGCCCAGCGCGAGGTGTCCGGCGGCGTGGGCAGGGGGGACGGCTGGGCGGGCACGGCTGCCTCGGCGCGGGCATGCCGGGGTGGCACTCCCAAGCGAAGCACGTCGGCGAAGGTGCCTGCCCAGCGGTGTGCGACTGCGTGGAACAGCTCTGTGGTCTCGGGCGTGAGCACCGGCTCGTCCCCGACGCCCCGCTCCAGGTAGGCCAGCCTGCCGTCGTGCTCGCTGGCTTCGAGCCGCCGCAGCACCCAGGCGTCGAGAAGCCGCCCGGCGAAGCGGACCCGAACCCGGGAGCCGGGCACGACGACGTCTGCCAACTCGGCGGGAATGAGATAGTCGAAGGGCCGGTCCAGGTGCGGCAGCGGGGAGTCGACCATCACCCGAGCGACCGGCAGCGTGTCCGCGGGGTGCCGGTCACGGCGCGGCGAACCGGCGGGACGGGTCACTCGTGCCCGTCCGGTCGGGTTGGCCTGCGTCGCGCTCACGGGATATGCCTACCAGCCGGCACCGACTGTTCCGGTATCCGATTCAGCTCAGCCCGAACCAGCTCAGCCGCACAGCACAGCACAGCACAGCAGGGCCGGACTCCGAAGAGCCCGACCCCGCTGGTAATCGAGTGCGATCAGCTGTTGGCAAGCTTCGCGAGCTGGTCGGCGCGGTCGGTGCGCTCCCAGGTGAAGTCGGCGTCCTCCCGGCCGAAGTGACCGTAGGCGGCGGTGTTCTGGTAGATCGGCCGCTTCAGGTCCAGATCGCGGATGATCGCGCCCGGCCGCAGGTCGAACGTCTCGTTGATCGCGTCGATGATCTTCTCCACGGGAACCGTCTCGGTGCCGAAGGTCTCGACGAACAGCCCGACCGGCTCAGCCTTGCCGATCGCGTACGCGACCTGCACCTCGACGCGGGTAGCCAGCTTGGCCGCGACCACGTTCTTGGCGACCCAGCGCAGCGCGTACGCGGCCGAGCGGTCCACCTTCGACGGGTCCTTGCCCGAGAAGGCTCCGCCACCGTGGCGCGCCATGCCGCCGTAGGTGTCGACGATGATCTTTCGGCCGGTCAGGCCGGCGTCACCCATCGGGCCACCGGTCACGAAGCGGCCGGTCGGGTTGACCAGCAGGCGGTAGTCCGAGGTGTCGATGGACAGGCCCTCGAGCACCGGCTTGACGACGTGCTCCTCGATGTCGGGCTTGAGCAGGGTGTCGAGGTCGATGTCCTCCGCGTGCTGGCTCGACACGACGACGGTGTCCAGCCGGACGGCCTTGTCATCGACGTACTCGATGGTGACCTGGGTCTTGCCGTCGGGACGCAGGTAGGGAACCGTGCCGTTCTTGCGGACCTCGGTCAACTTCTCCGACAGCCGGTGCGCCAGCCAGATCGGCAGCGGCATCAGTTCGGGGGTGTCGTCGCAGGCATAGCCGAACATCAGGCCCTGGTCGCCGGCACCCTGGGACGCGATGGCGTCCTCGGCCTCGTCGGCGTGCTCCACGCGCGCCTCGTAGGAGGTGTCCACGCCCTGCGCGATGTCCGCGGACTGGGCACCGATGGAGACGCTGACGCCGCAGGACTCGCCGTCGAAGCCCTTGCGGGAGGAGTCGTAGCCGATGCCCAGGATCGTCTTGCGGACGATCGCGGGGATGTCGGCGTAGGCGCCGGTGGTGACCTCACCCGCGATGTGCACCTGCCCGGTGGTGATGAGGGTCTCGACCGCGACGCGACTGGCGGGGTCCTGGCTCAGCAACGCGTCGAGGATGCCGTCCGAGATCTGGTCGGCGATCTTGTCGGGGTGCCCCTCGGTCACTGATTCCGAGGTGAAGAGGCGACGGCTCACGAATGCTCCTAGAGGTGTGATGGCGAACTGAGTCTAACGAGGAAGTAGGCCCGAGACCGCATCGCACACGGCGGCGGCGAGTACCATTTTGGGCCCGAGGGGGATCTGGACCTCGGAGCCGTCGGCGCCGAGCAGGACACCGGCGTTGTCCGGTTGGCCGAAGGCCTTGCCCTCGCCCACGGCGTTGACCACGAGCAGGTCACACCCCTTACGGGCGAGCTTGGTGCGGCCGTGCGTGAGGACGTCGCCGTCCTCGTCACCGGTCTCGGCGGCGAAGCCGACGATCACCGCCGTGTTGAGCTGGCCGGTGGCTCGTCCTGCCACGAGTTCGGCGAGCACATCGGGATTGCGGACCAGCTCGATCGCGGTCGGCGCCGCGTCGGACTTCTTTATCTTGCTTCGGGCGCGGGTGAGCGGGCGGAAGTCGGCGACGGCGGCGGCCATGATGACGACCTCGGCGTCCTTGGCCGCGGCGTGCGTCGCCTCGCGTAGTTCCTCGGTGCTCGACACCCGGATGACCTCGGTACCGGCCGGCTGCGGAAGGTCCACATTGGCGGCGATGACGGTGACCCGGGCACCGCGGGCGGCCGCCACGGCCGCGAGGTCGAAGCCCTGCTTGCCCGAGGAGCGGTTGCCGAGAAAGCGTACCGGATCCAGCGGCTCGCGGGTGCCACCCGCGGTGATGAGGATGTGGCGTCCGACCAGGTCAGGAGGCAGTGCATCGGGGCGGCGCAGCAGCAGTTCGGCGAGCCGGGCGATCTCGGCCGGCTCCGGAAGCCGCCCCTGGCCGGTGTCGGATCCGGTCAGCCGGCCGGAAGCCGGCTCCACGACCACGGAGCCGCGGCGGCGCAGGGTAGCCACGTTGTCGACGGTGGCGGGGTGCTGCCACATCTCGGTGTGCATGGCCGGCGCGAACAGTACCGGGCAGCGCGCGGTCAGCAGGGTGTTGGTCAACAGGTCGTCGGCGAAACCAGAAGCGGCCTTGGCGAGCAGGTCGGCGGTGGCCGGCGCGACGACGACGAGGTCCGCCCGGCGGCCGAGCTGGACATGCGGAACGTCCTCGGCGCCGGTCCAGACGTCGGTGGCAACGGGGTGGTGCGACAGCGCTGCCCAGGTCGGCGCGCCCACAAACTTCAACGCGGATGCGGTGGGGACCACCGTGACATCGTGGCCGGCCTCGGTGAGCTTGCGGAGCAGGTCGGCAACCTTGTAGGCAGCGATGCCGCCGGCGACGCCGAGGACGATTCGCCGGACCGCCGGCAACGCCGGTACCTCGGGCATCGAACCTGACATCGCTTCAGTTCCCGGACCCGAGCGGGTGTCAGGCTTCGGAGGGCTTGAACTCGATCAGATCCGAGTTGATCTCGCGCAGCGCGATCGACAGCGCCTTCTCTTGGGGAGCGGTCTCGACCATCGGACCGACGTACTCGAGCAGGCCCTCACCGAGCTGGCTGTAATAGGCGTTGATCTGGCGGGCACGCTTGGCGGCCACGATGACGAGCGCGTACTTCGAGCCGGTGCGGTCGAGCAACTCGTCGATCGGGGGGTTGGTGATGCCTTCAGGGGTGGGACCAGAACTGGTGGTCACGCGTAGCCTCAAATTCAGTCGGGGTGCGCCACCCGGACCGACGCCACCGTGCTACTCGTACTGCTGGCGCGGTTCAGCCCGACTCGGCGCAGATTCGATTCATCTTATCAACTTGGGAGTACCGCCCTGGCCGTACTCGCAAGGCCCTCAGGTATCGGTGTGGGCAAGGTCACCCGTGTCGCCCCGTCCGGGCGCTAATGTTCTGCCCACGTCAGGTTGGCTGACGCGCCACGTTGCCCGGCCCACTGATCGGAGGCCCGACGGATGAGTCCATTGCGCGTCGCGGTGCTGCGCGAAACCGTCCGCTCCGAGCGCCGGGTGGCGCTCGACCCGGACGGGGCCAGACGCCTGAAGGCCGCAGGACTGGAGGTGCTCGTCGAGACCGGAGCCGGCGCGTCCGCCTGGTTTCCCGACGCCGGTTACGCCGCTCAGGGCGCGCGGATCGTCGACCGTGCCACCGCCGTCGCCGAAGCCGGCCTGGTGCTGTCGGTCGGCCAGCCGGACGTTGACGTGGTGGACCAGCTGCGCCCGGAGCAATCCTGTCTCGGCCTGCTCGCGCCGCTGACGAGCCCGGAGCTGGTCAGGCGGCTGTGCCGCGCCAAGGTCACCGCCATCAGCCTGGACGGGCTGCCGCGAACGCTGACCCGCGCGCAGGGCATGGACGCGCTGAGCTCTCAGGCCAGTGTGGCGGGGTACAAGGCGGTGCTGGTAGCCGGCGAGCACTACGACCGGTTCTTCCCGCTGCTGATGACCGCCGCCGGCACCTCCAAGCCGGCCGCGGTGCTGGTGCTGGGCGCCGGCGTCGCCGGACTGCAGGCCATCGGCACCGCCCGCCGGCTCGGCGCGGTGGTCAGCGGTTACGACGTGCGCCCGGCGGCTCGCGAGGAGGTGAAGTCACTCGGTGCGAAGTTCATCGAGCTGGAGGCGGGGATTGCTGCCGCCGGAACCGGTGGCTACGCCCGCGAGCTGACCGCCGACGAGCGCGAGGCGCAGCAGCGTGAACTAGCAGAGCACATCGCCCGGCACGACATCGTGATCACCACCGCCCAGGTGCCGGGCCGGGTTCCACCGCTGCTGGTTCCAGCAGACACGGTCGCCCGGATGCGGCCGGGATCGGTTCTGGTGGACCTGGCGGCGAGCGCGCTGGGTGGCAACGTGGCCGGGTCCCGTCCTGGCGAGACGATGGTGACCGACAACGGCGTCACCGTCGTCGGAGCCGCGAACCTGCCGGCCCGGATGCCGACCAGTGCGTCACAGGCGCTGTCGCGCAACATCTCGGCGCTGGTGACCCTTCTGGTCCGCGACGGCGAGCTGGCGATCGACCTGACCGACGAGATCCAGCAAGGGGTCGTGGTGACGTACGGCGGCGAGATCGTCTCCGCCCCGGTTGCCGCCGCGGTAGCGGCCAGTGAAGGCGCCGCGGTAGCGGCCAGCGAACAGTCAACCACCCCAGCGGGAGAAACAGCATGAGCGGCGGCTTCGTCGGCGACCTGACCATCTTCGTGCTGGCGCTGCTGGTGGGCTTCGAGGTGATCAGCAAGGTGCCCGCCACGTTGCACACGCCGCTGATGTCGGGCGCCAACTCCATCCATGGCGTCGTGCTGGTGGGCGCGGTGATCCTGTCCTCGTTCGTGGACGGCCCACTCGGCTACGTCCTCACCTTCCTGGCTGCCGCCTTCGGTGCCGCCAACGTCGTCGGCGGGTACGCCGTGACCGACCGGATGCTGCAGATGTTCCGCAAACGCCCGGCAGCGGGTTCAGTAGCCGGCTCGACAGCGGTACCGAGCTCGCCGGCGAAGCAGGACGGCACCCGATGAGCGGCGTGGACACCGGCGTCCGGCTGGCCTCGCTGTTCGCGGCGGTGGCCTTCGTCCTGGGCCTGCACCTGATGAACTCCCCCGCCACCGCACGGCGCGGGAATCAGCTGTCGGCGTTCGGAATGCTCGTCGCGGTGCTGGCGGTCCTGGTGTCGGTCAGCCACGGCGGCTCCATGAACCTCACCCGCTGGCTGTTACTCGGCTGCGGCGCGCTGATCGGCGGAGCGGCCGGGCTGTACTCGGCGCGGACGGTCGAGATGACCCAGATGCCGCAACTGGTCAGCCTGTTCAACGCGGTCGGCGGCGGCGCGGCGACCCTGATCGCCCTGGCCGACTACCAGCGCGACACCTCGGTGTCGGCAGGCGTCGCCACCGCGACGGTGCTGGACGTGGTGATCGGCGGCGTGACGTTCTCGGGATCACTGATCGCGGCGGCAAAGCTGCAGGGCCACTGGAGCCAGCCGGTGAGCTTTCCCGGCGCACGGTTCGCCTCCGCCGCGCTGACGCTGGCCGCGCTCGCCGCCGGGGTGGACGTGATCGCCGGCGCGCACAACGCCTGGGTCCTGACCATCGTCGTGGTGGCGGCACTGGGCATCGGCATCCTGATGGTGCTGCCGATCGGCGGCGCCGACATGCCGGTGGTCATCTCGTTGCTCAACGCGTTCACCGGAACGGCCGTGGCGATGGCCGGATTCGTCCTGGGCAACGCCACACTGACCATCGCCGGTGCCCTGGTCGGCGCGTCCGGTGGCATCCTCACCAAGCTGATGGCCGACGCGATGAACCGCTCGGTGCTGAGCATCATCGCCGGCGGCTTCGGTACCGGGGCCACCGGGGTGGAGGTGGCCGGCGGCTCGGGCGGCACGGTGAAGTCCATCGCCATCGACGACGCCGCGTTGCAATTGGCCTATGCCAGCAAGGTGATCGTCGTTCCGGGCTACGGCCTGGCCGCCGCGCAGGCCCAGCACGAGGTGCGCGAGCTCGGTGAGCTGCTGGAGAGCCGCGGCATCGAGGTCTCGTACGCGATCCATCCGGTGGCGGGGCGGATGCCCGGTCACATGAACGTGCTGCTGGCGGAGGCGAACGTCTCCTACGACCAACTTCGCGAGATGGAGGACGTCAACCCGGAATTCGACCGGACGGACGTGGTGCTGGTCGTCGGTGCCAACGACGTCACCAACCCGGCCGCGCGACGCCCGGGCAATGCGGTGTCCGGCATGCCGATCCTGGACGTCGACCACGCGCGCAGCATCATCGTCGTGAAGCGCTCGATGGCCTCTGGCTATGCCGGAATCGACAACGAACTCTACGGCGACGCGAAGACCAGCATGCTGTTCAGCGACGCGAAGAAGGGGCTCGCCTCACTGGTGGCCGCGACCAAGCTGGTGGACTGAGCCCGCACCCGCTCAGCACGGCCGACCGTACGCAGCGCGCTCAGGCGTCCACGGCGCTGATCAGCGAGACCACCTCGGCGGCGGCACGCTCGACGTCGTCGTTCACCACGACCACGTCGAACTCGTCGTGTGCCTCCAGCTCGACCTCGGCTTGTGCCAGTCGCGCCTCGACGACCTCGATGGCCTCGGTGCCGCGACCGACGAGCCGATCCCGCAGCTCCCGCACCGACGGCGGGGCGAGAAAGACGAAGCGCGCCTCCGGCATCCGCTGCCGGATCTGCCGCGCGCCCTGCAGCTCGATCTCGAGCAGGGTGGGACGGCCGGCCGCGAGGTGCTGCTCGACCGGCTTGCGGGGAGTGCCGTAGCGGTACCCGGCGAAGCTGGCGTATTCCAGTAACCGGTCGGAGGCGATCAAGTCGTCGAACTCGGCATCGCTGAGAAAGTGGTACTGCACGCCGTCGGCCTCGCCGGGTCGGGGTCGCCGGGTCGTGCACGAGATCGATACCCACACGTGGGGGAACAGCCGGCGCACCTCGGCGACCACCGTGCCTTTGCCCACGCCCGAAGGTCCGGACAGCACGGTGAGGCGGGCGGGTTGCGGCGTGGGTGCGGCTTGCTCGGTCATGCCAGCGATTGTGCCGCGTGCGCGATACGGGTGAGTAACACGGCCCGCCCGTCGCGTGCACTACAGGCTGCGCAAGGTTGTCCCGCGAGTGCAGCGTGCGTACAGCTCGATCCGACTACCGATCAGGCGCGCAGGAACGTGAAGTCCGCGATCACTCGCTCCGCGGCCGCCCGCAGCGACTCCACGTCCGGACCGGCGCGGAGCACCTCCCGCGAGACGCTGGGCAGCACCGCTGGCAGGGCGGCGCCGAAGATCCGTCGCACATCGTCGGCGGTTCCGCCCTGGCTGCCGATTCCCGGCACCAGGTACGGGCCGTTCAGCTCCCCGAGCTCGGCAACCGACTCGCCGATGGTCGCTCCGACAACGGCGCCGAAGGAACCCAGCGGAACGGCGTCGCGGTTGCGCTCGGCCAGCTCGTCGATCACCGACTGGGCGACGGTGCGACCGTCGGACAGCCGGGCGTGCTGGACCTGCGGTCCCTCCTCGTTCGAGGTCAGCGCGAGGGTGAACACGCCGGCGTCGTGCTGAGCCGCGAGGTCGAAGGCCGGGTCGAGGGAGCCGACCCCGAGATAGGGGCTGAGCGTCAGCGCGTCGACGGCCAGGCTGGACGCGGGATCGAGATAAGCCTGCGCGTAGGCGGCCATCGTCGATCCGATGTCGCCGCGCTTGACGTCCAGCAGCACCAGCGCGCCGGCGTTCCGAGCCTCCGTGATGGTGCGCTCCAGCACCGCCACGCCGCGCGAGCCGAACCGCTCGAAGAACGCCGACTGCGGCTTGACCACGGCCGCCACCCCGGCGAACGCCTCGACACAGGTCAGCGCGAAGCGTTCCAGGGACACCAGATCGTCCGCGAGCCCCCACTGCGTCAGCAGCGCCGGGTGCGGGTCGATGCCGATGCAGGCCGAGCCGCGCGCGGTCAGTGCCTGGTCGAGCCGGGCGCCGAAGGTCATACCGGCGCCCCGGCCCGGGCGAAGAACGCCGCCTGCTCCTCGGCGCTGTGATGGGCGAAGCCGACGGCCTCGCCGACCGAGGAGAAACCGCGCTGGTCGAGTTCGTGGTTCAGCTCGGCGAGGATCCGGATCGGAGCGGTCGGGTCGTGGAAGACGGCGGTGCCCACCGATACCGCGGAGGCTCCGGCCAGAATGAACTGCAGCGCGTCGCGACCGGTCAGGATGCCGCCCATGCCGAGCAGGGGCAGGTGCGGAACCGCCTGGTGCACCTGCCAGACGCAGCGCAGCGCCACCGGCCGGATCGCCGGGCCGGACAGGCCACCGGTCACCCCGCCCAGCGCCGGCCGCATGGTGTCCAGGTCGATCGCCAATCCCAGCAGGGTGTTGATCAGCGAGATGCCGTCGGCACCGGCGTCGGCGACCGCGCGGGCGATCACCCCGATGTCGGTGACGTCGGGCGACAGCTTCGCCAGGATGGGGACGTTCGGGTGCGCGGCCCGGCGAACCGCCGAGATCACCCGGCCGGCCGCGATCGGATCGCACGCGAAGACCTGACCACGGCTCTCGACGTTCGGGCACGAGATGTTGACCTCGATGGCGTCCAGCTTGTGGTTGTAGAGCCGTTTCGCCAGGGCCACGAACTCGTCGGTGTGGCCACCGGCGATGGACACCACCGCGCGTGCTCCGTGGTCGCGCAGCCACGGCAGGTCGTTCGCCAGGAACGAGTCGATGCCCGGTCCCTGCAGGCCGATCGAGTTCAGCATGCCGCTGGGCGTCTCGGCCATCCGAGGCGTCGGACGTCCCGAGCGGGCCCGCAGCATGATCGACTTGGTGACGATGCCGCCGAGGTCGGCGACCTCGAAGAACTGGCTCAGCTCGCGGCCGGCCGCGGCGCAACCGGAGGCGGTCAGCACCGGGTTCGGCAGTGCGAACGAGCCCAGCCTGGTGTTCAGATCGGCCATCTCAGCGTCCCATTCCGTCGGCGCCGTGCAGGTCGGCCGGCAGCGTGCCCACGTCGGCCCACCGCACCTGTCCCGCCTCGAAGACCGGTCCCTCGACACAGGACCGGACGAAGCGCGACACCCCGTCCACTCCGCGCACCGGCAGGACGCAGGTCATGCAGACCCCGATGCCACAGGCCATCGCCTCTTCGACCGCGACCTGGGCGGGAATGGCGTGCGCCTGCGCGACCTCACCCACCGCGCGCAGCATCGCCATCGGCCCACAGGCGTAGACGATCTCGGCGCCGAGCCGGCTGATCACGCCGGGCAGCGGATCGGTGACCCAGCCACGCTGGCCGGCCGAACCGTCGTCGGTGGTCACGGTGACCCGGCCGATCAGCCGCTTGGCCTGCAGCTCGCCGAACAGCCGGTCGGCCGTCGCCGCGCCGATGATGATGTCGACCTCGCTGCCCCGCTCGATCAGTTGCTGGGCCAGCGGGATGAGCGGCGCGGTGCCGTAACCACCGCCGACCAGAACCACCGGAACCCCTTCGGGTGGAAGGGTAAAGGGCACCCCCACCGGCCCGACCAGGTCCAGCTGGGCGCCGATCGGCTGGCGGACCAGCCACTCGGTACCGGGGCCCTGGGGTGCGACCACGAACTGCACCGTGCCGGCGTACTGGCTGCCCGGCTTCACGCCGTACAGCGCGAACGATCGCCGCAGCAGCATCGACGTCTCGGGGCCGCCGACCGCGACCGCCACGAACTGGCCGGGACGAAACGAGCGGGCCACCCCCGGCGCGACGACGGTGAACTGGGTGTAGCTGCCCAGCCTCGTCACGTCGAAGATCTCGCCGCTCTCCTGGACCGGACGGGCAGCGGCCGCGGACTTCCCGGTTGTCTCGGTGCTCATTCAGATCCCTCTCGCCAGCTGTTCAACGCAAGATGATGTGACTGCAGGGACGACACCCCGACATCGCCGCGGATCAGTTCCTCGATGCCCTGCACGGCCGCCGCGATGGCCTGGACCGTGGTGAGGCAGGGGATGCCGGCCTGCACCGCGGCGGTACGGATTTCGTAGCCGTCCATCCGGGGCCCGGAGTTGCCCGGTGACCCGAAGGGCGTGTTGAGGACGAGGTCCACCCGGCCGGCCGCGATCTCTTCGACGATGTTGCCGGGGCCGTCGGAGAACTTGCCGACGACCTCGGCCCCGACGCCGTTGCGGGTCAGCACCTGTGCCGTTCCGGCCGTGGCCAGGATCCGGAAGCCCAGGTCGTGCAGCCGGCGCACCGGGAAGATAGCGGCGCGCTTGTCCCGGTCGGCGACCGACACGAACACCGTGCCCTTGACCGGAAGCGAACCGTAGGCGGCGGCCTGGGATTTCGCGAACGCGGTGCCGAAGATCCGGTCGAAGCCCATCACCTCGCCGGTGGACTTCATCTCGGGCCCCAGGATCGAGTCGACCTGGTCACCGGCCGGGGTCCGGAAGCGGTGGAACGGCAGCACCGCCTCCTTGACCGCGATCGGGGCGTCGGCAGGCAGGTCACCGCCATCCCCGGTACGCGGCAGCATCCCCTCGGCCCGGAGTTCGGCGATGGTGGCGCCGACGGCCACCCGGGCCGCGGCCTTGGCCAGCGACACCGCAGTGGCCTTGGACACGAAGGGGACCGTCCGGCTCGCCCGGGGGTTGGCCTCCAGCACGTACAGCAGATCGCCGCTGAGGGCGTACTGGACGTTGAGCAGGCCGCGCACGCCGACGCCCCGGGCGATCTTGAGGGTGGCCCGGCGGACCTCGGCCACGGTGCTGCTGCCCAGGGTGATCGGTGGCAGCGCGCAGGCCGAGTCGCCGGAGTGGATGCCGGCCTCTTCGATGTGCTCCATCACTCCGCCGAGGTACAGGTCCGTGCCGTCGTACAGGGCGTCGACGTCGATCTCGACGGCGTCGTCGAGGAACCGGTCCACCAGCACCGGGCGGTCCGGCGCTATGTCGGTGGCGTTGGCGATGTAGGTCGACAGGCCGTGCTCGTCGTACACGATCTCCATGCCGCGCCCGCCCAGGACGTAGGACGGCCGGACCAGCACCGGATAGCCGATCGAGTCGGCGACGGCCTTGGCCTGCGGAAAGGAGGTCGCCAGGCCGTGCTTGGGCGCGATCAGGCCGGCCTCGGCCAGCACCCGGCCGAACTCGCCGCGGTCCTCGGCCAGGTCGATGGCCTCCGGCTGGGTTCCGAGCACCGGCACGCCTGCGTCCTTGAGACCCTGCGCCAACCCGAGCGGAGTCTGGCCGCCCAGCGTGCAGATCACACCGGCGACGGTGCCCGACTGCTGCTCGGCGTGCACCACCTCGAGGACGTCCTCCAGCGTCAGCGGCTCGAAGTACAGCCGGTCGGCGGTGTCGTAGTCGGTGGAGACGGTCTCGGGATTGCAGTTGATCATGACGGTCTCATAGCCGGCGCCGCCGTTGAGCGGGGCGGCCCGCAGCGCCATCACCGCGTGCACACAGGAGTAGTCGAACTCGATGCCCTGCCCGATCCGGTTGGGCCCGCTGCCCAGGATCAGCACCTTGGGACGGTCGGGCTGGGCGGCAACCTCGGTCTCTTCGTCATAGGTGGAGTAGTGGTAGGGCGTGAGCGCCGCGAACTCGGCCGCACAGGTGTCGACGGTCTTGTACACCGGGCGGATACCGGAGCGGTGACGCAGCGTGCGCACGCCCTGCTCCCCCGCCAGCTCCGGCCGCAGCACCGCGATCTGGCGATCCGACAGGCCATGACGCTTGGCCCGCAGCAGCAGCTCGGGGCTGAGCACCGGCGCCGCTGAGACCGCCGTCCCGGTTTCGATGATCAGCGCGAACTGGTCCACGAACCAGGGGTCGATGCCGGTCGCCTCGGCCACCGCCGTAACGGAGGCACCCGCCCGCAGCGCCCGCTCGATGGCGTAGAGCCGGCCGTCGGTCGGCACCGAGGCGATGCCGAGCAGCTCGTCGACCGACCGCAGTTCGGCCGACCAATCGCCGGGGCCGGTGGCGTCGGAGGTCCAGAAACCCGCTGCCTTGGTCTCCATCGAGCGCATCGCCTTGCCCAGCGCTTCGGTGAAGTTGCGGCCGACGGACATCACCTCGCCGACGGACTTCATGTGCGTGGTGAGCACCGGATCGGCACCCGGGAACTTCTCGAACGCGAAGCGCGGAATCTTGACGACCACGTAGTCCAGCACCGGCTCGAAACAGGCCGGCGTCGCGCGGGTGATGTCGTTGCTGACCTCGTCCAGGGTGTAGCCGACCGCGAGCTTCGCGGCGATCTTGGCGATCGGGAAGCCGGTCGCCTTGGACGCCAGTGCCGAAGACCTCGATACTCGCGGGTTCATCTCGATCACGATCATCCGGCCGCTGTCGGGGTCGATCGCGAACTGGATGTTGCAACCGCCGGTGTCGACACCGACCTCGCGCAGCACCGCGATGCCGATATCGCGCATGTGCTGGTACTCGCGGTCGGTCAGGGTCATCGCGGGCGCGACGGTGATCGAATCACCGGTGTGCACGCCCATCGGGTCGACGTTCTCGATCGAGCAGACCACGACCACGTTGTCCTTGCGGTCGCGCATCAGCTCCAGTTCGAACTCCTTCCAGCCGAACACGCTCTGTTCGACGAGCACCTCGTGCACCGGCGAGGCGGCCAACCCGCGTGAGACCTGGGTGCGCACCTCGTCGGCGGAGTTGGCCATGCCCGAGCCGAGGCCGCCCATGGTGAACGACGGCCGGACCACGATCCGGTTGTCCACCGTCGCGGCGAAGGCCAGCGCCTCGTCCAGGGTGTGGCAGACGGCTGAGGAGGGGACGTCGCCGCCGACGGTGCGGACGATGTCCTTGAACTTCTGGCGGTCCTCACCGCGCTGGATGGCGTCGATATCGGCACCGATGAGCTCGACGCCATGCCGCTCCAGCGCCCCGGACTCGTGCAGGCTCACGGCGAGGTTGAGCGCGGTCTGTCCGCCCAGGGTCGCCAGGATCGCCTCGACCGGATGTCCGAGGTCCCGTTCGGCGCAGATCACCTTCTCGACGAACTCCGGCGTAAGCGGTTCGATGTAGGTGGCGTCGGCGAACTCCGGATCGGTCATGATCGTGGCCGGGTTGGAGTTCACCAGGCTGACGCGAAAGCCCTCATCGCGCAGCACCCGGCACGCCTGGGTACCCGAGTAGTCGAACTCCGAGGCCTGCCCGATCACGATCGGCCCCGAGCCGATGACGAGGATGTGGTTGAGGTCGGTCCGCTTCGGCATTACGTTCTCGCTTTCTGCTCTTCGCGCGAGCGCTTCTCGCCGGCTCGCTCCGCCGCGATGCCCACAGCGATGCTCACTCGCTTCGCCCTTCCAGGAGCTGTGTGAACCGGTCGAACAGGTAGCCGGCGTCGTGCGGTCCGGCCGCCGCCTCGGGGTGATATTGTACCGAGAACGCCGGCACGTCATGTGCCCGCAGGCCCTCGACGACGTTGTCGTTGAGACACACGTGGCTGACCTCGACGCCACCGAAGTCGGTCTGGACGACCCGGTCGGTCGGCGCGTCCACGGCGAACCCGTGATTGTGAGCGGTGATCTCGACCTTGCCGGTCGCGCGGTCGGCCACCGGCTGGTTGATGCCGCGGTGACCGTAGCGCAGCTTGTACGTGCCGAAGCCGAAGGCCCGTCCCAGGATCTGGTTGCCGAAGCAGATGCCGAAGATCGGGGTGCCGTTGCGCAGCAACTCCTTCACCAGCGCCACCGCCGCATCGGCGGTGCCCGGGTCGCCGGGCCCGTTGGACAGGAACACCGCGTCGGCGCCAGTGGCACGCACCTGCTCGAAGGTCGAGTGGGCCGGCAGCACGTGGGTGGTGATGCCCTGCTGCGCGAGCCGGTGCGGGGTCATGGTCTTGATGCCGTAGTCCAGGGCCGCGACGGTGTAGCGCTCCTCGCTGATGGCCGGGACGGTGTAGGCCTGCGTGGTGCTGACCTGGTCGGCGAGGTCGGCCCCGACCATGGACGGTGACTCCAGCACTCTGGCCAGCAACGACTTCGGGTCGGTGTCGACCGACGAGATGCCCGAGCGCATCGCGCCGCGCTCGCGCAGGTGCCGCGTCAGCGCGCGGGTGTCCACACCGCTGATGCCAACGACGTTCTGGCGCACCAGCTCCTCGTCCAGCGAACTCGTCGCGCGCCAGTTCGAGACCCGGCGGGCGGGATCGCGCACCACGTAACCCGAGACCCAGATCCGGGCCGACTCCCGGTCCTCGTCGTTGACGCCGGTGTTGCCGATGTGCGGCGCGGTCTGCACCACCACCTGCCGGTGATAGGACGGATCGGTCAGCGTCTCTTGATAACCGGTCATCCCGGTGTTGAACACCGCCTCGCCGAACGTCTCGCCGACCGCCCCGTAGGACTCGCCGGAGAACGTCCGGCCGTCCTCGAGCACCAGGATCGCCTTGCTACTCACCAGCACTCCACCCCTCTGTCTGTTGCGCCGTTTTCTGCGACAGCGTCTCGATTGCCCTTATCCACTCGGGGTAAACGGTCTTGTCGTCACCGCGCAACCCGCTGTCGAGCAGTTCGTTCCCATGCCGCCAGCGCAGCACCAGCAGCCCGCCGCGGCCGACCACCTTGCCGGCCAGCGCCGGCTCCAGCCTGGCATCGACCAGGCGGTCGGCCGGAAGAAAGATGGCGGTGCCGCCTTGGCGCTCGATCAGCGCCCCGGCCGTGCCGAGCCGCAGCACCGAATCGGCCCGGACGCCCAGGCCGCCGGCAACGATCCGGTCCTGCCAGCGAGTGGCGGTGGTGCTGCCGACGTACAGGCCGGTCAGCGCCGGAGCCAGCTCGGGTCCCAGGTCCGCCGGTGCCACCGGCAGCTCGGGCAGCGTGGCCTGGCGCTCGCCGCGGTGCCGCCAGCCCAGCCGCATACCGGCCAGCGCGAGGGCGAACAGGACGAGCAGAGCCATCACCAGCTCCCAGCGGGTCATCGGCTCGCCTCGGCGGCCTCGGCGAACTCACTGGCCTCGGCGAGCGCGCCGTCGCGGACGGTGGCCCGCCCGCGCAGGAAGGTGGCCAGCACCCGACCGGGCAGCTCGCGTCCGGCGAACGGGGTGTTGCGCGAGAGCGAGGCGAGTGCGGCCGGTTCCACCAGCCAGCTGCTGGACTCCTCGACCAGCGTCAGATTGGCCGGCTCACCGACCGCAATCGGCCGCCCGTGCCCGGTCAGCCGCCCGATCTGCGCGGGCCGCACGCTCATCCGATCGGCCAGGCCGGCCCAGTCCAGGCGGCCGGTGACCCTCATCGTCTCGATCACCACACCGAGCGCGGTCTGCAGCCCCAGCATGCCGAACGCCGCGTCGCCGAAGGCATGATCCTTGTCGTGTGCCGCGTGCGGGGCGTGGTCGGTGGCGACGGCATCGATCACACCCTCGGCCAGCCCGGCGCGTAGCGCCTCGACGTCCTCGGCCAGCCGCAGTGGCGGGTTCACCTTGAAGACCGGGTCATACGTGCTGAGCAGGTCGCAGGTGAGCAGCAGGTGGTGCGGCGTCACCTCGGCAGTGACCGCGACGCCCCGGGCCTTCGCCCAGCGCAGCACCTCGACGGTTCCCCCGCTGGAGACGTGGCACACGTGCAGCCGGGAACCGGTGTGCTCGGCCAGCATCACGTCGCGGGCCACGATGCTCTCCTCGGCCACGGACGGCCAGCCCGCCAGCCCGAGCCGGCCGGACAGCTCACCCTCGTGGGCGCAGCAGCTGGCGTCGGCCAGCCGCGGGTCCTGGGCGTGCTGGGCCAGCACCGCGTCGAAGGGCTTGAGGTATTCCAGGGCGCGGCGCATCAGCCGGGCGTCGCTGACGCAGGAGCCGTCGTCGCTGAACACCCGGACGGCCGCGGCTGACCGAGCCATGTTGCCGATCTCGGCCAGCTGTCCACCGGCCAGGCCCTTGGACACCGCGCCGACCGGACGGACGTCGACCAGGCCGGCCCGCTGGCCGAGCCGAGCGACCTGCTCGACCATCTCGGCGGTGTCGGCCACCGGGTTGGTGTTGGCCATCGCGTGCACGGCCGTGAAGCCGCCGAGCGCTGCTGCCGCGGAACCGGTGGCGATGGTCTCGGCGTCCTCGCGTCCCGGCTCCCGCAGATGGGTGTGCAGGTCCACGAAACCGGGCAGCAGCACGGCTCCGTCGGCATCGATCAGCTCGGCATCCGGCGGGGTCTGCAGCGAGCTCCCGATACCGGCGATCAGCCCGTCGGCCAGCAGCACGTCTACCGGTTGCCCGCCGAGCGGCCGGACACCCCGCAACAGCACCGGTCGCGTGCCCGCCCCGGCTCCGGGCCTCTTGGTCTCGCTCATGCCGTCCTCGCTTCTCGGACTGCCTCGGTGGTTGGCGCTACCTCTGCGAGACCGGTCGCCGGCGCCTCCGCACCGGCCAGCAGGTGATACAGCACGGCCATCCGGACGGCGACCCCCGCGCGCACCTGATCGAGTACCAGCGACCGGTCGCTGTCGGCGGCGGCGGATGAGATCTCCAGCCCCCGGTTCATCGGTCCGGGGTGCAGCACCGGGGTATGCGGGGGAAGCAGCGTCAGCCGAGCGGGGCTCAGGCCGTAGCCGATGGCGTACTCCCGCTCGGTCGGGAAGTAGCCGACGTTGGGGCGGCCGTCGCCGGCGGACCCGCCGCCCATCCGTTCGCGCTGGACCCGCAGCATCATCACCGCGTCCACGTCACCGGCCACCTTGCCCGACAGCGCGGCGTCCAGATCCCAGCTGGTGGAACAGTTCCAGGTGCCGACACCGGAGGGCATCAGGGTCGGCGGCGCGACCAGCGTCACCTCGGCGCCCAGGGTGCGCAGCAGCAGCACGTTGGAGCGGGCCACCCGGCTGTGCGTCAGGTCGCCGACGATGACGACGTGGCGCCCGGCCAGCTCACCCAGCCGGCGGCGCAGCGAGAAGGCGTCGAGCAGCGCCTGGGTCGGGTGCTCGTGGGTGCCGTCACCGGCGTTGATCACCGGGCAGTCGACCCACTCGGTGATCCGGCTGACCGCGCCCGAGGCGGGGTGCCGGACGACCAGCGCGTCGACGCCCAGGGCCGCGACCGTCAGCGCGGTGTCGCGCAGGCTCTCACCCTTGCTGACGCTGGAGCCCTTGGCGCTGACGTTGATCACGTCGGCCGAGAGCCACTTGCCCGCGATCTCGAACGAGGACCGGGTGCGGGTGGAGTCCTCGAAGAACAGGTTCACGACCGTCCGGCCCCGCAACGCCGGCAGCTTCTTGACGACCCGGTTCTGGATGGCGTCCATCTGCTCGGCCGAATCCAGGATCTGCAACGCGGACCCGGCGTCCAGATCACCGGCTGACAGCAGGTGCTTCACGACTGGGTACCGCCTTCGGCCGGTGAGATGGTGACCCCGTCCGCGCCGTCGCACTCGCTGAGCGCGACGTGGACCTGCTCCTGCGCCGAGGTGGGCAGGTTCTTGCCGACGTAGTCCGCGCGGATCGGCAGCTGCCGGTGGCCGCGGTCGATGAGCACGGCAAGCTGCACGGCGCTTGGCCGGCCGAGGTCGTTGAGGGCGTCCAGGGCCGCGCGCACGGTCCGGCCGGAGAAGAGCACATCGTCGACCAGGATCACCAGCTTGCCGTCGATGCCGCCGGCCGGTTCCATGGTGTGGCCCAGTGGCCGGATCGCCTTGGTGCGCAGGTCGTCGCGGTAGAGCGTGATGTCGAGGACCCCGAGGCCGACCCGCACGTCGGCGAAGGTTGCCAGCCGCCCTGCCAGCCGCCGGGCGAGGAACTCGCCACGGGTGGGGATGCCGAGCAGGACGACGTTCTCGCCACCGCGGGTCTTCTCCAAGATCTGGTGAGCGATGCGGTCGAGAACCCGGGAGACGTCTTCGGGATGGAAGACGGTCTTGGCGTCGACTCCGGTCCGGACGGTTGGCACTGTAGGCACCGACGGCGACGGGACGTGCGGAGCTGAGGCTGACTGCGCAGGCACGCTGCGAAGACCCCCTTCCTCGCCTCACAGGACGAGTCGTTAAAGGACGTCGGTAACGGGCTCAACGGTAGCAGCCAGTGAGCACGTTCCCGGCCGTGGGAAGCTAATCTCAGGTGTGCCCTGACCAGAAGTCCGAGAACTGTTACCCTGTGAGGTCAGCATTGCCATCACAGACGTACAAGCTCGACTCCACTAGTTACGATGCGTGGCCAGAACTTTGAGGACGGGGACGTGACTGAGCAGAACACTCCGACCATAGGCGGCGATGGGAGAGCGGTCGCTCTCGGCCGGCCCTCGACTGCGGACGCCGCCGCTGAAGCGCCGGATGACCGCGAGTACGCCCGAGCGCTGGGAACCCGGTTGCGGGCCGTCCGCTCCCAGCAGCGGCTGTCCCTGCACGGCGTCGAACGAAAGTCCGGCGGCAAGTGGAAGGCGGTCGTCGTCGGCTCCTACGAGCGCGGCGACCGGGCAGTGTCGGTCGCCAGGCTCGCTGAGCTGGCCGAGTTCTACGGTGTGCCGATCTCTGAACTGCTGCCCACCGAGGAAGGCGTTGCCACCGGCTCACGCGCGGACACCAGCGGCAAGATCGTGCTGGACCTGCAGAAGCTGCAGAACGTGCCGGCCGAGGACGCCGCCCCGCTCGTTCGCTACGCCCAGTCGATCCAGCGCCAGCGTGGTGACTACGGCAACAAGGTGCTGTCCATCCGTGGCGAGGACCTGCGGGCGCTGGCGCTGATGTTCGACACCTCGCTGGACCGGCTCACCGAGAAGCTGGTCGGCTGGGGCGTGCTCGCTCCTGGTTCGATGGGCCAAGTGCCCGACTAGCCGCGATCAGCGGACGCTACCCGGGCCGCTGCGTCTCACGTTGCTCACCCGGGTTGGCTGCCTTCAGTTGGGTGGCCGCCTGCCGGCAGCTGGTCGCGCAGGACGCGGCCCAGGATGCCGTTCACGAACTTCGGGGACTCATCCGTCGACAATGCCTTCGCCAGCTCGACGGCCTCGTCGATGGCGACCGCGTCCGGGACGTCGTCGGACCACAGCAGTTCGTACAGGCCGATCCGAAGCACCGCCCGGTCCACGCCCGGCATCCGGTCCAGCGTCCAGCCCTCGGAGTAGTCGCTGAGCATGTCGTCGATCTCGCGCTGGTGCTCTGCCACGCCCTCGACCAGCTCGATCGTGTAGTCGTTGATCGGCGGGTCCGACAGGGCGATCCGGTCGGCCAGGGTGGTCACCGGATCGTCGCCTCGAAGGTCGGCCTCGTAGAGAAGGTCGACGGCGCGCTTGCGAGCCTTGCTGCGGGCAGCCATGTCTTCAGATCATCCCGCTCTGATTGCTCACTGGGCTGTGCTCAGCTCAGCCGTTGATGCGGCCGAGGTAGCGGCCGTCCCGGGTATCGATCTTGATCTTCTCGCCAGTGGTGACGAACAGCGGCACCTGGACCTCGGCGCCGGTCTCGACCGTGGCGGGCTTCGTGCCGCCGGTGGCCCGGTCACCCTGCAGGCCCGGCTCGGTGTAGGTGATCAGCAGCTCGACCGAGGTCGGCAGCTCGATGTAGAGCGGTAGGCCCTCGTGCACCGCGACCGCAACCTCGGCGTTGTCCAGCAGGTAGTTGGCGCCCTCGCCGACCACAGCGGCCGGAATGTGCATCTGCTCGTAGGTGTCGCCGTCCATGAACACGAAGTCATCGCCCTCTTTGTAGAGGTAGGTCATCGTGCGCTTGTCGACGGTCGCCGTCTCGACCTTGGTCCCGGCGTTGAAGGTCCGGTCCACCACCTTGCCGGACAGCACATTCTTCAGGGTGGTCCGCACGAAGGCGCCGCCCTTGCCGGGCTTGACGTGCTGGAACTCCACCACGGTCCAGAGCTGGCCGTCGATGTTGAGCACCAGGCCGTTCTTCAAGTCGTTCGTGCTGGCCATGTGTGGGGAACTCTCCTAATAATCTGGGTACTGCATATCTGGGTACTGGGGGCCCCGCTCGAAGCTCGTCCACGGCATGAGACACGCGCCAGCCGAGAAGTTTACCGGCCTCGTCCGGGACGACAGCACGCGCTTACCGCACCACCGCACCACCGTCGCGTGTTGGGGTCACGTCTTCGGGGTGAAGCCCAGTACCGGGCGCGCCCGACCGCCCCACTCCTGGAGCAGCGCCACGGCGGTTCCGTCCTCGGTGAGCCCGCCGTAGGTCCCCTCGATCCCGGCGGGCTCGATCGTCCGGCCGTAGCTGAGCTCGCTGGCCTCGTCGGGCAGCAGGGTCCGTACCGGCATCGCCTCGGCGATGGCTCGGGGCAGCGGCAGGACGATCGGATCGGGCAGCTCGGCAAGCTGCCCCAGCGTGCGGGCGTGCCGCAGCTCGAACGCGCCGACCCGGGTGCGCCGCAAGGCGGTCAGGTGCCCGCCCACGCCGAGGGCGGTGCCGAGGTCACGTGCCAGCGCGCGGATGTAGGTACCGGACGAGCAGTCGACGACGGCGTCGAAGTCGCAGAAGCCGTCGACGTGGCGCGGCTCGGACAGCAGCTCGAAGCGCCCGATGCTCACCGGCCGCTCGGCAAGATCCACCGTCTCGCCGGCGCGGACGAGGGCGTACGCCCGCTGGCCATCGACCTTGATCGCCGACACCGACGACGGCCGCTGCAGGATGTCCCCGGTCAGCCGCGCGACTCCGGTCTCGACGTCGGCGAGCCGGATCGAGCTGGCGTCGGCGGTGGCCAGCACCTCCCCCTCGGCGTCGTCCGTGCTGGTCGAGGCACCGAGCCGGAGGGTGGCCAGGTAGGTTTTGTCCGAGAGCAGAAGGTGATTCATCAACTTCGTGGCCCGCTCGACCCCGAGGACGAGCACTCCGGTAGCCATCGGGTCCAGCGTGCCGGCGTGCCCGACGCGGCGGGTCCCGGCTATCCGGCGGACCTTGCCCACCACGTCGTGTGAGGTCATCCCCGCCGGTTTGTCGACGATGATCAGCCCGCCCGGCCCGGTCGGCCCCTTTCTCGCCATGCAGGAAGGGTAGCTGCACCGCTCGGGTGGACTGAGGCGCCCGGCCCTCAGCGCCGTTCCCCCACCACCAGCCACCGTCCGCTGCGGGTACGCCACGCCATGCCGATCAGCCGGACGGTGATGAAGGACGCGATGCCGGCCCACACCCCGCCCAGTCCCCAGTCCAGGCGCAGCGCCAGCAGGGCGATGGGGACGAACGCGCCGAGTGCGGCCACCATGGTGACGTTACGGATGAACGCGTTGTCCCCGGCGCCGAGCAATACCCCGTCCAGGGCGAAGAGGACGCCGCCGAGTGGCATCATCGCGATCAGCCACGGCCACAGCACGTGCGCCTGTCCCTGCACGGCGGCGTCGGAGCTGAACACCTTGGGCAGCAGCTGCCAGCCCGCACCGGCCACCCCGGCGAAGATCACACCGGCGACGACCCCGTAGCGGCTCACCCGCCACGCGGTGCTCTTGGCCGCCTCGACATCACCGCCGCCCAGCGCGGCGCCCACCAGGGACTGCGCCGCGATCGCGAACGAGTCGAGCAGCAGTGCGATGAACTCCCACAGCTGCAGGCCGACCTGGTGCGCCGCGAGCTGGGCGGTCCCCATCCGGCCGGCCACGCCCGCCGCGGTCAGGTACGCGGCCTGGAATGCCAGCGACCGGGCAACCAGGTCCCGGCTGACCACGAGTTGTGACCGCATGACGTGCCACTGCGGGCGGCTCGGCACCCGCTCGGCACGCAGCGCGCGGACACACAGCGCCGCCGCCAGTACCTGGGCGCAGACGTTCGCCACGGCTGATCCCGCCAGCCCCATGCCCACCGGGTACACCAGGACGGGCGAGGCGACTGCGGAGACGGCGTTGGCCAGCACCACGATCCGTACCGGGGTCCTGGTGTCCTGTACGCCGCGCAGCCAGCCGTTGCCGGCCAGTACCAGCAGGACTCCCGGCAGTCCGAGAATGGCGATCCGCAACCACCGCTCGGCGTCGTCGGCCACCGGCCCGGCTCCGCCGGTGACTACCCGAACGACCGGCCCGGCCACGGCCTCACCGACGACGATGGCGACCAGGCCGATCAGTAGTGCCAACCAGGACGCCTGGACGCCCTCGTTCACCGCGGCCTCCCGACGACCCGCGCCGAAGTAACGGGCCGCCCGTCCGGTGGTGCCGTACTCCAGGGAGGTGCCGACAATGGCCAGCAACGTCATGACGATGCCGGCGGCGCCCAGTGCGGCCAGCGGAACCCTGCCCAGGTGGCCCACCACAGCGGTGTCGACAAGCAGGAACAGCGGCTCAGCGGCGAGCACCACGAAGGCGGACCCGGCCAGTGTCACGATGCGCCGGGTGGAGACCTCGGCGGGGGTCACCACGGCCGGGCCGTCACAGGTCGCGGTATCCGATCAGGTCGCAATACATGATCAGCAGGTCGACGAAGCCGTGCTCGGGATGGCGGAAGCCGCCCGGGATCCGGCCGGTGACGGAGAAGCCGAGGTCCTCGTACAGGGCGACGGCGTACACGTTGGTCGCCACGACGGCGTTGAACTGGATGCCCCGGTAGCCGGCTCCGGCCGCCCGGTCCAGGCAGTGCCGCACCATCGCCCGCCCCACGCCCCGGCCGCGGGCACCCGAGCTGACCAGATAGGTGGCCGTGGCCACGTGCGACCCGGCACCGGGCCTGTTCGGGCCGAGCTCGTACGTCCCGAGCACGTCGGTCGCGCCGCCGGCTCTCGCCACCCACACCTCGTCGGAACCGCTGAACCAGGACCGCTTGCTGGTCTCGGAGTCCGCGGCCGGGTCGTAGGCGATCGTCTCGCCGGCCGTGACGATCTCGTGCCAGATCGGCCAGATCCCGGGCCAGTCCGCTCCGGTGGCCCGGGTGAGCACCACCTCGGCGTCCGGCCGGGAACTACTCCTCTTCGGGTTCACGGGGCTTACGGTAGGGATCCGGCTCGCCGGCCGGGGTGGCATTGGCACGGACCTTCTCGACCTGCGCATCGGCGTTGCGGGCGACGGCGAGCAGGTCGTCGATGTGCTTGGCCGATTCCGGCAGCTCGTCCAGGAAGAACGAGACAGTGGGGGTGAACTTCACACCCGTCTGCCGGCCGACCTCGGAACGAATCTGCCCCTTGGCCGCCTCGAGTGCGGCAGCCGAGTCCGCACGCTCCGCCTCGTCCCCGAAGACGGTGTAGAAGACGGAGGCATCATGCAGGTCGCCGGTCATCCGGACATCGGTCACGGTGACCATGCCGAGTCGAGGGTCCTTGATCTGGCTCTCGATGTACGAGGCGACGATCTGCCGAATGCGGCCGGCCATGCGGCGGGAGCGCGGGCTGTCAGCCATGACGTTGTTCTCCTTGCTGTGGACGCGAGCCCACCCGAAAGTTCTGCTCAGCGCGGGCGTGCGCCCGCGCTGAGCAGAAGTCGAACTGGAGCCCCTCCGGCTTGGGTCAGCCGCGCGGCTTCTCGCGCATCTCGAAGGTCTCGATGATGTCGCCGGTCTTGATGTCGTTGAACGACCCGAGACCGATACCGCACTCGAAGCCCTCCCGGACCTCGGTGGCATCGTCCTTGAACCGCCGCAGCGAGTCCACGCTGAGGTGCTCGTTGACGACGATGCCGTCGCGGACCAGCCTGGCCTTGGAGTTCCGGCGGATTGTGCCGGAACGGACGATGGAACCCGCGACGTTGCCGATCTTGGGAACCCGGAACACCTCGCGCACCTCGGCGGTGCCCAGCTGCGCCTCTTCGAACTCGGGCTTGAGCATGCCCTTCAGGGCCGCCTCGACCTCGTCGATGGCCTGGTAGATGACGGTGTAGTACCGGACGTCCACGCCCTCGCGTTCGGCCGCCTCACGCGCCTTGCCCTCGGGCCGGACGTTGAAGCCGATGACGACCGCGTCCGAGGCGATGGCCAGGTTGATGTCGTTCTCGGTGATCGCGCCAACACCACGTCCGATGACCCGCAGCGAGACCTCGTCGTTGCCGTCGTTGAGCTCGATCTTGAGCAGTGAGTCCTCGAGAGCCTCGACCGAACCGGACACGTCACCCTTGATGATCAGGTTCAGTTGCTGAACCTCACCAGCCGCGAGCGCCTTGTCCAGGTCGTCCAGAGAGATCCGGCGACGGTTGGACGCGAGCTGTGCGTTGCGCTCCCGCGCCGACCGGCGATCGGCGATCTGCCGGGCGATCCGGTCCTCCTCGACGACGATGAACGAGTCACCGGCACCTGGAACCGAGGTCAGACCCAGCACCATCACGGGCGTACCCGGTCCGGCCTCGTCGATGTTCTTGCCGTCGTCGTCGAGCATCGCCCGAACCCGGCCGAAGGCGTCCCCGGCCACGATCGAGTCACCGACGTGCAGCGTGCCGCGCTGAACCAGCACGGTCGCCACCGGCCCGCGGCCACGGTCGAGGTGCGCCTCGATGGCGATACCCTGCGCGTCCTGGTGCGGATTGGCCCGCAGATCCAGGGCCGCGTCCGCGGTGAGCAGGATGCCCTCGAGCAGCCCGTCGATGTTGAGGTTGTTGCGCGCCGACACGTCGACGAACAGCGTGTCGCCGCCGTACTCCTCGGCCACCAGCCCGTATTCGGTGAGCTGCTGACGCACCTTCTGCGGGTTCGCGCCTTCTTTGTCGATCTTGTTGACCGCGACCACGACGGGCACGTTCGCCGCCTGGGCGTGGTTCAGCGCCTCGATGGTCTGCGGCATCACGCCGTCATCGGCCGCCACGACCAGCACCACGATGTCGGTGGTCGAGGCACCACGGGCACGCATGGCGGTGAACGCCTCGTGACCGGGGGTGTCGATGAAGGTGATCGCGCGGTCGGTGCCGTCATGGTCGACGCGCACCTGGTAGGCACCGATGTGCTGGGTGATGCCACCGGCCTCGCCCGCGATGACGTTGGACTTGCGGATCGCGTCGAGCAGTCGCGTCTTACCGTGGTCGACGTGACCCATGACGGTCACCACCGGCGGCCGCGCGACCAGCTCCTCGTCGTCGCCCTCGTCGTCACCGAAGGTCAGGTCGAAGGACTCGAGCAGCTCGCGGTCCTCATCCTCGGGGCTGACGACCTGGACGTTGTAGTTCAACTCGGCACCCAGCAGCTGCAGGACCTCTTCGTTGACCGACTGCGTCGCCGTCACCATCTCACCGAGGTGGAACATCACCGTCACCAGCGCGGCCGGCTCAGCGTTGATCTTGTCCGCGAAGTCCGACAGCGAGGCGCCACGCGGCAGCCGCAGGATCTCTCCGCTACCGCGGGGAACCTGCACGCCACCGAGCGAAGGCGCCGACATGTTGTCGAATTCCTGACGACGCTGCTTCTTGCTCTTGCGCCCACGGGTCGGACGACCACCGCCACCGCGACCGAAGGCGCCCGCGGTACCGGCACCGCGACCACGGCCACCGGGGCCACCGCCGCCGGGACGGGGACCGAAGCCACCGCCGCCGCCACTAGGAGCGCCACCGCCACCCGGACCGCCGCGGTAACCACCGCCGCCCCCAGCGGGAGCACCACCGCCACCGGGACCACCGCGATAACCACCGCCGCCCCCACCAGGAGCGCCACCGGGACGACCGGGGCCACCGGGACGACCGGCACCCGCACCACCGGGACCACCAGGACGGCCAGGAGCGCCCGGACGGCCAGCGCCACCGGGACGACCCGGCACCATGCCGGGGTTGGGCCGGGGCGGCATCATGCCAGGGTTGGGACGCGGACCACCCGGACCGGCGGAGCCGCCGGGGCGGGGCGAGCCGGGACGAGGAGGCATCTGACTTCCGCCGGAAGCGGGATTACCCCCGCCGGGTCGCGGCGCGCCCGGACGGGGAGCAGGCTGGCCGCCCCCCACGCCGAACGGGTTGTTCGCGACGCGCTGAGGTCCACCCGGACGGGGGCCTCCCGGACGCGGTGCGGAACCGGGGGTCGGCGTACCCGGCCGGGCCGGGGCGGAGTCTGCCGCCGGCGCGGTGGGCGCGGGAGCGGCCGATGCTGCCGGTACCTGCGAAGCGACCGGGGCCGCCGGAGCCGCCGGGCGTTCGGCCGATCGCGGTGCCTGTACGGTCGCGGCGGGAGCCGGCGTGCGTACCGGAGCGGGGCCGGGCACGGCACCGGACGGTGCAGGGGTGGCAGGCCGTGCCGTCGGTGCGGGCGCCGCTTCGACAACGGGCGTGGTAGCCGACCTCGGAGCGGCCGCTGCCGGCGACTGAGCCGGTGCGGATGCGGACGGGGTAGGGGCGGATGCGGCCGGTACGGATGCGGTAGGGAACGACTCACGGAGCCGCCGGGCGACCGGGGCCTCCACCGTCGAGGATGCGCTCTTCACGAACTCACCGAGCTCGCTGAGCTTTGCCAGAACGTCTTTACTTGGTACGCCGAGCTCTTTGGCGAGCTCATGAACGCGGGCCTTGCCTGCCACTGGACTCCTTCGTCACAGGACCGGCGGTAGCCCGCACGATCCCGATTTAGGTTGGAAACGCAATCATTGTTGGCGCTTCATCGGGTGCTCATAGCTCGTCTTCTCACAATCGCTAAGTACCTCACCAGCGGGAGCTGGTGCGGGCATGCACACGGTTTGCTGACTCGCGACGATCACCGGCTGCCAGCTCCGGTCACCGACTCGACATACTCTCGCACTGCCGTCAGATCCAGCCTGGACTCGACACGCAAGGCCCTGCCGAATGCTCGACGGCGCTCCGCCAGTTCAACGCATCGCGTTACCGGGTGAAGCCAGGCCCCCCGGCCGTGAGCGCTTCGTCGTGGGTCCGGCAGGACGCTCGGAGCCGAAAGGTCCGGCTCGGGGCGAACTGCAAGGTCAACGACGATGCGAAGCAATTCTGCGGCTTCCGTTCGTTGGCGACAACCGATACACGTACGGATGACCGCATGCGGAACCGGAGGTGCCACCGTCGAGTCGACGGCCGCAGAAGTCAGTCTACTCCCCGACCCGGAATGCATTATCCACCGCGGCCGAAGTGTCCGGCGCACGCGAACCTGGCGGATGGATGTCGATCTCGGGCTCGGGATCCCACTCCTCGGCCCCTGTCGGTTCCACCTCGGCCGAGGACATGGCGGCCTCGGCCGAGGATATGGCGGCCTCCGCCGAAGACATCGCCGCTGCTGTCGGTGCCGCTCCGTCCGATCCTTCGGGAGCCGATCCTTCGGGGGCCGATCCCTCGGCGTCGGAGTGGATGTCGATGCGCCAGCCCGTGAGCCGAGCCGCGAGCCGGGCGTTCTGCCCCTCCCGGCCGATGGCCAGCGACAACTGGTAGTCCGGAACGACCACCCGGGCGGCCTTGGCAGTCGCGTCCACGACGGCAACCTCGCGGGCGATGGCCGGTGACAGCGCGTTGCCGACGAAGGTGGCCGGATCGTCGGCGTAGTCGATGATGTCGATCTTCTCGCCGTGCAGCTCCGCGACGACGTTGCGCACCCGCTGCCCCATCGGCCCGATGCAGGCGCCCTTGGCGTTGAGGCCGTCGACGGTGCTCCGGACCGCGATCTTGGTGCGGTGCCCGGACTCACGGGCCACCGCCATGATCTCGACACTGCCGTCGTTGATCTCGGGAACCTCGAGGGCGAACAGCTTCTTCACCAGGCCGGGGTGGGTCCGGCTCAGCGTGATCTGCAGGCCCCGCATGCCTCGGACCACAGAGACGACGTAGCTCTTGATCCGGGTGCCGTGCTCGTAGACCTCGCCCGGAACCTGCTCGGACTGCGGCAGAATCGCCTCGACCTTGCCGAGGCTGACGAGGACGAGTCCGCGCTGGGAGGCCTGGGCGTCGGCTTGGATGATGCCGGTGACGATGTCGCCCTCGTGGCCGGAGTACTCGCCGTAGGTGTTGTCGTGCTCGGCGTCGCGCAGCCGCTGGATGATCACCTGCTTGGCCGTCATCGCCGCGACCCGTCCGAAGTCCGTCGGGGTGTCGTCGAACTCCTCGACCAGTTCGCCGTCCTTGCCGTACTCGGCGGCCCAGACGGTAACGGCCCCACTCTTGTGATCGATCTCGACCCGCGCGTGTGGCATCGGGTGGTTGGTGTGCCGGTAGGCGGTCAACAGGGCCGTCTCGAGGGCCTCCATCACCGTCTCGAACGAGATCTCTTTCTCTCGCTCGATGCTGCGCAGGGCTGCGATGTCCACTGAGACCATGTCTCAGGCCTCCTTATGTCGCGCGCGGGCCGCGTCGCTGTGGTCGGCTGGTTCGGCATCCGATGCGGCGCTGAGGCCGCCCACGGGGCGGGGCTCGTCATCTTCGTCGAAATTCAGGTCGCTGTCATCGTCGAGATCGTCGCCGTCGCTGTCATCGTCGAGATCGTCGTCCAGCCCGTCGCTGTCGCTGTCCTCGAGCGCCAGCTCGCTGTCGCTGTCAACGGACTGCTGACCGGGACGGGAGAACTCCACCTGAACCCGGCCGGAGCCCACCGTGTCGAACGCGAATCGCTGCTCCGTGCCAGCCACGTCGACCACCAGGTCGGAGCCCTCCAGGGCCTTGACGCGGCCGGTGACCAGCCGGTGTGAGCCGGCCCGCTCGGTAACCGGGAACTCGACCAACCGGCCGGCGGCTCGCCGCCAGTGCCTCGGCTCGGTGAGGGGGCGGTCGACGCCCGGTGAGCTGACCTCGAGCACGTACGGGCCGGCAAAGGCCGCGTCCCCACCATCGGTGTCCTCGTCCAGCGCGGTCGAGATGGAGCGCGACACCGCCGCGACTCCATCGAGATCGATTCCGTTGTCCGCATCCACCGTGATCCGGATCAAGCTCCGGCGTCCGGCGGCAGTGACCGAGAGGTCCTCGAGGTCATAGCCCTCAGCGGCGATCACCGGGGTCAGTAGGTCAATGAGCTGCTGCCGCTGTGGCGTTCGCGCAGTCATGTCAGGCGCTCCCGTCGATGTCCAGTTGTGGCAAACGCGCTTGTTCGAGTTGCTCGGGCGCCAGCTTACCGGCATCTGAGAGACTGCTTGCGCCATGGCAGCCATTACCCGACGCGCTCTGCTGAGCCGCACCCTGCTCCTGGCCGCGGTCGGCGGCGGCGCCCTCGCCGGGCTGACCAGGTCGGTGTCGCACAAGGTGGCGGTGCCACCACCGAGGCCGCCGGAGGCGCTGACGTCCGCCGTCAGCCGGCAGCAAGCCCTGCTGGAGGGGTACGACCGGGTGCTGGCGGCGAAGGTGAGGTCGGGCGTCCTGACCGGCTTGCGAGCCGATGTGAGCGAGCACGGCGCGGCGCTTCGGGCGCTGCTGGAGCGCTATCCCGGCTGGCGGCTGTCGCAGGCTGGAGCTGCCGGGGCCACCGGAACGATCACAGCCACGCTGCCGGATGCCGCGCCGGTGCCCGGCACGGTCGGGGGTTTGGCCGCCGCGAGCACGACCGCGGCGAAGGAATTGCGCGCCAGCGCCATGGACTGGGGCGCCGACGAGGCGCACGCCGCCCAGGTGGTACCCGTGCTGGCGAGCATCTCCGCCAGCCTTTCCACGCACGCACAGGTGCTGTCATGACGCAACCCGCGGCCAGTCCCGCTCCCCGCACCACGCCGGCGGGCGCGGCAGCGACCAGCTCGCCCACCGTGCCGGATGCCCTGCAGCGGGTGCTCGCGGCCGAGCACGCCGCGGTGTACGGCTATCCGGTGGCGGGCGTCCGGCTGACCGAACCCGGTCAGGTGCAACACGCCCGCGAATTCGAGTCGGCGCACCGGCAGGTCCGCGACGACCTGATGGCCCAACTCACCGGGCTCGGACTGACTCCGGTAGCCGCCCAGCCGGTGTACCGGCCGCCCGAAGCCAAAACCGAAACTGCACCCGCAACCCGAACTGACCACAGAACCGGAACCGATCCGGTCGCTGCCGTCCGCTCGGCCGTCCTGCTCGAAGAGGGTTGCGCGGACGCCTACCGATACCTGCTGACCGCGGCGGTCGCCGCCGGCGGTAAACAGCTCGCCGTGCGCACCCAGGCACTGAGCGGGCTGGCAACCGCCGCAGCCGCCGCGACGACCTGGCGGCGGCTGGTAACACCCGCCAAACCCACCGTGGCCTTTCCCGGCCTCTGAACCGCTACAGCCAGGAGTCGATCACCGCCACCAGTTCGCCGAGTTCATGGACGACCGCGTCCGGGGTGCCCTCGACCCCGGTCTGCTGATGCGCCGGGATGTCGCTGTGCGGGATGAACACCGAACGCATCCCGGCCTGGTTCGCGCCGAACACGTCCTCGAACAGGCGGTCACCGACGTACACCGCGCGGGACGGATCGGTGACGCCAACCGCGTCGAGCGCCGCCTGGAACGCCTCGGGATGGGGCTTCGTCCATTCGATTTCGGAGGAATACACCTCGCCGTCGATCAGGTGGTGAATCTCGTCCCGGGCGAAGATGCGCTGATGCTCCAGCGCCGGCCACACCGTGTTGGACAGGATGCCCACCTTCAATCCGCGCGCATGCAAGGCTGAGAGCAGCTCGGGCACAGCGGGATCGGTGTAGCTGTGAGCGTCCCACCAGCGGTAGTACTCCCGGCGCTGAGCCTCGGTGAGGCTCAGCCCCGCCTCCCGCACGATCTGGTCAACGGTGCCGCTGCGATGCTCATCCCGCATAGCGATCCACACCCGCTCCTCGGCGGCGCTGAGCGCTCGGGCGCGCGCGGGGTCACCGGTCACGCTCAGCCAGCAGTCGAGGTGGTCGACGGTGTGCCAGGGCGTCAGCGTGCCGCCCCAGTCGAAGATCACGGCATCCAGGTTCATGCCACAGAATTACCACAAGCCGCCGACAACGGAGCGAAAGGGCAGCGCCCGGTCAGAACAGAACGGTCGTCAGGACGTTCGCCTGCCACATTCCCAGCCGGCTGTACATCCGCCGCGCAGACTCGTTGTAGTCGTTGACGTACAGGCTCGCCGACGGCGCCATCGCCAGCGCCTGCCGCAGCACGGCGGCCATGCAAGCGGTCCCGATCCCCCGCCCGCGCAGGTCCGGGCGCACCCACACCCCCTGGATCTGCGCGGTCGCGCCGCCGACGGAGCCGACCTCGGCCTTGAACTCCACCTCGCCCCGGTGATCGAACCGGGCGAACGCGCGGCCCGCGCTGACGAGCTCGGCCACCCGTGCCCGATAGCCCCGGCCGGCATCGTGGGCGATCGGTGACACACTCAGCTCCTCGGTGAACATCGCCACCGCCGCCGGAAAGAAACGCGGCAGGTCCACCAACTCGACCCGGCGCACCGCCGGGTCCGGCGGGATCGCCGACGGGGCATCGATCATCATCAGCGGCTGGTTGGCGCGCACCGCGCGGGCGGGACCCCAGCGCCGCAGGAGCACCGGCCACATCACCGCCACCGACGCGGCCGAGCCCACGATGGACGAGCAGCCGCGGCCGGATCGGGAGAGCTGCGTCGCGATCGCCTCCAGCGCCTCGGCGTCCTCGCCGATCGGGATCAGGTTGCCGCCGTGGAAGGCCGCCGCCCGTAGGCCCGGCGCCACGTCGCCGTCCGTGCAGGCCGTGCTGCCGACCGTGTTGCCATCAATGCCCCAGAGAAAGCCGCCGAGCCGCTGCGGATCCAGGTCGTGCGCCAAGCGCAATCGGGCGTCCAGAACGCAGTGCAGGACCGGGTCACGCCTGACCAGCGAGCGGATCGCCGCCGCGTCCGCACTTCTCAGAACCCGGGGGTGGGTCTGGGTCGCGGTCATGGGAAGAAACGTACCGCCACCCGCCGCCGCCCGCTCAGAACCCGGTGCCGTGCCTCGGCGCCGGGTCGGCCGCGAAGGCCAGATCCACCCGGGCCAGCAACGCCGGGTCGTCGGCTCGGGCGAGGCCGGCCCGCGCGAGCGTGCGCAACCGGTGGCCGCCGAGGTACACCGATCCGAGCGCTGCCGCCGGCAACTCGATATCGGCAACGCTGCTGGCCGGCTCGCACATCGCGCCGCCGGGGGTGGCCTGCAGGCGTACGGTGCTGTCGCCGAGCTGGTCATCGAGCACCCGGATCACGACATCCACGTCGAGGCCGTACCCGCGGGCCGCCAGCAACGCCGGCACGGTGACCGGACGCAGCCACAGGCCGTCACGGAGCGCGGTGGTCTTCAGCGCCCGGTGGTCGGTCAGCAGAAATGGCAGCGGGTCATCGATGGGCACCTGCTCGCTCTCGATCACCGACACCAGGTCCATCGCGAGCAGGGTCTGCCACAGTGCCGCGTGCGCGGATGCGCTGCCGGGCGCGTAGTCCACGATCGAGCAGACGCTCTCGGCGTCCCCGCCGTTCCATCCATTGTGGATTCGGTAGGTGAGGTAGCCCTCTGGATGCACCAGATAGAACTTCGCGCTTCTGCCGCCACGGTGCTGTTCCCGGTCCAGGAACAGCCGGTCCCACCAGGCCTCGCTCCGGCTCAGCGCGCCCGGCACCTGCTTGCGCCAGTTGCGATGCAGCGAAGGCAGCACGGCCCGCGCCCGATCGGCGGACAGCACCTGGACCGCCGAATCGGCGACGGGCGTAAGCAGCCCGGTAAGCCTGCGGTCGATCGACACCGCACGGGTGACCGCCGCCGGGCCGTAGCCGAATCGGCGATAGATGCCGCCCTGGCTCGCGGTCAAGATCGCCGCGGGCTCAGCTGCCGCGGCGTACTCGGCGAGCTGGAACTCCATCAGCCGGCGAAGAATGCCGCGGCGCCGACGAGTCGGGCTCACCGATACCCAGGTCACCCCGGGAACCCCGAGCGAGGGCAACGCCGGTGCCGGGTGTGCCGCCGTCGGTGAACCCGGCACCGTCATGTCGAAGCGGAAGTCACCGGCGACCCCGACGATGGAACCGTCCTCGGTGGCCACCACGAACCGCGGCGGCTCGACGTCGAAGGCGTCAGCCAGGTCCTGTGCGGAGAGCTGCTCGCCGAACGCGATTCCGTCCAACCGACCTATTTCGGAAAGGTCCTCAGGTACCGCCGGCCGGATCTCGATGCCCATGACTCAGCAGTGTTCACTCGCCGCGGCGGGACGCCAAGCGGTTTTCGCCACGGTCAGCTCACCGCGACGCTGGGCTGGCCGGATGCCATGCCGGCGGCCTGCATCTCCTCGGCCATCCGCAGCGCCTCTTCGATCAAGGTCTCGACGATCTGGGACTCCGGAACGGTCTTGATGACCTCACCGCGGACGAAGATCTGACCCTTGCCATTGCCGCTGGCCACCCCGAGGTCCGCATCGCGTGCCTCGCCGGGGCCATTCACCACGCACCCCATGACGGCGACGCGCAGCGGAACCTCGACGCCTTCCAACCCGGCCGTGACCTTCTCGGCGAGGGTGTAGACGTCGACCTGAGCGCGCCCGCAGGACGGGCAGGAGACGATCTCCAGGCGGCGCTGGCGCAGGTTCAGCGACTTCAGGATCTGCAGGCCGACCTTCACCTCTTCGACCGGCGGCGCGGACAGCGAGACCCGGATGGTGTCGCCGATGCCCTTGCCCAGCAGCGATCCGAAGGCCACCGCCGACTTGATGGTGCCCTGGAACGCCGGGCCGGCCTCCGTCACGCCGAGGTGCAGCGGGTAGTCACACTGCTCGGCCAGCTGCTCGTAGGCGCGGACCATGATCACCGGGTCGTTGTGCTTCACCGAGATCTTGAAGTCGCGGAACCCGTGCTCCTCGAAGAGCGAGGCCTCCCAGAGCGCCGACTCGACCAGCGCCTCCGGTGTGGCCTTGCCGTACTTCTCCAGCAACCGCTTGTCCAGCGAGCCGGCGTTGACACCGATGCGCAGCGACACCCCCGCAGCGCTGGCCGCGCGTGCGATCTCACCGACCTTGTCGTCGAAGGCGCGGATGTTGCCAGGATTCACCCGGACGGCGGCGCAGCCGGCATCGATGGCGGCGAAAACATACTTGGGCTGGAAGTGGATGTCGGCGATCACCGGGATCTGGGACTTCCTGGCGATGGCCGGCAGCGCGTCCGCGTCATCCTGACTCGGGCAGGCAACCCGCACGATGTCGCAACCCGCCGCGGTGAGCTGCGCGATCTGCTGCAGGGTCGCGTTGATGTCGGACGTGAGAGTGGTCGTCATCGACTGCACCGATACCTGCGCGTCGCCGCCGACCGCGACCGAGCCCACTTGGATCTTGCGGGACCGTCGGCGCGGCGCCAGCACCGGCGGCGGGGCCGCGGGCATGCCCAACGAGATCGGAGTGCTCACTGCTGTTCCTCAATCCTCTTGCGACAAACGTTCCTCTTACGACAGAACGTCGTGGTGCGGATCTTGTGCGCTGAGATCTCGCGCGCCGGCTCTAGCGAAGGTCGAGCAGGTCGACGACGAAGATCAGCGTCTCGCCGCCCTTGATGGCGCCGCCCGCACCGCGGTCCCCGTAGCCCAGGTGCGGCGGGATGATCAATTCTCGCCGGCCACCGACCTTCATGCCCTGCACGCCCTGGTCCCAGCCCGCGATGACGCGGCCGCCGCCCAGCGGAAAGGTGAAGGGCGAGTTCCGGTTGTAGCTGGCGTCGAACTCCTCGCCGGTCGAGTGTGCGACCCCGACGTAGTGGACCACGGCCTGCTGGCCTGCCTGGGCGGTCTCGCCGTCGCCGACGATCAGGTCGCGGATCTGCAGCTCTCCGGTCGGCTCTGCGGTGGGGAACTCGACTACGGGCTTGGTCACGAGGTGCTCCTCTTCCATGATGCTTCGGTCTGTGCGAGGTCAGTTATGTGCGAGGTCAGTTGGGCAGGGTGATCGGCTTGACGATGTCGGCGTACATCACCAGCACCGAGAAGACGATAAGCACGCTGGCCACCACGTACATCACGGGGACGAGCTGAGCGACGTCGACGAAGATCAACCGAGGACGCTTGCGCAGCCGCGCCACCCCCCGGCGGATGGCCTCGACGATGGCCCCGGCGACGTGGCCGCCGTCCAACGGGAGCAGCGGCAGCAGGTTGAACAGGAACAGCAGCAGGTTGACGCTGGCCAGCAGGCTCAGCAGGCTGAAGACCTTGTCCAGCGCGGCGACCTGGTTGCTGTTCGCGATCTGGCCACCGATCCGACCGAGGCCGACCACTCCCACCGCGCCGTTCTGGTCTCGTGGCTTGCCCTCGAAGACCGTTCCGACGAGGCTGCCGATCTTCGCCGGGAACTGCTTCAACGCGTCCACGCTCAGGGTCAGCTGGTGCCAGATCACGCTGCGGACCTGACCCGGCGACAGCGCCTGATAGCTCTCGGTGGTGGTGATGCCGATGAACCCCGCCTGCTTGGTCGCGGTACCGGTGTCATTGGCGTACTTGGTGTTGCGCACCGGGGTCAACTTCAACGGCACCGACCGACCGTCGCGGCGGACGTCCACCGTGATGGGCTTGTTCGCCGACGCCTCGATGATCTTCACCGCGGCCGGCCAGTTCTTGATCGCCACGCCACCGATGGCGGTGATCTTGTCCCCCGGCTGCAGCACGCCGTTGGCCGGCGCCTTCTGGTAGCCCGGTGCGGTCGGCGCCGGGCAGGCCGGGGTGGCGACCGTGGTAGAGACCACGCACTCGCTCACCGAGCTGACCGTCGTGGTGGGGGCCTTCAGCCCGATCACGCCGTACAGCAGGATGCTGATCACGAAGAAGATGAGCAGGTTCATGGTCGGGCCGCCGAGCATGATGATCATCTTCTTGCCAGGGGTCAGCCGGTAGAACTGCCGATCGCCGTCGGATTCGGTCACCTCGCTGCGGCTGGTCGCCCGGAAATCCTCGACCAGCTCCCCCATCCGACGAGGCCAGCGCGAGCGCTTGCCGTCCGGCCGCGGCGGCACCATCCCGATCATGCGGATGTAGCCGCCGAGCGGGATGGCCTTCAGTCCGTACTCGGTCTCGCCCCTGCGGCGCGACCACACCGTCGGCCCGAACCCGACCATGTACTGGGTCACCCGGACGCCGAACTTCTTGGCCGGCACCATGTGACCGATCTCGTGCAGCGCGATCGAGGCCAGCAGCCCGAAGGCGAAGGCGATCACACCCAGTGCGTAGAGCACGCGATTGTCATCCTCTCGATCGCGAAAGAAAACGGGTCCTCACAACGATTGTGCCTCGCCAGCCGGTTACCAGCGCGCTGCCCTCAGCTCACTGTGATGTCAGCAGCGCCATCGCCTCGCGTTCGGCCCAGCGCTGTGCAGCTTCCACATCGGCAAGGTCGCGTGGTTTCCCAGCCGCGGCGTGCTCGGAGTCCAGCCAGCGGGTCAGAACGGCCGCGACCGTGTCAACTATGGCGAGGAAACCACAGCGGCCGCTGTGAAAGGCCGCGACCAGAGTCTCGTTCGCGGCGTTGTACACGGCCGGGGCGCAGCCGCCCGCCCGGCCCGCCGTCCGGGCCAGCTCGATCGCCGGAAAGGCCTCGTTGTCGACCGGCTCGAACGTCCAGGTGTGCGCGGTGCTCCAGTCCAGGCCGGCGCCCGCGCCCGGCACCCGATCCGGCCAGCCGAGCGCCAGCGCGATGGGCAGCCGCATGTCCGGCGGGCTGGCCTGGGCCAGCGTCGCCCCGTCGACGAACTCCACCATCGAGTGCACCACCGACTGGGGGTGGACGACCACGTCGATGCGGTCATAGCCCACTCCGAAGAGCAACTGCGCCTCGATCAGCTCGAGCCCCTTGTTGACCAGGGTCGCGGAGTTGGAGGTGACGAGCTTGCCCATGTCCCAGGTCGGATGCGACAGGGCCTGGGACGGCGTGACGTCGGCAAGGGCCGCGCGGTCGCGGCCCCGGAACGGCCCGCCGCTGGCGGTGAGCACCAACCGGCGGACCTCGGCCGGTGAGCCGCCGCGCAGGCACTGGGCAAGTGCTGAGTGCTCGGAGTCCACCGGCACCAGCTGTCCGGGCTTGGCCGCGGCCAGGACGAGCGGTCCACCGGCGATCAGGGACTCCTTGTTGGCCAGTGCGACGGTGCGACCGGCGTCCAGGGCCGCCAGCGTCGCCCGCAGGCCCTGGGCTCCGGCAACGCCATTGAGGACGACGTCGCACTCCAGGGTGGCCAGCTCCGCCGTGGAGCCGGGGCCGGCCAGGATCTCGGGCTCAGGCACCCCGGTCGGCCACGCCGCGCTCAGCCGCCCGCGCAGCTCGGACTCGGCGGCCGGATCGCTGACCGCCAGCTGCTGGACCCGCCAGCGCACGGCCTGCTCCACCAGCAGCTCAACGTTGGAGCCACCGGCGCAGATGCCGGCCACCGCGAACCGCTCCGGCGAACCGGCGATCACGTCCAGCGCCTGGGTACCGATCGAGCCGGTGGAACCGAGCAGGACGACGCGCCGCGGACCGCTGGCCGGCCTCTCAGAGATGTTCACACCGCACATTGTCGCCGACCGGCCGCGCTGTGGTGTCGTATTGGCCGTACCGCCGCGCGGCGACGGGTGGAGGGCGCCCCGCGGCGGCAGAATGGGGCTGCCAGAATGAGTGCAGAATGAGGGTGCCCACCCCGTCGTTTCGAGTTCGCCGGAATCTAGGAGTGACCCGCCCGTGTCTGCCGAGAACGCCCCCCAGAAGACGAGCACGTCCGAGGTCGAACCCGCCGCGTCCGAGCACGAACCGGCCGACGCGTGGGGCTGGCACCACGAGTTCACCAAGGGGCGCCAGATCGCGGGCTGGATCACCTTCCTGATCCTCGGCGCGCTGCTGACCACGACTCATTACAACGACTCGGGCAACGTGTTCATCGTGCTGCTGATGCTCGGCATTGCCGGTGGGCTGATCTATGACATCCGCCGCCGCCGCACCCAGTGGCGCTCCTAACTGATCAGTCGTCGTCGCGCAGTCCCCACGGTGAGCCAGGATCAGCAGTCTCATCGCATCTCTCCCGTCAGCGGCCGTCGAGCAGGGGTTGCAACGGGTTCCAGGTGGTGCCGTCGGCGGCATCCTTGCGGCGGCGGGCGATCGCCGACAGCGCCTCCAACACCACCCGGTTGGCCAGGAACGAGGTGATCTCGGCGTGGTCGTAAGGAGGTGACACCTCGACCAGGTCCACGCCCACGACCGGCAGCTCGTAACAGATCCGGCGTACGGCGTCGAGGAGTTGCCGTGAGGTGAGGCCACCGGGCTCCGGAGTGCCGGTGCCCGGGGCATGGCCCGGATCGCACACGTCGATGTCGATGGACAGGAACACCCCGTCGCAGTCGTCCGTCGCGATGGCGAAGGCCTCGGTGAGGCACCCCTCCAACCCCCGCGCGGTGATCTCGGTCATCTCATAGGACCGCATGCCCTGCTCGGCCATCCAGTCCAGCGTCTCGGGCCCCGGCCAGTAGCCGCGCAGGCCCAACTGCAGGAACCGGTCGCCACGCAGGGCGCCGGACTCGATCAGCCGGCGCATCGGCTGGCCATGCCCGATCAGCGAGCCGAACTCCACGTCCCCGGTGTCGGCGTGCGCGTCGAAGTGGATCATCGACACCCGGCCCTGGCCCAGGTGCTGCGCGACCCCGGCGGCGTCCGGCCAGGCGATGGTGTGATCACCGCCCAGGACCAGCGGGATGGCGCCGGTGGCCGTGACCGCGTGCACCGCCGCCTGCAGGTCGCGCACCGAGCGGTCGGCATCGCCGGAGAACATCTCGACGTCGCCGGCGTCGAAGACCGACAGGTCCCGCAGGCCGTCCACCCGCATCGCCAGGGACGGACGGCTGCCGTCCTGGGCCAGGTAACAGGTCTGGCGGATGTGCTGCGGGCCGAACCGGGTCCCCGACCGGTGCGAGGTGCCGCCGTCGAACGGGGCTCCCAGGATCACCACGTCGGCACCGGCATAGCTGCTGGGATCGGCCCAGTCACAGCGGCGCACCCCCAGAAAGGTGATGTCCGGCCCGAACTGTGCGCCGTAGCGCGCCATACTTCCTCCGCTGCGTGCTCGTGCTGCTGGTGCCCCCAAGGCTGGCGGCTGCGGCCGCCACCCGAGACGCCCAGTGCCCCACCTTAGAGCCGCGGCCAGGACGAGCGCCAGAGCGCGCACCGGCCGGACAGAGCTTTCAGCGCCTCCCAGCGCCATTCTGCTTCGGATTCACTTGCCGGAGCCAGGTGTCTGGTGCATTATTCGTGTCATGGCCGCTTCCCCGCGCCGAGCCGGCCGCCCGCAGCTCGACGACACCTCCAAGGCGATCATCGAGCAACTGCAGCAGGACGGCCGACGTCCCTACGCCACGATCGGCAAGGCGGTCGGGCTGTCAGAGGCAGCGGTGCGGCAGCGCGTCCAGAAGCTCGTCGACTCCGGCACCGTCCAGATCGTCGCCGTCACCGATCCTCAGCAGATCGGCTTCGCGCGCCAGCTGATGATCGGCATCAACATCGAGGGCGACCTGGAGGCAGCCGCCGCGGAGCTCGCCGAGATTCCCGAGCTCGTCTACGTGGTGGTGACCGCGGGATCCTTCGACATCCTCGCCGAGGCGGTGGTCAGCGACGACGACCATCTGCTGGAACTGCTCAACGACCGCATCCGCAAGCTGCCCGCGGTGCGCCGCACCGAGACCTTCATGTACCTGAAGCTCAAGAAGCAGACCTACAACTGGGGTATCGCATGACAACCAGCAACTTTGAACCGACCGAGCCGGCCGCTGTCTCCGACGAGGCTGCCAGGCTGTCCGCCTCGGCCCGGGACCACCTGTGGATGCACTTCACCCGGCTGTCCTCCTACGACAACTCGCCGGTGCCCACGATCGTGCGGGGCGAGGGCGCGTACATCTATGACGTCGAGGGGCGCCGCTACCTGGACGGCCTGGCGGGACTCTTCACCGTCCAGGCCGGCCACGGGCGCCGGGAACTGGCCGAGGCCGCCGCCAAGCAGGCCGGCGAGCTGGCGTACTTCCCGATCTGGTCCTACGCCCACCCGCCGGCCATCAACCTCGCCGAGCGGCTGGCCGACGCGGCACCCGGCGACCTGAACCGGGTCTTCTTCACCACCGGTGGTGGCGAGGCGGTCGAGACGGCCTGGAAGCTTGCCAAGCAGTTCTTCAAGCTGACCGGAAAACCTCTGAAGCACAAGGTGATCTCGCGGTACGTCGCCTATCACGGCACCCCGCAGGGGGCCTTGTCGATCACCGGCATCCCCGCCGCGAAGACGATGTTCGAGCCGCTGGTGCCGGGTGCGCACAAGGTGCCCAACACCAACTTCTATCGTGCGCCCATCCACGGCGATGACCTCAAGCAGTTCGGTCAGTGGGCCGCCGACCAGATCGAGACCGCGATCATCATGGAGGGCCCGGAGTCGGTTGCGGCGGTGTTCCTCGAGCCGGTGCAGAACTCCGGCGGCTGCTTCCCGCCGCCGCCGGGATACTTCCAGCGGGTCCGCGAGATCTGCGACAAGTACGACGTGCTGCTGGTGTCGGACGAGACGATCTGCGCCTTCGGCCGGCTCGGCCCGATGTTCGCCTGCGACAAGTTCGACTACGTCCCCGACATGATCGTCTGCGCCAAGGGCATGACGTCGGGCTACTCCCCCATCGGCGCCTGCATCATCTCCGACCGGCTTGCCGAGCCGTACCTGCACGGGACGGACTACTTCCCGCACGGCTACACCTTCGGCGGCCATCCGGTCTCGGCAGCGGTGGCGATGGCCAACCTCGACCTGTTCGAGCGAGAAGGCCTGAACCAGCGGGTGCTCGACAACGAGAATGCCTTCCGGACGACCCTGGAGAAGCTCAATGACCTGCCGATCGTCGGCGACGTCCGCGGCGACGGGTACTTCTACGGCATCGAGCTCGTGAAGGACAAGGCCACCAAGGAGACGTTCGACGACGACGAGTCCGAGCGCCTGCTGCGCGGCTTCCTGTCCAAGGCACTCTTCGATGGTGGCCTGTACTGCCGAGCTGACGACCGTGGTGACCCGGTCATCCAGCTCGCGCCCCCGCTGATCTGCGGCCAGGCGGAGTTCGACGAGATCGAGCAGATCCTGCGGGCTGTACTCATCGAGGGCGCAACGAAGATCTAAGTCCCGAAGCTCCCGCGGACCCCAATCAGTCAGGGAAATTTGTAGCCAATCGTCGATCTACTTTGCCGCATCTATCGGTCGACAATCCCAGCGCTTGCAAATCCATCCAAGGTGTGCAAACCTCCTGCAAGCTACAGGACACCGACACCGGGAGCATGATGAATTTCAACCAGTTGACGAAGCGCCTGCCGTCTTTACAAGAGCAGCCTGAAATAGTAATGAACCAGGATAAAGCATTAACAACCACACCGGCACGACTGCAGGGATTTGTCGCACCTACCCTTGATGTAGTCGACTGGCCAGACGGCGCTACCGTACTCTTGGTGGAGGCCGCAGGAGCCGTCGGCAAGACTACAGCAGCAGAAGCCCTCGCCGAAGAGCTTAACTGGCCACTCGTCTTAGCTCAGTACGCTAGAGTGGGCTCTTACACCCTTTCTGGACTAATTCAAGATGCTCTTGGATTCAACGGGTCGTATATAGATTCAACGGGTCGTATATACAAGCCGTTGCGCGCGGGCAAGCGGGGGTGGTTGTGGACTCTCTCGATGAGGCACTGTTCCGTGTCGGCGTAGAGAACTTCTTGGCGTTTATAGAGAATACACAGAACGTCTCGGGAGGACGGGCTGGGGCGAGCAACCGGGAGCCTTCCGTCATATTGATGTCCCGAACCGAAGCCGCGGAGCTAATCCGTCTATCCTTTACAGACGCGGAAATTCCGCTGGCGATTGTCAGACTGTCGTTCTTTGATCGCACCAACTCGCAACGGTATATCTCATCTTACTTGGACAGACGCTTCGGCGAAACGGGGGACGCCGTATATAACGTTCACCGCGCTTCACCGCAGCCATTTGCACGGCTTCGAGACGATCGCCTCACACAAATGATACAGGTGATATCTCGAAACCCAAGCGCAAGTTTGGCGGATGACTGGGAGAAGACTCGCGCGTTCGTTGGGTATGCGCCTGTGCTTACCGCCTTAGCAGAGTCGCTCGCCGTCGCTAACCCTGCCGCTGAACGGGCGAACCTTGCGAGTGCTAAGTCTGAAAGCGAGCGGGTTTTGCTCGCGGAAATAATAGACCGTATTGTCACTAGGGAGCACCTAAAGTTTTCGGGACAAATTTATCCCGTCCTGACAACGAACCTGCCAGCGTCCTCGCTGGACTCTGTCGAGCCCGACAGCCTCTATCTAGTGCTCGAGCAAGCGATAAGGTTGCTGTCCCACGTGGACAAGAATGCACTAGTTTCACCCCCTCCCACAAAGCTTCCTCGTGAACTTCGAGAGCACTACGAGGGCTCGGCTTATCAATTCATGACCAACCACCCTTTCATTCAGGGGCGACACTTCACGAACACGGTATTTGAAGATTACACGCGAGCACTTACCGTAACTAGTATGGAAAGTGCGGCTGCCCTTCAATCCAGGCCAGAACGCTATCTCGAACAGGTCGGCCCATTCTTCACTGAATTTCTCCGTAGTTTCTTGACAGAGGCGGAAGCTATTCCCGAAGCTTTGGCCGAATACGTTATACGATCATGGAATCAATCACGCGAGGTGCTGAGGCAGAAAACTCAGGTCACGCTGCAGCTGATATCCGGCAATTCTTGGCTAACTTTAAAGGCATTAGATTCGGACGAACTTCTTGCTACGGAAGAGCGGACGCTTGATTTTCCGGTCAGTGATCTATCAGGCGCGTTACACCTCAAAGGCAATCTGAGAAATATCACCGTCATATCTGACGGCGGTATAATCTTGGGATCGACGAAGGAACCGCTCATGCTCGGTCCTAACGTCCTCGTAGCCGCATCGGAGATCGACGTTCAAAGCGAGCAGGTAACAGTCGGGTGGCGATACGGCGAATACGGCGAATCTGGAGTCGTTCTAGCGAGCGAAAGCCTCGCTGCGGATAAATTATCGCATCTCGATGGCGATTTGGCATCGTTCGGCTTATTTTGTGGTTCAGTCCCTCCACGACTTCAGCCATACAAGCGGACGCTCAGTAGCGGCGCCGTCCACATACCTTTTGCAGACTACATCGACTTGCGGGCTATTCTTACCAATTTCCGGTCTACTATTCATATGGGATTGTCCACTTCAAAAGTGCGATTGGCCAATCAGGTCATCAAAAATAGCCCGCAACGCCAAATCGTGCTTAACTACTTGATCACCTGTGGCGTGGTTAGTGAATCTGGTACCTGGTATAGACTCGAACCTGCCGGTTTATCCTCCGCCGGGTTCAGCCTTAACGACCTAAAAGATGGCGAGCCCAGCCATGAAGTCCTACACTTCCTTGCGGCCTGCCGAAACAGTTGGTCCGGTTCTCAGTAGGCGGCACCCGCCCGGATGTGCTCGAAGATCAGGTTCGTCTCGGTGAGAGCCACATCCGGGTTGCCGCTGAGGTTCACCACCACGAAGTCGCGCAGATTCTCGGTGCTTCGGGCCGCCACGTGCACCAGAAAGTCGTCGGCACCGGCCAGGAAGAACACGTTGAGGACCTCCGGCAGCTCTGACACGGTCGCGGCGAACTCGGCGATGTGGCTGCGCGCGTGGGACTGCATCCGCACCGCGATCATGGCCTGGATGCCGTGCCCCACCGCCGCCGGATCGATGTCTGCGTGAAATCCCCGGATGATGCCGCGCTCCCGCAAACTGCGGACCCGGCCGAGGCAGGTCGACGCGGCGATGCCCACGACGGCGGCCAGAGCGTTGTTCGGGATACGCGCGTCGGCTGCCAGCGCCCGCAGGATCTCGCGGTCGATGCGATCCAGTTCGGCGTTGGGCGACCCTGCCGCTGCCCCGGCTGGCGCCCCGACCTCCCGCATCCTGTTCGGCCCTGGTGGCAGGCTCGACCGAGTTTCCGAATCTTTGATGCTCATCAGGGGAGCTTGACAGAATATTCTTCAGCGCACTAGCAATCCAGCTGTGCATCGTTCATTGTCAGGGAGACTTGCACAGGCGAGCTGACGAGATGTCAATGGCGACGGAGGCAGCAAATGAAGGTCGGGATCCCCCGCGAGATCAAGAACCACGAGTACCGGGTGGCGATCACACCGTCCGGGGTCAACGAACTCGTGCGCAACGGTCACGACGTCTTCGTCGAGCAGGACGCGGGCGTCGGCTCCTCCATTCCGAACGAGGACTACCTCGCCGCTGGCGCCCAGGTCCTTCCCGGTGCCGACGACGTCTGGGGCACCGGCGACCTGATCCTGAAGGTGAAGGAGCCGATCGCCGAGGAGTACGGCCGGATGCGCGCGGACCAGACGCTCTTCACCTACCTGCACCTGGCCGCGGGCCGGGACTGCGCAGACGCCCTGCTCAAGGCCGGTACCACCTCGATCGCCTACGAGACCGTCCAGCTGCCGGACGGGTCGCTGCCGCTGCTCGCCCCGATGTCGGAGGTGGCAGGCAGGCTGGCCCCACAAGTGGGTTCGTATCACCTGATGCGCCACGGCGGCGGTCGCGGCGTGCTGATGGGCGGCGTGCCCGGAACGTACGCGGCGAAGGTCGTCGTGATCGGCGCCGGCGTGTCCGGCCAGAACGCCGCCGCCATCGCCCTGGGCATGCAGGCGGAGGTGCTGTTGCTCGACCGCAACGTCGCCCGGCTCCGCCAGATGGACGCGATCTACCAGGGCCACTGCCAGACCGTCGCCTCGAATGCCTACGAGGTCGAGAAGGCGGTGCTGGACGCCGACCTGGTGATCGGCGCGGTCCTCATCCCGGGCGCGAAGGCCCCCACCCTGATCAGCAACGAGCTGGTGTCGCGGATGAAGCCCGGCTCGGTGCTGGTCGACATCTCGATCGACCAAGGGGGCTGCTTCGAGGACTCGCGGCCCACCACCCACGCCGAGCCGACGTACAACGTGCACAACTCGGTGTTCTACTGCGTGGCGAACATGCCGGGCGCGGTACCGCACACCTCCACCTACGCGCTGACCAACGTCACCCTGCCGTACGCCATCGAGCTGGCCAACCGCGGCTGGCGGAACGCGCTGCGGGCCGACAGCGCACTGGCCCTGGGCCTGAACACCCACGCCGGTGACCTGACCAATGCCCCGGTCGGCAGCGCCCTCGGCTATGAGAGCGTGCCGATCGCCGACGTCCTGGCCTGAGCACGGCACGCTCGGTTCTCCAGACGCGGGCGGCTCAGGCGGAGGACTGCAGCCGGTTCTCCAGGGCCTGTTCAAATGGTTCGGCGTTCGCCCACAGCGCCTCGAAGGTGAACCGCAGGCTGGTCGTCAAGGAGGCGTGCTCGACCAGGATGTTGGTCGACGTCAGCCCGCCGGCGATGGGGTCGGTGAGCGAGAACAGCGCGCGGTGGCCGTCGGCGAGGCAGAGCTTCATCGGCACGTCCGCCGCCACCCGGGCGCCCTCGCCCGCCGCGATGAACTCCAGCGTCTCGGCGACCACCTCGGCGTCGTCGAGCACGCTGTACTCGTAGACACATCGCACATCGCCGCCGCTGTCGGCGATCCGGCGGGTGGCGGCCAGACCGACCCGGTTCTCCGTCATCGCGTACGGTGCCTTGGCGAAGGTCAGCAGTTCGCGTTCGGCCTCGTGCTGCAGCTCGCGAAAGCGCGCCCCTAACATGCCCGCGTTCCGAAGCACCTCGACGTAGTCCAGCGGCGCGTTCTCTTCGCGGCCGACCACCCAGGTAGCGCGCAGGTCCGAGGCCAGGTCAGCCGAATGCGACTCCAACCCCGAGAGCGCCTGTCGCTGCACGGCCAGCAGCCGGTCGATGGCGGTTTCGGGGTCCGTCGCGGCGTATCGGGTGACTGGACCCGGCCAGTCCCGGGCGAGGCCGCGGGAAACCAGGCTGTTCAGCACGTCGTAGATGCGCTGCCGCGGAATGCCGGCCTCGCTGGCCAGTTCCGAGGCCGCGTAGCTCTCTCGCTGGATGAGCGTCAGATAAGCCTTTGCCTCGTATCGCGTCATTCCCAGCTCGACGAGACCGTGGACGTGTGAGTTCAGACCGGCCATTTCAGAACCGTACCCACCGGAATCGCGATCCGTCCGATTTTGAGCGAGCCGGAGCAGACATTTCCCGGACGTAAATTCTGCGACGCGTCACATTGGTCGCAGACACCCCATTGACGAGGCGTGTTCTCCCCGCTAGGTTTCCCGCGATGGCACCACTCGTGGGTGGTGTCACTCCGGACAGTCACGCTCTGTGCAGGCCGGGGCGACCATCGAACGTTTCTCGCCGGAAGGAGTCTGCTCGACCACGAAGGCCAGGTAGTCCTCATTCGAAGGGATCCACAATGACGTTGTCCACCACATCACGCCGCCGACGCGGTGTGCTCGCCGGCATGGCGGTGCTTGCAGCCGTCGGCTTCGCGTCCGCTCTCACGAGCGGCACCGCCGGCGCTGCCACGCAGGCCTCCGGAGCTGCCGCACCAGCGGCCGCCCACCACAAGACCACCCGGCTGTGCGCCGCTCCCGCCAAGGGGCACCTGGCCTGTATGGCGATCAAGCAGATCGACCCGACCGAGCCGGCGAATCTCACGCCGAACGCCCTCTCCCCCAACGTCACTCCCGGCGGCTACGGGCCCGGCAGCCTCCAGTCCGCCTATGCGCTGCCCTCGAGCACCGCCGGCAGCGGCCAGACCGTCGGCATCGTCGACGCCCAGGACGACCCGAACGCCGAGTCCGACCTCGCGGCGTACCGCACCCAGTACGGCCTACCGGCCTGTACTACGGCCAACGGCTGCTTCAAGAAGGTGAACCAGAGCGGCGCCACCTCGCCGCTGCCCACTGCCGACACGGGCTGGGCCGGTGAGATCTCCCTGGACCTCGACATGGTGTCCGCGATCTGCCCGAGCTGCCACATCCTGCTCGTCGAGGCCAGCACCGCCAGCATCGCCAACCTCGGGACGTCGGTCAACACCGCGGTCCGCCTGGGAGCGAAGTTCGTATCGAACAGCTATGGCGGCGCTGAGGATGGCACCGAGAACACCTCGGACGCCAACTACTTCAACCACCCGGGCGTGGCGATCACCGCGAGCTCAGGCGACAGCGACTACGACGGTGGCTCGTACCCCGCGACGTCGAAGTACGTCACCGCGGTAGGTGGAACCTCGCTCAGCACCGCGACCAACACCCGCGGCTGGACCGAGAAGGTCTGGAACACCACCAGCTACACCGAGGGTGCCGGCTCGGGCTGCTCGAAGTACGTGGCCAAGCCCGCCTTCCAGAACGGCATCAGCACCGGCTGCGCGAACCGCGCCGAGGCTGACGTCTCGGCGGTCGCCGACCCGGCGACCGGCGTCGCCGTCTACCAGACCTACGGCGGCTCGGGCTGGGCCGTCTACGGCGGTACCAGCGCGGCAGCCCCCATCGTCGCCAGCGTCTACGCCCTCGCCGGCGCGCCCGGCGCGACGGACGTTCCGAACACCTACCCCTACGCTCACCGGGCAAACCTCAACGACGTGACCAGCGGATCCAACGGCACCTGCGGCGCGCCGCTGTGCACCGCCGGCACCGGCTGGGACGGCCCGACCGGCCTGGGCACACCGAACGGCACCGCGGCGTTCAAGGCCGGCTCCACCACCGGCGGAGGTTGCTCGGGTCAGAAGTTGGGTAACCCCGGCTTCGAGACCGGCACCGCCGCACCCTGGACCACCTCGACCGGCGTTATCGACAACACCACCGGCGAAGCCGCGCACTCAGGCACCTGGAAGGCCTGGATGAACGGCTACGGCAGCACCCACACCGACACCCTCACCCAATCGGTCGCCATCCCCACCGGCTGCCACGCCACCCTGTCATTCTGGCTACACATCGACACCGCCGAAACCGGCACCACCGCCTACGACAAACTCACCGTCAAGGCCGGCTCCACCACCCTCGCCACCTACTCCAACACCAACGCAGCAACCGGCTACACCCAGAAGACCTTCGACGTCTCCGCACTCGCCGGCCAAACCATCACAGTCAGCTTCTCCGGCGTCGAAGACACCTCACTGCAGACGTCCTTCGTGGTCGACGACACCGCGCTGACGCTCAGCTGATCGTCCTGCTGCCCGGCCTCGAGCAGAGGACGTCAGTCAGCTACAGCACTATCGGTTGAGCGGCGCAAGCCGGACCGTGACAGACGACGAGGCCTGCTGGGAACGGATCTCCGTTCTCAGCAGGCCTCTCGTCCGTTCTGCGGTCGGTAGTTCACGGGACGCACAGCCGTGTTTCGGGAAGGCAGCCCTTCGTGCTCCGGAAGGCTCAGCTCTTCGTGCTCCGGGAAGGTTCAGCCCTTCGCGGCGAGCTGGCCGCAGGCTCCGTCGATCTCGCGGCCGCGGGTGTCTCGCACCGTCACCGACACCCCATGGGCAGCGATGCCGGCGACGAAGGCCTCTTCGACCGGCTTCGGCGAGGCATCCCACGGCGAACCGGGAGTCGGGTTCAGCGGGATCAGGTTCACGTGCGCCAGCCGGCCGGAGAGCAGCTCGCCGAGCAGGTCCGCGCGCCATCGTTGGTCGTTGACGTTGCGGATCATCGCGTACTCGATCGAGTACCTGCGGCCGGTCCGCGCGGCGTAGGCGTCCGCCGCCTCGAGCACCTCTTTGACCTTCCAGCGGGTGTTCACCGGAACCAGGGTGTCGCGCAGCCCGTCGTCCGGGGCGTGCAACGAAACGGCCAGCGTGACGTTGAGCCCCTCGTCCGCGAGCTTGCCGATGGCCGGCGCGAGCCCGACCGTGGACATGGTGATGGAGCGCTGCGACAGTCCGAGACCCGCGGGCGCCGGCTCGATCAGCCGGTGCAACGCCGCAGTCACGCGCTTGTAGTTGGCCAGCGGCTCACCCATGCCCATGAACACCACGTTCGACAGCCGGACCGGTCCGCCGTGGAGCTCACCGGACGCCGCGACCCGTGCCGCTGCTGCCACCTGCTCGACGATCTCGGCCGTGGACAGGTTCCGGTTGAGGCCGCCCTGGCCGGTCGCGCAGAACGGGCACGCCATACCGCAGCCGGCCTGGCTCGAGACGCAGACGGTCAACCGGTCGCGATAGCGCATCAGCACGCTCTCGACCAGGGTGCCGTCGTGCAGCTTCCACAGCGTCTTGCGGGTCTTGCCCTGGTCGGTCTCGACGTGGCGGACCTCGGTCAGCAGCGTCGGCAGCAGCGCGTCGCCGAGCCGGGACCGCACCGCCGCGGGCAGGTCGGTCATCGCGGCGGGGTCGTTGTTCAGCCTGCTGAAGTAGTGCCGGGACAGCTGGTCCGCCCGGAACGGCTTCTCGCCGAGCTCCATGACGGCCGCGCGGCGCTCGGTCGGGGACAGGTCGGCGAGATGCCTCGGTGGCATGGACTTGCGGGGGGCATCAAAAATCAGGGGCAACGAAGTCATGGCTTCTCCAGTGTCCCACGCCTGCGGGGTTGCTAGCGCAGGAACGCCACCAGCACCAGGTAGGCGACCGGCGCGCACGGTAGCAGGGAGTCGAGCCGGTCCATCAGGCCGCCATGACCCGGCAGCAGCTTGCCCATGTCCTTCAGTCCCAGGTCCCGCTTGATCATGGACTCGCCCAGGTCGCCCAGGGTCGCCGTCACCACGACGGCGAGCCCGAACAGCAGACCCTTCCACCAGGCGTGGTGAAAGCAGAACACCATCATCAGGACACCGCAGGCGCTACCCGCGAGGATCGAGCCGCCGAAGCCCTCCCAGGACTTCTTCGGCGACACCGTCGGGGCCATCGGGTGCTTGCCGAACATAGCCCCCATCGCGTACCCGCCGGTGTCCGAGCAGACCACGGTGAGGATGAAGATGATGATCCGCGCGACGCCGTCGTCGGCATGGGCCATCAGGGCGGCGAAGCCGGCGAGGAACGGGAGGTAGAGCGCGACCAGGTTGGCCGCCGCGACATCACGCAGGTATCCGGCCGCGCCGTCCGCCAGTCGCCACACACTCAGGCCGAGCACGGTCAGCAAGAGCGCTCCGACCAGGCCCTCGGGGCCGTGGAACCAGGCAGCCGCCTGCGTCGCCACCACACTTGCCAGCAGCGGCACCAACGGCGGCCGCGCTTCGACGGTGGAGATCGCGGTGACCATCTCGTACACGCCCACCGCGATCACCATGCCGACCAGGATCACGAAACTGGGGCGATACAGCCCCAGGGTCGCGATGACCAGGGCACCGAGGCCGAGCCCCACGCCGATCGCGGCAGGCAGGTTGCGACCCGCCCGGGACTTTCTCGAGGCGGCCGCTGTGCCGGCGTCGAGAACCTGCGGGTCGCCATCGACGACGCTGAGGTGACGGGCCTCGGGAGCCGGCACATCGAGGGTCGGCAGCGCGTCGAGCCGCTCCGCGACGCTTGCCTGGACGACGCTGTCCGAGACTGGCGCGCTGGCCTGGGCTGACGCGCTCGCCGGGGGGGCGCTGGCCTCGGCTGACGGGCTCGCCGGGGGGGCAGCGGCCGCCAGGGTTACCGGACGGGTAGTTCCCGCCGCGGGAGTGACCGCCGTGGGAGTGACCGCCGTGGGAGTGACAGGAGTGGGCAATGACGGGTTTTGTCGCTGCTCCGCGGCTTCCTCGGCAGCACGCCGGTCCGCGCGGGACGGCCGTGCCGGAACACCGGGCGACGCCGCCCGGGAACGGGCAATCAGCTCGGACGCGGACAACCCGCCACTGCCACCATGCCGGCCGGACTGCTCCGTAACGGGCGACGATTCCTCGATGCCGGTCATCAGACTTCGAGGAGCTCGGTTTCTTTGTGCTTGACCAGGTCATCGACGGACGCGACGTACTTGTCGGTCAGCTTCTGCAACTCGCCCTCGGCACGGCGGGCATCGTCCTCGCCGACCTCGCCGTCCTTGACCAGCTTGCCGAACGTGTCGTTGGAGTGACGGCGTACGGCGCGAATGGACACCTTCGCGTCCTCGCCCTTGCTCTTGGCGACCTTGACGAGTTCACGGCGGCGTTCCTCGGTCAGCTGGGGGAAGAGCACCCGGATCAGGTTGCCGTCATTGGTCGGGTTGACGCCGAGGTCACTGTCCCGGATGGCCTTCTCGATCACATTGAGCTGCGTGGAGTCGTACGGCTTGATCACCGCCATCCGCGCCTCGGGGGCGCTTACCGATGCCAGCTGCGGCAGCGGTGTCATGGCGCCGTAGTACTCGACGTTGATCCGGGCGAAGCTGCTGGCGGCGGCGCGACCGGTCCGCAGACTGGTGAGGTCATCGCGCAGCACGGTGACCGCTTTCTCCATCTTCTCTTCGGCCTCGAAGAGCGTTTCGTCGATCACGTCCATCTCCCTGGTTCTACGTTGATCCGCGCCGCGCCGACAGCGCCGCCGGCTATCGGCTCGTTTCGGCTGCTACCAGCGTGCCGATCTTCTCACCGCGTACCACCCGGGCGATGTTGCCATCGGCAAGATCGAACACCACGATCGGCATCGCATTGTCGCGGCACAGGCTGAAGGCCGTGGCGTCGGCGACCTGCAGGCCACGCCGCAGAACCTCGTCATAGCTGATGCTGTCGAACTTGACCGCGTCCGGGTGCGTCCTGGGGTCGGCGTCATAGACACCGTCCACGCCGTTCTTGCCCATCAGCAGCACGTCACAGCCGATCTCCAGCGCCCGTTGCGCCGAGGCGGTGTCGGTGGAGAAGTACGGCATGCCCGCACCGGCACCGAAGATCACCACGCGGCCCTTCTCGAGGTGCCGTTCGGCCCGGCGCGGGATGTAGGGCTCGGCGACCTGACCCATCGTGATGGCGGTCTGCACCCGGGTCGGCACGCCGGCCTTCTCCAGGAAGTCCTGCAGCGCCAAGCAGTTCATCACGGTGCCCAGCATGCCCATGTAGTCGGCGCGGTCGCGGTCCATGCCACGCTGGCTGAGCTCGGCGCCGCGGAAGAAGTTCCCGCCGCCGACCACGACCGCGACCTGGGTGCCGGTGCGGACCACCTCGGAGATCTGCCGGGCGATGGATGAGACGACGTCCGGGTCGACGCCGACCTCACCGCCGCCGAAGACCTCGCCCGAGAGCTTGAGCATCACCCGGCGGAAGCGGTTGGGGGTATCGGCGGCGAACAGCTCGTCGGCGGACGACAAGGGGGCCGCCCGTCCTGTAACGGTCATGGCGGCCCCTCTCGTGTGACACTTCGCACGTCGGCCCGGCGGATGCGCCTCGGTACGTCGAACGATCTGCGCTTTCTGATCCTGCCCTATTCCGGCCCTCGTCGCCGGACCCGACTCACCGGCCCGCCGGGTCGGTGAGTCGGCGGCAAGCACCTGTTAGGCCACGCCGACCTCGAAGCGGGCGAACGCCTTGAGCGTCACACCAGCCTCGTCCATCATGGCCCGGACGGTCTTCTTACTGTCCTGCACGGCGGACTGGTCGAGCAGGACGCCACCCTCGGCCTTGAAGAACCCGTTGACCCGGCCCTCGACGATCTTCGGCAGTGCGGCCTCCGGCTTGCCCTCTTCGCGGGCGGTGGCCTCGGCGATCCGCTTCTCGTTCTCGACGATGTCGGCAGGGACGTCCTCGCGGGACAGGAACTGCGCCTTGAGCGCGGCGACCTGCATCGCGGCAGCGCGAGCGGCGTTCACGTCGTCACCCTCGAAGGCGACCAGGACGCCGACCTGCGGCGGGAGGTCGCTGGACTTCTTGTGCAGGTAGGTCGCGATCTTGCCGTCGAGCTTCACCGCGCGGCGGAGCTCGATCTTCTCGCCGATCACGGCGTTGAGGTTGGCGATGTTCTCGGCCACGGTCTTGCCGTCGGCCAGCGTCTCTTGCAGCAAAGCCTCGGCGTCGGACGCGGAGGACCCGACGAAGTGAGCGACGATGTCGCCGGCCAGCGTCTGGAACTGCTCACCCTTGGCAACGAAGTCGGTTTCGCACGCAAGCTCGATCATCGCGTTCTCAGCGGCGGCGACCAGGCCGTTGCTGGTCTCGCGCTCGACACCGCGCTTGGCGGCCTTGCCCGCGCCCTTGATGCGGAGCTCTTCCACGGCCTTGTCGAAGTCGCCGGCTGCGGCTTCGAGGGCCTTCTTCGCGTCCATCATTCCGGCGCCGGTGGCGTCCCGGAGCTTCTTCACGTCGGCAGCGGTAATTGCCATCTTCTCGATATCCCGTCTCTCTCGTTCATGTTCGGTGTGGTGGCGCACGCCAAGGGCGTCCGAATCGACGTGGTCGAGACGGACGCCCCTTGGCAGCGGATGCGTGCTCAGGCGTGGGCGGCTCAGGAAGCGGTGGGAGCTTCCGTGCCGTCAGCCGCCGGGGCAACCTCAGCCGCAGGAGCGTCAGAAACAGCGGTAGCCGGAGCGGCGTCGGCAGCCTCGGCCGCAGGAGCCGGGACCGCGTCAGCGGTAGCCGGAGCGGCGTCGGCAGCCTCGGCCGCAGGAGCCGGGACCGCGTCAGCGGCAGGGGTATCGGTCGGCTTTAGCAGCTCGGTTTCCCAGTCGGCCAGTGGCTCGTCGGTGGCGAGGACGCCGGGCTCTGGCTTCTCGTCGCGACCAGCGTTGGCGGCCAGTCCGGCTCGGGCCATCAGTCCCTCGGCAACCGCGTCCGCGATGACCCGGGTGAGCAGGCCTGCGCTGCGGATCGCGTCGTCATTGCCGGGGATCTTGTAGTCGACCTCGTCCGGGTCACAGTTGGTGTCCAGGATCGCGATGACCGGGATGTTGAGCTTGTGCGCCTCGGCGACGGCCAGGTGCTCCTTCTTGGTGTCCACGATCCAGACCGCGCTCGGGGTCTTGGACATCTCGCGGATACCGCCGAGCGTGCGCTCCAGCTTGACCTTCTCACGGGTCAGGATGAGCTGCTCCTTCTTGGTGGCGGTGCCCTCCCAGCCGTTCTCGTCCATCGCCTCGAGCTCCTTGAGGCGCTGCAGCCGCTTGTAGACGGTGGAGAAGTTGGTCAGCATGCCGCCGAGCCAGCGCTGGTTGACGTAGGGCATGCCCACGCGCGTCGACTGCTCGGCGATCGCTTCCTGCGCCTGCTTCTTGGTGCCGATGAACAGCACGGTGCCACCGTGCGCCACGGTCTCCTTGACGAATTCGTAGGCGCGGTCGATGTAGCCGATCGTCTGCTGCAGGTCGATGATGTAGATGCCGTTGCGCTCGGTGAAGATGAATCGCTTCATCTTCGGGTTCCATCGACGGGTCTGGTGACCGAAGTGCACGCCGGAATCGAGCAGGTTCTTCATGGTAACGACAGCCATGGGGCCACGTCCTCCTTGCGTTTCATGCGCCCGGCACACCTCGCTTGCGTGCCACGCGCGAATTCGGTTGTCGTAGCCGTACCGGTTGGTCGACCACCCTGGTGCCCGATGTCGCGGCCGACCGCCGGCTCTTGCGAGACGGACCGAGGTCGGCCGGCTACCTGTGGAGCTGATCGGTAGACGGCACGCGAAGTCACCCGGCTTTCGCCGGGCGCAAGGATAGTGTAGCGCCGAGCCGAGCTCGGCATGAAACCGCGTACGAGCGGTCGGCGGTGTGGTCGGGGGCCCTGTGGACCGCGGCTGGGTTGTCCACAGTGTGGCGCATGCGCGCCGGGATGGCCTGGTATCGGTCCAGGCTGTGCTCATGCAGCTATCGGATGTGCTCGCCGCCCTGTCGTTGGGGTCGCTGTCGCTCGGCTCGCTTGCCTTTCCTGAGGTCGACCGTCCTGTGACGGCCACCGGAACTGCTGCCAGGGCCGATGATGCGAAGTCTTCGGCTTACCGCGCTCCGCTGGCTGGCGGCTCCCGGGTGCTGACGCCATTCCATCCGCCGGTCGCCAAGTACGGCTCCGGGCATCTCGGCGTCGACCTCGCCGCTCGGGACGGGACGGTGGTGCTCGCGGCCGGGCCAGCGGTCGTGCGCTACGCGGGTGCGGTGGCCGGCCGTGGTGTGGTGGTGCTGTTGCACGCGGACGGCATCAGTACCGAGTACGAACCGGTGAGCACCCGGGTCGCGGTGGGACAGCGCGTCACTGGCGGTGAGGTCATCGCGAGGGTGCACGGGACACACCGCAGTTGCGCGCCGGCCAGCTGCCTGCACTGGGGAGCCCGCCGCGGCGCCGCATACCTCGACCCGCTGTCGCTGCTCCGGCCGCTCGGGGTCGTTCGGCTGGTGCCCTGGGATGAGGCAGATCGGTGACGGCCGCTGGTGCGCGGTTCTCGTGGTGGGCGCTGCTCAGGCTCGGGGGTGCGCCTGCTCGAAACTCGTCCGCAGCCGCTCCACCGACACGTGGGTGTACAGCTGGGTCGTCGCCAGGCTGGCATGTCCGAGCAGTTCCTGCACCGCGCGCAGATCGGCGCCGCCGTCCAGCAGGTGCGTGGCGGCGGTGTGCCGCAGCCCGTGTGGCGAGATCCCGCCGCCGGCCACCCGTTCGGTGGCCCGGTTCACGACTGCCCGCGCCGCTCTCTGGTCGAGCCTGCCGCCGCGGCGTCCCAGCAACAGCGCCCCGCCTGAGGCCGGGATGGACCAGGCCGGGCGGCCGGTGTCCAGCCATCGTTGCAAGGCGTGCTCCGCGGGGATGCCGTAGGGAACCGCGCGTTCCTTGTCGCCCTTGCCGATGACCCGCAGGACCCGCCGGCCCCGGTCGACATCGTCGATATCGAGCCCGACGAGCTCGGCGACCCGGATGCCGGAGGCGTACAGCAGCTCCAGGATCAACCGGTCCCGCAACTGCTCGGGCTCGTCGCCGGTGAGCGCCTCCAGCACAACACCGGCCTCGTCCGCGGACAGCACCGTGGGGATGCTGCGATGCGGGCGGGGGCTGACCAGCAGCTCTCCGACGTCGGCGGCCAACAGTCCGTGCTTGAAGGCCCAGGTGGTGAACGTCCGGGCAGCTGCCGCGCGCCGGGCCAAGGTCGTCCGGGAGGCGCCGCCGGTGTGCAGCTGCGCGAGCCAGCCACGCAGGCTCCGCAGGGTCAACGCGCGCAGTTGTGTCTCGCCCTGGGACTGCAGGTACCGCAGCAACAGGGTGAGGTCACCGACATAGGCGTGGACGGTGTGCTCGGACCGGTTGCGCTCCAGCCGCAGGAAGCGCTCGAAGTCGGTGAGGGCGGTGGCGAACTCCGGTGGCAGGTCGCGGCGCAGGGCCGCAAGGTCGAGGCGAGCCGGCTTACTCCGGCGAGCGTGCGGTGGAAGTGGCACCGCGTCGGCTGCCGCCTCCGGTGCGCTGCGGGACCGGATTCCGCCACCGCCGGACGGCTCGCGGATGTCGGGAGTGACCCGGCTGGCAGGGACGACCCGGCTGGCAGGAGTGGCGCGGCCTTTGGAGGTCGCGTGGCCGGCACGGGTCGCGGGGCTGGCAGTGGTTCGGCCGCTGTCCCTGGAACCGACGGTCATGCTCGAACAGTGCGCCAGCGGGTCACGCCGGTCAACTCGCCACGCGCACGCACCCTTCGTCGGTGAACTCACCCGCGCTAACCCCGCGGCGGCCGGTTCAGCCGGTAACCCTCCCGGCTGGCGGCGACCAAACCCAACCCTTGCAACACCGGCAATGCGGCGAGGACGACCTGAATCGGCTGGCCACTCAGACTCGCCAGCGCAGCCTCGGTTACGCTGCCTCGACCCGGGAACCCGTCCAGCACCGATTTCGACACCGCGTCGAGAGCGTCGTACCCGCTCGACCCCGCAAGCTGCCCTGCCTCGGAGGAGGGGATAGCGCCGTCCGGATCGGTGAAAAGCTCAGCACCACCGCAGTACGCCAGCACATCCGCCACGCTCGTCACCAACCGCGCCGGGTCCTCGTCCCTGCGAATCAAGGCATGACACCCCACTGACATCGCCGACGTCACCGGCCCCGGCACCGCCAGCACCGGCCGGCCCAGATCACGCGCATACCGAGCGCTGTTCAACGCCCCGGACCGGTGCGCTGCCTCTACCACCAACGTCGCCGACCCGAGGGCCGCGATCAGCCGGTTCCGACTGAGAAAGCGCTGCCGGTGCGGGGCGCTGCCCGGTGGCCGCTCGCTGATCAGCAGCCCGCGCTCCGCCGTCCGGGAGTAAAGGTTGCGGTTGCCGCTCGGATAGGGCCGGTCCAGGCCACCCGCCGACACCAGCACCGACACCCCGTCGGCCGCGAGCGCGCCCCGGTGAGCCGCGGCGTCGATGCCGTACGCCCCTCCCGAGACGATGACCACGTCGCGCTGTGCCACCCCGTAGGCGAAGTCCGAGGCCACGTGCTCGCCGTAGGCCGTCGCCGCCCGCGACCCGACGACCGCCAGTGATCGGACACCGAGCGACCATAGGTCCCCCGTTCCGCGCACCCACAACGCCAGCGGCGGCATCAGCTCACCCCGCTCGGGCCGGGTGCGGGCTCCCGCCAGCCACTCGGTGGCCCTGCGCTCCCCCGCCACCGACAGCGCCGCGAGTCCGAAGTGCGGCCACTCGTCGTCCAGCGGAGTGATCAGCCGGATCGCGTTGCGCTCCGCGGCTTCGAGGTCGGCACCCGGATCGGCGGTGCTTCGGCGCGCCTCGGTATGTGCCGCGACCTCCGGTGGAGCGTCCCCACGACGCACCGCCTCCGCCGCGGCGACGTAGCCGTGCTCCTGCACGAAGAGCCAGAGCGGCACCGACGCGGGCTCGGCCACCCGGCTCAGATACGCGGCGGCCAGTTGCACATCGACGGCACTGGCCCGCGCGTCGGGACGGGACTCGGCGGCACTGGGCCGCGCGGCCAGCCGCACGTCGGCGGCACTGGCCCGCGCGTCGGGACAGATATGGGCTGACAGCGCCCCGGAGGTGTCCGACGACGTCACGAGACCAGCCCCGACGCCCGGCCGGTGCGCAGCCAGACTGCCTCGGAAACCTCCGCCAGACCGGGGCTGGACGTGCCTGCCAGGTCGGACAGTGTCCACGCCAGGGCCTGGATGCTAAGCTAGCAGATGTGAAAGCAATCGTCTACCTCCGAATCAGCTCCGATCGCACCGGACTTGAAGCGGGTGTGACTCGTCAGCGCGAGGACTGCCTCAAGCGCTGCGCGGAGCGCGGGTGGGACGTCGTCGCCGTCGAGTCGGACAACGACATATCCGCGACCACGGGCAAGCGGCGCCCAGGCTTCGAGGCGGTCCTGCGGGCCGTCGAGGCCGGGCAAGCTGAGGTAATCGTCGCCTGGGCAGTCGACCGACTCCAGCGGAGCCGCCGCGACGAGGCCCGGTTGTATGAGGCCTGCCAGCGACACGGCGTCATGCTGTCGCTGGTGAAGGGCTCGGACCTCGACTTCTCGTCCGCCGCTGGCCGCTACGTCGCCGACGCGCTCGGGTCCGTTGCCAGAATGGAGACCGAGATGAAGTCTGAGCGGCAGCAACGGGCGCAGCTTCAGAAGGCGCAGGCGGGGAAGCCGTCTGGTGGCCGGCGAGCGTTCGGCTATGACGACGACGGCGTCACGGTGCGACCGCGGGAGGCTGACGCGATCCGCAAGGGCTACGACGACGTTTTGGCAGGGGTGCCGCTCAGTCAGATCGCCCGCAACTGGAACTCGCAGGGCTTCACCACCGGCCAAACGCGCCGCGGCGCACATGCAGGGGAGCCGTCCACCTGGCGCCGAGACAGCGTCCGGGTCGTACTCACCAACCCGCGCAACGTCGGAGAGCGCTGGTACAAGGGTGAGCTGGCTGCTGAGGCAGTGTGGCCGCCGATAGTGGACGAGGCGACGTTCCGTGCAGCCACCGCGGGGCTCGCAGACCCGTCACGGATGACCGGGGCAACCGGCGCCAAGGCGCTGCTGACCGGCCTGGCTCTCTGTGGAGTCTGTGGTGCCACCGTCCACGCTGGGGGAGGTCGTGGAACTCATGTCCGCACCTACCGCTGCAGCGGTAGCACGGGCCACGTAGCGCGCCGAGGTGAACCTGTCGACCAATACATCGAGGCGATCGTTCTCGCACGCCTGGGCCGCGACGATGCGCGCGGGCTGCTGGTGAACCGCGACCTGCCCGACCTCGATGTATTGCGGCGCGAGGCGGTGGCGATCCGGTCGAGGCTCGATACGCTCGCCCTTGACTTCGCAGACGGTGCGCTCACAGCTTCGCAGCTTCGCACCGCTACCGATCGACTCCGCGGAAACCTGGCCACCATCGAGGCCAGGATGGCCGACGCCGGCCGCGTGGACGTGCTGGGGCCGCTCGTGCAGGCCGCCGACATGTCCGCCGCCTGGGACGCGTTCAGCACCGCTCGCAAGCGGGCAGTCATCGACGTGCTCATGACCGTGCAGATCCAGCCACCAGGCCGGGGCGTGCGGAGCTTCGACCCCGATACGGTCAGCATCGATTGGAAAGCGTCGTGAGCTTTCCCCGAGCCGACGGCACCCCGTCCACACCCTCGCCGGGGCAACTCTTCGTCGCCGTCGATTTCGTGTGTAGCTCGTGCGACTGGACTGATGTGCGGACCTGCATGGCCCGTGTTGGCCGCAATACTTCCCCGGATTGCGACCCCGACCCGTGGGTTCAGGCATGGAAGAAGGACGGAAGCACCTACCGTCCGAAGTGGACCGATGCCGACGAGATGCTGTTGATCTGTGTCCGCTGTGGACACGCGCCAGACCCGATCCGTCGTGCGTGGGTCGTCGCGCTCCTGGAGAGCGTCGCCCCGGGTCCAACAGGTCGGCGTGTCATCAACGCGCCCTGCTAACGGATGCTAGAGTCTGGCCTTAGTTAGTCCGTCCTTTGCGGGGGGCATCACGGCCCGCAAGCATTGTCTTTGACGTGCTTGCAGGAGTCCCCGATGGATCCAATCTCGTCCACCAGCCCCGCCCCGACGCCCGACCGCACCCTCAACGCCCGGCGCGCCGCTCGGTTCAAGTTCGCCGAGGACCGCGTACGCAAAATTGTTGCTGGCGCACCGCCACTTACGCCCGACATGCGGGACCGGCTGGCGCAGCTCCTCACTGGCGATGGTGCGCCGTGAATGAGAGAAGCGGGCCGAAGCCCGCCCCCAGCGTCGTCCCCACGACCACCATTAGCTTACCGCTCAGCACGGTCCCGGCCATCTTCCCGCGCCGCCGCTGCGAGCCGAGCGAGTTCCGGCGGATGCGCCGGCCGCGGGCCGAGTACGTCGCAGCCAGTCGCCGAGGCCATCAGCTCCTTGGTCGCCGAGCCGACCAGCTCCTTGGTGCTGGGCCAGCAACGTTCGGCCTCACCGAGGACGACCTGCGCAACCATGCCCGCGAGCTGTACCGGGCCGGCTGGAGCGTCGATGAGATCACCAGCGTCCTCGACGTCCAGGTGGCGTCGTGACGACCCGCAAACGCAAGCTCGCGGTGACGATCGAGTTCGTGAAGCAGTCGGCGTACTTCATCGGGACGCAGCGCGACATGATGCCTCACATCAGAGCTTCTGGTGCGCCGTGGCAATGGTCCCACAGCCGCCGAGCCGTCGGCGTTCCGGTGCAATACGCCGGCGAGGTCGAAGCGCGGCTTGTCGCGGCCGGCTACGTTGTCCGTGCTCAGCTGGTGGCGCCGTGACGTGGGTCAAGCTCGGTGACGAGTTCTGCGACGACTCAGCGGACCTGTCCGATGCCGCGGTCAGAACACACATCGACGGTCTCGCCTGGTCGGCCCGTCGGCTGCTGGATCTGCACGTGCCGAAAAGGGACCTGCCACGGTTCGCATTCAGCCCGACCGCCACGCAGGCCGTCGATGAGCTGATCACGGCCGGCTGGTGGGTAGACGAGGACTCGACCTGGCACCTCGCACACCGCGAGGAATGGCAATGGTCACGCCACCAGGTCGAGCAGCGGAGATACACCAACGCACAGGCACAGGAGCGTCGACGCCGGCACGCTAAGGGCGACCACTCCCTTTGCCTGCCAGGTAAGTGCCTGTCAGCCGCTGACACACCTGCTGACAATGCAGATGAGTCAGCATCCCTGTCAGTACCTCACCCGGTTGGGTTGGGTTGGGTTGGGGAAACTACGCACTTAGAGGAACCACAAACAACAACTGACAACCACCGAGAACCTGCTCTCGCATGCCCTGACTGCCAGCGCGGGATCGCGTTCAGCACCGGACTCTGCAACTCTCACCGAACGAAAGGCTCAGCAGCATGACTACACCGACATCCGGACCGACCCGGCAAGACCTGGCGCTCATGTTCGTGGCGGAGGTCAACGCCATCAACGGCCTGATCAACGTGGGAGGTCTGACGAGCGCGGGCCTCGCACACGTCCGCCGCCAGCTCCGGCTGGAAGACACGGCAGCGCGGATCGGCGAGTACGGCGAGGTCGCGGCGACGATCCGAGCAGACCTCCTCGACCGTGTCGCCCGTCAGCTGGCCGGCGCGGACCATGATGCGCTCGGCTACTACCGGTCGGTCGGTGACCTGATCGAGTCCGCCCCGGACGACGCCTCGTCGCTCGACTGACGGACGACGCGTTTCTTCTGTGGCGGAGCAGGCCTGACCGCCACCAGCGCGACCGATACAGGGCACGGCAAGGACTGCTAGTAGACCCAAGCAAGCCAACTAGCCGATGGGGTCCAGGCAGTGCCGCCCCCGGCACAGGGTAAACCGCAAACAGCCTGAACCGGACAGACGAGACAGTTTTTCTAAAGCTGGGCAGACCTAGACCCGCCCGTCTTCTTTTTATCTCCCCCCGAGTTCGAGATTTCCCCATTGGAGACCATGGATGGCCGAGAATGCTGCTATAATCGTCTCAGCAAGCCGCGCTGATGGACACCGCGCAGAAGTCCGGGGATGGATTTCCCTGTGACCGCCTGGTGATCCTGGTCTGGCTTCGATGAGGACGATTCCGGCGCCCTGGATGGGGTACCGCTCAGTCTGGCCTCTCGTCGCTCCAACTATCCGTCTGCGCTGCCGCTTCGCCGCTGCGCTGTCCGAATGAGGACGCCCCATGAACATGCAGGAAATCCTTGACCGCTACAGAGCGGACGAGCAGGAACTGGTTCGCCGACACACGTCCTATGCCGCGATCGAGAGGGTCCGCTCGGCGTGCTTGGCCGGCGGCGGACGTAGCCCGTCAGTGGCTGAGGCCGCCTCGGTGAGCGCGGCTCGGCAGTTGATCAACTCCGATCGAGCGGTCATCAATATCCGCCGCAAGATCGAGGACATCGAGGCGGACATGGCGGATGACACTCGCGCGGCCGAGATGTCGCGTCACCGCACCCTGACGCCGTACGGTGAAGCCGCCGCGCGATCCGATGCCCCCGCCCAGTACAGCTCGGTCGGCTACGAGAACCATGCCCGCGTCGGCTACGAGCAGCGCACCTACAACCCGGACACTGCGCGGGGCGTCGGTGTGGACCGCCGCGAGGGCAACGTGTCGTTCTTCGCTGACGCGTACCGCTTCCAGGTCGCGAACGATCCGGCGGCGCGTGAGCGGATCATGAGGCACGCCGCCGAGGTTGAGCGATCCGGTGAGATGTCGGATCGCTCGATGTCCAGCGGCGGGTTCGCCGGTCTCGTCATCCCGCAGTACCTGATCGACCTCGCCGCGTTGCAGCTCCGCGCCGGTCGCCCGTTCGCGAACACGTGCACCTCTCTGCCGCTGCCTGAGTCCGGCATGGTGTTCCAGATCCCGAAGGGCACCACCGGGGCGTCCACGGCCATCCAGGCGGTCGAGAACACCTCCGTGTCGGCGACCGACGAGCAGTGGAACAACATCTCGCTCAACGTGGCGACCGGCGCAGGCCAGCAGGACGTGTCCCGGCAATCCCTCGAACGGGGCACCCCCGGAATCGACCAGATCGTCTACATGGACCTCGCCGGCGCGTACGGCGTGACGGTCAACCAGCAGACGCTGTCCGGGTCCGGTTCGGCGAATCAGGTCCTCGGTGTGCTGAACACCGCAGGCATCGGACAGGCGTCGGCGTACACCGCTGCGGCGTCGTTGCAGACGTTCTACTCGAAGGTCAACGGCCAGGTGGCTGGCATCGCTGGGACCCGGTTCCTGCCGCCGACCCACGTGGCGATGGTGCCCCGCCGGTCGTCGTGGCTGGCGAACCAGTTCGACAGCTCCGGCCGCCCCATCGTGGTCCCGTCCAACCAGGGGCCGCAGAATGCGGCCGGCGTCGACATCGGCACCGCCTACGGTCCGGGTGGCAGCCTGCTGAACATGGCGACGCTGACCGACGCCAGCATCCCGACCGCTGTCGGCGCTGCGTCCGAGGATCTGACACTGGTCTATCGCGCCTCGGACCTGTTGCTGTTCGAGGAAGGTGACGGGATGCCCCGTGAACTGCGGTTCGAGCAGACGTTGGCACAGCAATTGACAATTAAGTTGGTCAGCTTCGGCTATTTCGCTTTCACGGCAGCCAGGTTTCCGCAGTCCGTCGGCGTGATCGGCGGCAATTCGGCCCTCGGCAATGGACAGGTCGCGCCGACCTTCTGAGTCAGCTTCGCCCGGTGGCGTTAACGCGCAGTAAACCTCTTCTTGGCGCGAAGGGGCCGGCAAGAGCGGGTGGCCGCTCGGTCCAAGGCCGTCTCTGCGCCACCGGGCATTCCTCCTAATCGAAGGCGTTGCTCATGGGCAACCTCACGGTCGCGTTAGCGCTACTAGCGGGGCTCCTCGACGAAGCGAATCTGGTCAGACGGCCAGTCGTACTCATAGCGGACACCTTGTTGGATCTGAACCCAGTGCGGTGCGCACACCATCGTTTCAATAGGAGGTCCGTCTTCCGGCCCAACGTCGATTCGTTGAGACGATATATGGACACAGGCCGCCACGCTGCGTTGCTTCACGGCGCAGAGCGTGACACACCCCGCTACTCCTGAGTGGGGCACCGCCGTAGCGGGAGCCGTTGGGCCGCGCGCGCCATGCTCCAGGTCGATGACGACGCAAGGGTGTCCGTGGCCGTGGACACCCTTGCGGGGTACGCAGCAGATGACCGCCGTCACCGGCGGCTGGCGGGTACTCGCTCGATGGCGATGTCCTAAGACCTGGTCTCATAACCGGTCGGTCGTGGCGAGGCGGCGGAAGTTGATCAGGGTGGCGGCGAGGGTGAGTAGGGGTCGCAGGGTGCGTTCGGTTCTGTCGTAGCGCAGGCCGAGGCGCTTGAAG
>JAABUT010000245.1_pt1 | contig 101132 bp, 80 predicted proteins | sample 5559281 | NCBI WGS metagenome assembly JAABUT01 (sample SAMN10711880, study PRJNA513359) | rock metagenome | isolation source: Antarctica rocks | place: Antarctica: Victoria Land, Ricker Hills nord | collected 2016-01-04 | reverse complement strand
GATAAGCCACTGTAATGCAGCAGCATTAGCATTTTTGTCTTTTCAGGAAATTCTTGTATCAAGATTTTAATTAGTTGGTTGTCCTAAGTTATAACTTATTTGCTTAAGTTATTTTTAAAATCTTACTTACCCACCTTTGCAACAACAACAAAGACAGAAATATGAACATCGTACTTACAGGTTCTTTAGGGAACATCGGAAAACCACTCACACAGGAGTTGGTGCAAAAAGGACATTCGGTGGTGTAATGGACATTATTAATGGTATTTGAAGCACCTTTTGCTCAAGTGGACAAAATTAATGGTGTTTATTTTTTAAACTCTATCTCTCTGTAAAAAGTATAGTTCAACTTTGTCGTATCAAGCAAAACGGAAGTAGGCTCTGCTGGAGAGCAACCTGTCAGGGATAGCTTGTGAACGACGAAAAAGTCAATTAAGAGCTTTCTAATATGAAGGCTCTTTTTTATTTTTTCAGAGTTCCTTATGCCTTCAAAAACTCATCTATAAATTTCTTTTTTCTTGCAATTGATAATCCATTGTGGTTCCTCAATTTGTTCTTCAGGTCGGCAAAATGACCGTCAATGGCATTGGTCGTGTTTGGTATTTTCAAGTCCATATTGTCATACCATGTAAATAACCAGGGTAAGTTTGTTTTGAGGCTTCTGTAAGCACTTCTTAGCCTCTTGTGAACATACCTGTTCTTACCATTTAAATCTACTTTTCTTTCATTTAAAAAGCTTTTCCATTTAATATGCCAGGCAGTTAAACCTCCCTCAAAACTTTCTTTATCTGTCTTAGATAAAAACAATACATGCTCCCACAACTCTTTGCTGGCTTGCATTTTAGGCTTCTTTGTCAAATATCTTCTAATTATAGCTACCTGATGAAAAGTACACATCTGTATGGGGATACCCTCAAATAATTGTAATAAACCCTTACGACCATCGCAAATAATAGCTTGTATTTTTATACCTATTCTCGTTATTTCTTCTATGCCGGATAGATATAATTTATTGCTCTTCAGTCCATCCCTGCGATAAAAGAAATTGTGTAAGCTGTAGCTTGTTCCAGCTATGATGCCCTATCCATTCGGCACCCACCTCTCTTACATTGCGATGCTTTATCGTATCTATGTCTACCATCCTGGCCCTTTCTTCCAAAGGGGTTATATCTATTTGTTTGGCATCTGCTATACGCTGCCATAGTTCATCAACATATTTTTTTACGATCAGGTCGGTTTCTTCAAACAGCATTTGTTTACGCTCATACCTCTCAGTAAGGTGCTTCTGTATTTTGTTGCGCTGATCAACATCCGTATCTTCCATATAACCGACATTCAATATAGTGCGATGGCAAATACGATCATCAGCATTTCGATAACTTTCAACAAGACGATAGTAGCCGGTAATATTACCGGTTATATTAAAGGTTTGCTGGTGGCAACAAGACGAGGGTCGGCAGAAGATTTGAGACCTGCATCTTTTTTAGTGTCGTCTGTGTTTTTCACTGCTTTCATTTTGTAATCTTCTCCCGGCATTACGATGGGCATTTGCGAGAACAGGCCTTGCGTGTGAGTAGGCAAAATCTGGTGCCAGTCGCGAATAATTTCTTTGTAAGCAGTGCCAACAGGGCGAATGTTACGATTTAGGTCGTAAAGACCCAGTGCGTTCACGGTGCTGTTGTCCTCGCGCAAGGCTACGTCCCAGTCCACCTGGTCGGTGAGAGAGTACCAGGTGAAGCCAATAATGGGCACTCCGTCGTTGCGGATGCGCAGCACGTTGGCCCACTGTTTCCAGAGCCACTGCACTGCCTCGTCGCCATTAGGCCCCTGGGTATAATTGGTTTCTGTGTGCATCACGGGCAGGTAGTAACGCTCATAGTATTGTTTAGTTATTACATAATAACCAAATATTTCGCCTGAGGGTACGGCATTACCATCTGCAGCTACTCTGTACTCGTTGGTGTTGTAGTAGTCGTTGCCCATAATGCAACGGTCCTTGAGCTTTTTCTCAAGGAAAAAGTGGTACTCGTCGCGGCTCATTCCGTTGTCGAGAAGGTACTCGTACACTTCCGAATCCACACGGCGGCCGTAGTTCAGATCGAGCGACAGAAACCGCCTGTGGTTAAGGATTTCGGCCGGTTTAATAGCAGCCGGACTTTTGGCGTGATGGTACTCGCTGCTTTCACTTTGAATAAACATGGCATCGGGTCTTTCTGCTAATATGGAATGCATGGCCAATACATTGGCCTTTACCAGATGCTTGAGGGCGGTCACGAAGGCACGGTCGTTTGTAAGCTGTTCGTTCCACCACCCGTAAAGGGCCGAAAACCTGGCACAAACATATATCTCATTAACCGGCGTATAAAGCTGCACCCACGGAAAGCGCCCGGCGAAGGCCTTGGCATAATCCGCAAATAAAACGGGAAAATCAGGGTTCTGAAAGTTGCCTACCCAATCAGGCACACCAAAGTGGCATAAGTCTACTATCGGCACAATATTACGGCGCTGCAAGTCCTGAAAAGTTTCATCTGCAAATGACCAATCAAAGCGGCCAGGCCCAAGCCAGGTGGTGTGAATAGGTGGCCCGTAGCGCAAAAACCGAATGCCCAGATCTTCCACCAAATCAAAATCCTTTCGCCAATACGCGTAGTGACCGCATTTTTCCAACTCATCAATCCGCAGGCGACCATTGTGAATAGTGGGATTACTGTTTTCAATGCCCGTGGCAAACAAAAATTGAGAATTCATAGTATGAGGTGTGACAGGTAAAAATTATTTTTCTGCGTTACTGGTTTTCTGTGCCAACAAAGGCAAAATTAGTCGCAAGGCTAATTCTGTTAACCTCCTGGCATTTATTTTCCTTTTAATACAAAATTAGAAACTTCAGAAAGGCCGACAATGTCTGTAAGGATGTAAGACATGTCACAACAGATCATTTTATGAGCCACCGTATAACAAACCTATCACGATATTCTCGTAAAAATTAATTGCTGTTGAAAAATGAAAAAGATTATTAATCCTTGAATCTATAACATAAACATATTAAAAAGAAATGCTTAAAGACCTGAACCTAATAGTATTCAAACCGTTAAAAGCAGCCCTCATTTACAAACGAATAAATTGTTTTATTAGTTATAATTAAATTGCCGAATAGCTTAAGAGCGGCGGAAAAAATAACTTTTGCGTCAGCTAAAGTTCCTTAAATACGATGGGCAAATGCATATAAACACTTGGTAGCTTCGCTGCAAAATTTCGCGTTTTTAAGTTAATGATAAAAATGTCAATCTTTTTTTTCTTTATCTTTTTTCCACCATTTTAATGGAAATTGAATATCCTTAACCGAACCCACAACTATATCCGGCTTAAAAGCGAAGTTATTTAATTCCTCTTTTTTTGTAATCCCCGATAGAACAAGTATTGTTTTATAACCCATTTGCACACCACCTTGTATATCCGTCGTATCCATTGTATCACTAATAACTGTTGTATCAGCAGTTTCCAAATTCAAGGCTTTGCGGGCAGAACGTATCATAACAGGGCCAGGTTTACCAATGGTAAATGCTTTTCTTCCGATTGATTAAGGATGGCAGCCTCAAGATCAACTTCACTATAGGTTTCCTTCTGTTATTTTCCTTCCGGCATCAGCGCTATTTTTATCATATTATTTGTGTTCAAATATTTATTTGCCAATTCCTTTGTTCTTTCTACAGTTAACTTTTTTACTAAGGAAGGATCTTGCAGCAGGCTTTTAGGATCTTCGTTATAGTAGTATTTATCCTGCAGGTTGTAGAGCCAATAGCTGTTTTCTTTTACACTTATTTGCATGCCACGGGTGTCTTCTGCAATCACTTTATCTACATTGGTTTGTGTTCCCCCATTTGCTTTCATATTTTGTATTTCTTCCATGGTCAAACGTGTTAATTTGTCAACGTTTTCCGGAGCGCAACCAAAGGAAATGGTAAAACTATAACTGTTAATCGGCTCACGGTTGATGTTAGCGCCTACACCTACGCTATATACGCCGCCCTGGTCTTCGCGCAAAATCTCTCTTAATCTTATTTCAAGCACTTTTGCTAACTGGTCGAGTTGGGTTGCTTCCAGATCGCTGTATTGTGTGGTACCGGTAAACGTAATGCGAACAGTACTTTTGCTTTCGCTTCCTTTTTTAATCACTTTGTTTACAACGCCTCCCGGGAAACGAATTCCTACATCTTTCCAGTTTTCTTTTTTGCCGGTTGAAGGAAGTGAAGCTATATAGGTTTCAATAAAAGGTTTAAGGCTGTCAACAGTAAAGTTGCCTACAAAAGTGAAAATAAAGTCACCTGCGTCGGCAAAACGATCGCGATAGATTGAAAATGCTTTATTAAGTTTTATTTCGTCTACCCGGTCTAATGTCAGTGGTCTGCGTCGTGGGTTGTAATTTCCCATTATATAACTGACAGAATCTGAGAAAACTGATGCGGGATCTTTTCCTTTGTTAGCAAGCGAAGCCATCAGTTGCTGCTTTAAAACTCCGAACATAGTACTGTCTTTACGTGGTTCGGTAAAATATCCATAGATCAGTTGAAATGCGGTCGCCAGGTCTTTTGGAGTAGACGCACCGCTCATCCCTTCACTGTATTGTCCTATAAAGGGCGAAATAGAAACCTGTTTTGCTGCAAGGTCTTTCTGCAAACTCATTACATCATAGTTTCCTACACCTCCGTAAAGAGTCACTGTTGTTGCATTAGACGCAGAAAGATAATCAGAATCACTATATAAAGATGATCCGCCTTTGCTTATGGCTGAGATAAGTATTTGGTTATTTTTAAAGTTAGTTGGCTTAAGTACCACTTTCGCTCCGTTGGATAAGGTTAATTCGGTAACACCAATTTCATCTATCTTCTTTTCATCAACTATTTTGCCTGCAACAGGTTTTTTTAGCAGCAAGTCTCCTTTCAGCACTTTGTCTTCATAGGCGGTTATTTTTCCCTGGTGCTTGTTTACCAAGGCAATCATCTGTGCTTCGGTAGGCAAATTAGCTTTTTCCGAGGTGGGTGCTGTTACAATTATTGTACGGTCAGTTGGTTTTATCCATTGAACGATGAGGCTGTTTACTTCTTTTAAAGTGATTCCCGGTATGTATTGTTTATACATTGCATATTCCTTTTCTATACCGGGTACTGGTTCCTTAGTAATAAAATTTCTGATCAATTCATCTACCAAAGTAGAAGATTCCTGTTTGTTTCTTTCATTATAAACATTTTCCATAGAAGACATTGCTGTTGCTTTAGCCCGGTCAAGTTCTCCCTGTGTAAACCCGAATTGCCGCACTCTTTCATTTTCATCCAGCAGTGCCTCAGTTGCTTTTGCAATGCCTGCACCATTTTTCGAATAGGCGGCAAGTGTCAAAGCGTCTTTGTCACCAATTAATTTTCCATAACTGCTGCTTGCCCCTAAAAAAGGTGCATCAGGTCTTTGCGATATTTCCTGCAACCTGCTGCTCATCATTGTATTAAACAGTTGACGAATTAATGACGCCCGGTATTCCACATCAGTTTGCGCCTCGCGAATTTCCGGTTGCTTATAATAAATTGAAACAACATTGTATCGTTGTTCAGGATCGGTAACGATAAGTGTCTGCGTTGTTTTCTCGGTTGGTATGCCATATTTAACGCGTGGCCTGGGATTAACCGGCATTGGAATGGCAGTAAAATGCTGTTTTATCAATTGCTCTACCTGGTTTACATCTACGTCTCCTACTACAAACACACCCTCAAGGTCAGGGCGATACCAGTCTTTATAAAACTGCGTAAGCGTTGAATATTTAAAGGTATCAAGATTGCTTCTGGTGCCGATTGGCAAACGCGTAGCATACCGGGAATCTTTTAAAAGAACGGGAAAAGTTTTTGCACGAATTCTTTCGCCTGCCCCTTGCCCTGATCTCCATTCTTCTATCACAACGCCTCTTTCTTTATTTATTTCTGTAGTATCAAAAGTTACGTTGTGTGCCCAGTCTTCCAATATTTGGAAACCTTTTTTAAAAACCGCAGGGCTGTCGGTAGGCAACTGAAGCTGATAAATAGTTTCATCGAAGGAGGTAGAGGCATTGATATCTGCTCCAAAATTTACCCCGCTTTTTTCCAGAAAGTTAACCAGTTCCTGTTTTTCAAAATTTTTAGTACCGTTAAATGACATGTGTTCTGTAAAGTGGGCAAGGCCTACTTGTTTATCATTTTCAAGCACCGAACCTGCTCTTACCACCAGCCGCAGTTCTGCACGGTCTTTTGGCTCATCGTTTTTACGAATGTAATAGGTAAGGCCATTAGCTAATTTACCGATCTTAAGATCAGGGGCTATGGTAAGTTTTTTAGCAATGAGCGCCGAAGCTTTTTTAGCAGTGAGAGGCCCGGTATTTTTGGTTGCAAAATTTTGTGCACTGGCCGAAATGCCTGCAACTATAGATATAAAACAAATAACAATCTTTTTAAAACGAAAATTCATCTTCAAAATATTTAATGTGCAAGTAAACTTATTGCAGACGGCTTTTCAAATAATTGAAGGAAATTTAAATGTTTTGTAACCAATGGAATTGATTCTATAAAAATTTTATTAATATTTATAGAATTAAAAACAAAATAATATGAATGATTTTAAAAAATAAATTTGACGCATTAGAGCGGAAATCAGGGATGTTGTGAAAAAAAAATACCTCAGAAATCTAATAGAAAATACTTAATTTCATTCTAAAGGCTTACGTTGAAAATGATAAGTTTTATCTGCAATGGCTCTTTGTTGAATAACTGGAAATAAAGCCTTTTGGTTGCCTTTTTCATCTTTTTCTTTATGCCTTTCAATTACTTCCCTGAAAAATTCTATTAAGGCATCTACATTTTCGTCGAACATAAACATTTGCCTTTTATTCCAAACATTTTCTCTCAAATCCATCATTCGTTTTCTCTCTCGCATCAACTGCCCCAGCTCTTTCATATCCTTAAACAAAAGACCCAAAGCATGTTTTTTCACAAATGACTGTGTTGCTACAATATGTCCCGAATTATCTGCCTGCAACATCGGAACTCCCGCCACGCCTAGTGTTGCCATACGCGCAGGAATATTCAGATCGTCCCAGTTTGATCTTTTTATTTCTCCGTTATTTTCACTTTTGAAAAAGTGCAGCCATCCGGCATCATACCGGGAAAATTCTTTAACCCAATTCTCCTGGTCAACATTAGGATGAATATGCAAAAAGCCGGGAGCCATTACGTGTGTTTTTTCAATCCATTGCTTCCATTGCCCGTGCGTAAAATCTCCGTAAAAGTGAAGATGAATTTTTTGCTCTGCAAGTTCTACAACATTGTACGGATGTAAGCCAATAGGCCGGCCGGGGACAACAGTATGATATTCGCCGGGAGTATTTTCAGACAGTAAATTTGATTGAGGCTTATCAAACCAATCTTTTTTGGGAAGATCTCCATCCAATATAAAATCAAGTGAATATTGCTTTTTGTTGATAAACTCATCCAGCCACCATTGCATTTCTTCGCTTGTATAAATTCTGCCGTCGGCATTATTATACAATTCGATCAGTTCATTCCAGGTGCCTTTTTCCATACATATAAACGGACCTTCTTTAAAATGCCATACAAATGGAATTCCCGTATTTGCTTTCAGCACTTTATGTGCTAAAGGAACAGCTTGCCAGTTTAATAATGCATAAATAATATCAGGTTGTATTCTTTTTATTTCTTCCTGCCAGTTATCTCCGGCTATATCTTCTACATGTCCAAAAGGTAACGGTCCGACATAGTTGTACCAATAAGGCTGCTCCATCCACAACCCGTACAGTTTGTGTCCCTGTTCTTCAAAGGCCAGGACTCTTTCAGCATTGTAGGCAAGCTCGCCGACAAGCAAAATTTTCAACCCGTTTTTTTTAAGGAGGGTAGAAGGTCTTTCACGAAAAGAGGCGTATCTGTCCACCTCGTTCATAAAGTTGCCTTTGGTAGTATGATATATTAAAGGTTGAGAAACTTTATAGTACGACCTGAACGTATTTATTCCGCCAACAGGCTCCTGCATTATCTTATACCGTTGGTTAGGATGATCTACCCACTCGCACGTTAATTGTCCTGTACCAATCTGCTCACCTTTTAATTTATTCCAGAATAATCTGTTCAAATCATCACTTTCGAGTTCTTTTCTCTCTATCCACTGATCCTCCGTTTTTCTGTGCATTACCTGCACCAGTTGCAGCCACGTATCATTTATAATTCCTTCAGATTTCCTGTTATAAAAATGGCGGATGGACGAATATGTTAAGACAGCATTTTTATTTTGCTGAAAAGCATCGTGTAAAGATTGTAAATGATCTTTGTAAATAACATCATCAGAAGGCAGATAAGCGATATAAGAACCTTGAGCCTTAGAAATACCAAAGTTGAGACATGCACCTAAACCAGTATTTTTAGGATTGATATAATATAGTATTCTTTCATCCTCTAAATATTCATGTATAGCTTCTTCGGTTGCATCTGGCGAGTCATCATTAATAATAATTAATTCCCAATCTATGAAAGACTGGGCAAGTAAAGATGCAATTGCCCTGCGTATAAAGTGTTCGTGTTTATACGTAGGCATTATTACAGAAACAGCCGGATTTGTCATTTCTTAATTAATTAAATCAGATCATTAAAAAATCATTTCTTCTCTTTGCGCAACTTTGTGGCTAAAAATATTACTACTTAGATTTTCAAAAACTCGGGTGCATTCACTTTTCTGTCCGGCACAGTTGTTTCCAGCTCCTGGTGGTAGACGCCACTTGGAATGATGCCACAGCCGCCATATTTTTTCATCACTCTTAACTGCGCAAGCACATCTTCACCGCAATGTTTTTCAGGTAAATCTTTCCAGAACGAAAATCCACCAACTTCTCTAAGCTTTTCTGTATCGTACATCACACAGCCTCCAACCCAGGCAATTTTATAAGGAATAGGTTTATCAGGAGTTGCCTTAAAATTCTCTCCAATATGAAAGATATTCGCAGCATTATGCACTTTATATCTTTCCCATTCGCTGCTTTTAGGAATAATCGTTTCAGGAGTTATTCCATCTTTCCAAAGTTCTATCTGTTGCTGATGGGGACGTACATCATTTTTATAACTTAAGCCAATAACTGCACAACCTGCAAAACCTATTGATTCTTTTTCAATCGTCTGCTTCATATTTTTAACTACATAGTCATCAAGAATTAAATCATCATCTATAAAAAGACTGTATTTAGAAGTGGATTGTTCCAGCAAAAACTGACGCTGTTGTGCCATCCCTCTGTGCGGAAAATTTCTAAGAATTGAAACTGCATGACCTTTTATTTCTAATAACCTTTTTATGGTTTGTATAGTCTGGTCTTCCTCCAACATATTATCAGGAGACTGGTCGGAAATAATTACATCGAAACTTTTTTCGTTTTGATAACAGAGGCTTGTTAAAGTAACCGCTAAAGCTTTTACTCTTTTAAAAGTAGGTATGAGAATGTGTATGTCCATAAGCCCCAAACCCCTAAAGGGGCTTTATTTAATTTTTGTTATTAGTAATGAATTGTTTCTTCTCTCTTCTCCCTTCAGGGCCGGGGCTTGAATCTTATTTATAATTCGTGTGGTAGAATGTTCTTCTATGTATGGCACAATCTTAACAATGCATCCCATTTTCTTTAATAAAGGAGCTTCAGGTATGCTTGTTTCTGTATAATTTCCGCCCTTTACAAATACATGCGGATGCACCTGTTTAATCAACTGAACCGGGCTTTCCTCTTCAAAAGCTATTAAATAATCAATACTTTGTAATCCTGCCAAAACGGTTAACCTGTCCTCTAAATTATTAATCGGCCTCTCAGGTCCTTTCAGTTTTCTTATGCTATTGTCATTGTTTACCCCAACAATTAACACATCGCCGGCTTCACGCGCCTTATTTAGCAAAGTAATATGTCCTTTATGAATAATGTCGAAACAACCATTGGTGAAAACAATTTTTTTACCCTGTTTTTTTAATTCGTTTACTATTTCAGTTAATTGCTCTGGCCGGGAAATGTATTTTGGTACTGAAGTGAAGTAAGCTTTTAATTCATTATTCGTACAGCCTGCTGTCCCATCTTTTTGCACTACCACGGCCGCGGAGGCGGCGGCAATTTGTACCGCAACATCTCCTTTCACTTGCGATGCGAGAGACAATGTAAGTGCGCTTGTAAAGGTATCGCCTGCACCAATTGCTTTTCTATTATCCTGTGGTACGGCTATGATTCTGAATGGTGTTTTGTTTTTTTCCAAAAACAAAACACCATCTGCATCGAGGGTAACTGCCACTTTATCGGCTCCTGTTATTTCATGTAGTTTTTTGGCAAATTCAGCTATTTGTATATCACGGCCCTGATTTGCTTTTTCTATTTGCAAAAGCTTAATTGTTTCTTCGTAATTTGGTTTAACTGCATCAGGTTTTATAGTTTTAAACCTGCTTACATCTCTGCCATCGGCTACGATTACTTTCCTCTCCTTAGAAGTAATTTCTTTTATTCCTTCTATAACTCCGTTTGTCATGACTCCAAAACCATAATCCGAAAGAATAACTGCATCAACTTTATCATATACTTCAGCTATTTTTTTCAATAATTCTTTTTCACATGATCCGGTAATTCCAGTCGTTGTTCCTTCGTCTATCCGCATCAGCATGTGCGATGAAGCCATAATTCTTTTTTTGGCAATCGTCACTCTTCCTTTATCCCTGATAATAAAATCTGTATTGACTTTATTCTTTTTAAGGACATCCATCAATTCACGCGAACTTGAATCTTTACCGAGTACCGTTAAAAAGTAAGTCTCTGCACCAAGCGCAGCAACATTGATAGCCGTATTTGCAGCGCCACCGCAATAATGTTCCTGCTCATTTGCATTAAACACCATTACCGGGGCTTCTCTGCTAACCCTGTCAGGGGAGCCCTTCACATACGTATCCAGTATAGCATCACCTATTACAACAATTTTTAAGTTCCTGAAATTTTCGATAATATCGCTTAGCTTTTCTTGCATACTAACTTTTTAAATGATTACAGTTGTTAGATGACGGTTGAAAGAAAAGAGAAATTTTTAAAATCGCTCTTGTAATTGTTGTTCCCGATCTTACCACTATCATCTGTCGACTATCATCCGTCAAATACTTTACGGCCACGAGGTCTCCGTCATTGGCACCACCATCACTTCGGGAATAACCGAAGCTTCAGGCATGCATAAAACAAACTTTACAGTGTCTGCTACGTTCTTAGGATCCTGTAATACATTTAATGGCGTATCAGGAAAACGTTCCAATATAAATGGTGTCTGCATGCCCCCGGCTACAATGGCAGTTACTTTAATCTTGTCTTTTCTCAATTCGGAGTGCAACGCATGGCTAAGACCTAAAAGCCCCCATTTACTTGCATGATAAGCTGAAGCATTTGGCCACGCTCTTTTAGAAGCTGTCGAGGCAATGTTTACAATATGCCCGCTGCCATTTGCTTTAAAATGGGAGAAAACAGCTTTTGACACATTAAACGGGCCAACGAGATTTACATTAATTACCTGCTGAAACTGATCATTCGTTATTTCATCAATGGCAAGTGTATAGTCAATACCCGCATTGTTTATCAAGGCATCAATTCTTCCAAATGTGTCTATAATCCTGTCTATTACTTCAGTCACATTATCTACATCGGCTACGTTCATTTGATAGGTTTCAATATGTCCGCCGCTACCCTTTATTTCTTCTTCTATTTTTGAAAGATTTTCGGGTTTTATATCTGTTGCAATCACTGTTGCTCCATCTGCTGCGAGTGAGCGGCAAATAGCTGCTCCCAATCCCTGCCCACCGCCTGTTACTACTATTACCTTTCCATTTACCGTGTTCATAATTGTCTGAAATGTTTGTTATTTATTAAAAATCTATTGTTTGTGAAATTGAAAATCTATACGATTGCCGTCACTGCATTCTTTATTGCAGAACCGGCAACTGCTGCCGCAAAGGTATCTATCCAATCGTGTTTAAACCTTTCTATATTGAATCTTTCCTTTGCCGTTTGTTTTGCTCCCCGCCCTAATTCCATCGCTTTACCAGGGTTATCCAGAAGCATCTGCATTTTATCTATTAAAAAATCTACATCAGTATGTACATATCCTGAAAAATCATTTTTAATCGTTACTGCCATTTCCGTTGTTGCAAGACCTACAACCGGCACTCCCGTCATCATTGCTTCACAAACAGAAAGTCCGAGACTTGTATATCTTATCGGGTTGAAAAAAAACCGGTATTTAGCAATAAAAGAAGAAAGCTGCCGGTTATTGATTTCTCCCAATCCGCCTGCATCTTCAGAAAACATACCTACAATATCGAGCGGAACTTTTTGTCGCACTTTTTCAAATACATCGTATCCCAATCTCCGGCCTCTTTTTACGATGCCGTTTATCACAACAATTCCCTTATTCAGTTCCCCCGTATATTGTACTTTCTCATCAACCATTACGCCATGGTCAATCACTTTTGACGGCGTACTGTTATTGTTCCACATCAGGTTATTAAAATGGGTTACATGCACCAGCAGCATTTCCGCATTGTCCACTACATGTTTGGTATCTGTAGGCACTTCCCGGGGCGGGTCATGCTCGAGATATATTTTTGGCAGCGCCCTTTGCTCTTCAGATAAGATCGCATACTGGTCTTCAAGATAGTTTTTCTTCGATTGAAAAAGTATACAATCAAAATCAACATTTTTTACATCTTCTGCCGGCACGTCTATTACGTTGTCCCCCCACGGAAAACCCGGTGTCCTTCCGCCGTACCCTTCTTCCATGCTATTTTTTTTTGGCAGGTAAAAAGTGCAGGGCGTTTGGGTAAGGTAATACAGGTAGCTGCCATGTATGTGCCACGTTAATACGCGTAAAGGATTATTCATTTTTATTCCTGATTTTTTTTTTAAACCACAGAGCCACGGCGACACAGAGAAGCACAGAGGTTGCTCTTCTGTGAAACTCCCTGTCGTGAGTGCCTCTGTGGTTCAAAATTCTCTTTCAAAATTCCTCCATCCGTTCGCCCGCAATGCTACTATATAGCTGCCTATTTTCAAATAAAATTTATTCTTTAGTTGTTAATATCTTTCAACTGATGTTTTAATGCTATTACTGACATTAAATTTTCAAATGCTTTCAAAACCTGGTTGACAGAAATATCGCGTACGAAAGAAACCTTATGGTCACAGATTTCAGTATGCGGTTCAAACGGATAAGGGTCATTAGGAACGATGCCGCAAAGAGGGCAAGCCATATTCCATGATATTAAAGGATGATGAATTGCACGTGTCAGCGGTCCCCAGTTGATAAGATTAGGCGCCCAGTAAAAACCAATTGCAGGCACGTTTACCGCACGACCTAAGTGTAAAGGGCCTGTATCAGCAGCAATCATTAAAGATGCATGAGAAAGCAGTGCACACAATCCGCCTAAAGTAAATTTGCCACAGGCATTAATGGCGGTACCATTCATTTGACTAATTATTCCATCAATTGCAATCCGGTCTTCTTCTGCACCTGTAAAAACAATTTCAAAATTTTTTTGCTTAAGCTCATCAGCAAGCTGTGCATAATTTTCAACCGGCCACATTCGCCTTATATCAACAGCTACCGGGTGTAAAACTATAAACGGATTATTCAATACAGACAGGAATGCTTTAATTTCTTTTTCATCCTGTTCAAGCACATTAATTTCAGGTTCTAAATCAAATGTTACAACTCCTATAAGTTTTGCCACTTCAAGGTAACGTACGACTTCACTCTGATAGTAATAATAATCTAAAGAGAAATCCAGCTTTTCTGATTTTTCACAAGTCAACCCCGCTGTAGTTTTTGCCTTGAATTGTTTTATAAAAGGATTTGCTGAAATACCGCTTCCCTGGAAGTTTAAAACAATATCGAATTGTTCTTTTTGCATTTGGATCAAAAAATCTTTTATTGCACTTTCATCTTCTGTTTTGTTTATTTCGGTTCTGATTCCTTTTTTTATAGGAACAACAATAACACGGTCTACGGGAGTTCGTCCGCGAATTAAAAATTCTTTATGCCAGGGCTTTCCCAACAGAACAATTTCAGCGCCAGGATAAGTGGAACGGATAGCTTTTAAAGCGGGAAGTGTAACGATAAAGTCTCCCAGTGCGTTTGCCCTCAATACAGCGATCTTATGAATATTTTTCAATTTCTGCTGTGTCAAAAGCATACTTTTTTTGTTTTATTTTTTCTAAGGTTGAAATAACTGCCTGTTCAAAAAAATATTGTGTTTCCGGTACACAGGCCTTTTTTGGGATAAAAGTAAATAAAAAACAGAAAGTCAACGGGTAAATTGCTTTCTGCTTTTGCCCGTCTTAATATAATTCTATTGGTTGCGGAGATAACTACTATGTAAGGCTTGTTAGAAGAATTATTTGAAATAACAATCTGCGTTATCGGGTCCAAAAAAAATGGTTCTATGATGATTTGGGCGGCTATAAATTGCCACGACATTTATGTAGTGGGTCTTAAAAATTCAAGTATTGGCTTTAGCCAAAATTCTTTCGATTAAGGTGCATTTAAAAATTATTTCATTATTCTTTAGTAAAAGTTTTTCTTGTGCAGTGTTTTCAGGTTTTAGGTTTGTGAGTAGATCGCATCTGTGGTTATTGTTTTGGCTAAAGCCTGTTACTATTATTCTTTATCCACCTGAAGGTCGTGGCAATTGCACCTTAGTTATAGTTACCCATACTATTCATCATAGAACCAAAAAAGTTTAATAAAACTTGTACCCCGTCTGATTCTTTATTTATAGATTTTCACAAAAAAAGCATTATTTCGCCCATTTATTAAGATGTAAAACTTTTTACAATAGTCATCCTTTTTCAGGCATAATTTCTATTTGAAATGAAAGAACAAAAACAATCAGATACCGTTAGTGATACTGCAGAACTTCCGTTTAAAGGAGTGATATTCGATATGGACGGAACGCTGATCATAAGTACAGAAGCGGATTACCTTGCATGGGAAAAAGTATTTACCACTTATGGAAAAAAACTAAGTTACCAGGATTATCAGCCATTGCTTGGAATTAGAAGCGCTGATGTGATTAGAAATGAGATTGGCATAGCAGATGAAGAAGATGTAAAAAGAATTTTGCAGGAGAAATTTGATTTTTTTGTTGAAATCATTACAGCCAACCCTATAAAACCTGTACGTGCAGCAGAAATTTTTCTGAAGAGTTTGGAAAATTATCCTGTAAAAATTGCTCTTGCAACCAGCTCAAGAAAAGAAAAAATGCAGATGGTTTTAAAGCAATTGAATTTTTTGCAATACTTCCACGTAGTGGTTACCGGCGATGAAGTAAAACACAGCAAACCCGCGCCTGATATATTTTTGAAAGCTGCCGAAAGACTTGGACTTTCTGCTGAAGAGTGTTTTGTTGTAGAAGACGGGCCAATAGGCGTTGCTGCTGCAAAAAATGCCAAAATGAAATGTGTGGCTATTACAGAAACACATACTGCAACAAGCTTGCACCGGGCAGATGTTGTTATTGACTCATATGAAGATGCCGACTTTATAGAAATTTCCAAAAAACTTGCCTCATCTTTATAGTTTTTTGGATAGACTCTGCAGTATGCATTGCTGTTTTTTTAAAGGATAACCTAATTAAAAAAAGATTAAAAAAGATTAAAAATGATCATCAGAAGCATATTTACCAACGGCGAGGAGATTCCCAAACCTTACACGTGTCTCGGACAGAATGTTAATCCTCCATTGTTCTTTGATGAAATACCGGGAGAAGCAAAAAGCCTTGTACTGATTTTTGAAGATATTGATGCTATACCGATCTGGACCCACTGGATGTTATTTAATATTCCGGCTGCCACGACTGAGGTGAAGGAAGGAGCCATACCGGAGGGCGCTGTGGAAGGTCTGGCTAACAACCATAGTTTCGGTTATGAAGGACCTTGCCCGAAATATTTTGAAGGCATTCATCACTATTGGTGCAGGTTATTTGCTCTTGATACAGTTTTAGACCTGCCTGCTGAAACCGAAAGAGAAGTAGTGGAAGAAAAGATGCAGGAGCATGTAATTGCAAAAGCTTATCTTTTAGGACTATGCAATTCAAATTCTGAAGTGGTGAAATAGTGTTACTTTTTTTTACCACACAGGAGCATAGGCACACCGTTACACATAGTATTTTTTTAAATTAAATTTCTATGTGTGCTTCAATTTCTATGTCTCTATGTGTTTTATTTACCTGAAATTATGGTTAGAAAAATTGCGGTATTAAGAGCTAATGCTCTGGGAGATTATATTTTTTCTTTGCCTGCCCTGCAGGCGCTTCGCGAAACTTTTTCACATGCTGAAATTGTACTTTTAGGCAGGCAATGGCACCTGGAATATTTGAAGGACAGACCCGGCCCTGCTGACCGGGTTATAGTTGTGCCATTGTACCCGGGAATAAGTGAAGTAGAAGGTTATGTACCAGATGAGAAAGTGCTTTCAGAATTTTTTAGTAAAATGCAGGAAGAACAGTTTGACATAGCTTTTCAAATGCATGGCGGAGGAAGAAATTCAAATCCCTTTTTGTTGAGACTTGGAGCTAAATTAACTGTTGGGCTTAAGACACCAGATGCTGTAGCGCTCGATATAAATGTTCCTTACGTTTATTACTTCAACGAAACATTGCGCTACCTGGAAGTGGCAGGCAGGGCAGGGGCGACAACAAAAAACATAGAGCCGCAGATTATTGTGACAGATAAAGATATATCAGAAGCAGTAAGTATTGTGAATAATCCGGAAGGCAGACCTATTGCTGTGATACATCCAGGCGCAAGTGATGTAAAACGGCGTTGGCCGGGTGCTAACTTTGCCGCGATAGGAGACTATCTTATAGAATCGGGAAATCATGTAGTTATAACCGGGCTGGCGTGGGAAAGAGAAATTGTCGATGCAGTAATTAATAACATGGTTTATAAAGACTCAGTACAGGATTTGTCTGATAAACTTTCTTTAGGGGGAAGTACAGGCCTTTTATCTTTTGCCGGTATTATTATCTCCAACGATACCGGGCTGCTGCACGTAGCCCGGGCTTTACGAAGGCCAACAATAGGCCTTTATTGGTTTGCCAATATCATCAATGCTTCACCAATGACAACTACACTCAACCGCAACCTGCTTTCTTTTACTATGAATTGCCCCTTGTGCGGGGTGTCTTCTTTAAAATTTCATGAGTACCGGGGAAACTGTAAACACAATACTTCATTAGTAACAGACATTACAGTGGATGAGGTGAAGAAAACCATAGACGAATTAATGAGTGTAAAAAAAGAACTCCCTGCAGCAGTCGCTATTTAAATAGAAAAAAGTTTTCATTACTTACCTTCGACAACTAAATCGGCGGTCGATTTAGCATCTTCATTTTGTTTGCTTGCGGGTCTTATTATCATTCTCAACGATTGGTCTTTGGTCATAAAAGCAGCCATCCAGTTAAAAAATGTTCTGATTTGGTTTCTGTAATTAATTAAAAAAGCAAGGTGAATGAACAGCCACATAAACCATGCAATGAATCCTGTGAAATGCACTACCCGTTTTCCTATAGGTATGTCAGCAACCGCTTTTGTTGTTCCAATGATGGCTAATGAACCTTTGTCCCAATACTTGAAGGGAACAGGTTGTTCATTTTTTTCAAGCCTCAAAAAATTCTTTGCTAAGTTCTTTCCCTGCTGAATAGCTACCTGTGCGAGCTGAGGATGACCGTTAGGAAAGTTTTTATCAGTTGTCTGGAAACAGGTGTCGCCGATTGCATAAACATTTTGCATTCCAATCACCCTGTTAAATTCATCAACCAGCAATCTTTTTCCTTTTCCGTACGAAGTTGCAGGAATACCCTCGAAAACAGTTGCTGTAACTCCTGCAGCCCAAATCAGTATTTTAGTTTGAATTGTTTCTCCGTCGGCAAAAGTGACTGTATCATTTGCATAGTCCTTTACCTGTTTATTAAGCGCTACATTTACGCCCATTTTTACCAATGTATCATAGGTATATTTTTGCGCTGTTTCGCTCATCGGAGCCAGTACTTTTGGGCCACCATCAACAAGGTATATAGCTCCTTTATAACCGGCTAATTCAGGGTAATCTTTTTTGAAAATATTTTTTCTCATTTCAGAGAGCATCCCAGCAATCTCCACACCTGTAGGCCCTCCGCCGGCAATGATAATGGTTGTAAGTTTTTTCTTTTCTGCTTCATTTGTTTCAATAGTAGCTTCTTCCATTTTAAGCAACAAAAAGTTGCGCATATTGGTAGCATCATTCAACGTTTTCATTGGAATACCATTTTTTTTGATATTCTCTATTCCAAAATAATTAGACTCAGTTCCTGTTGCCATAACAAGATAATCGTAACTTACCTCGCCCGTGTTCAGGATTACTTTATTTAATTCGGGAACTATTTTTCGCAATTCACCAAGGCGAAAGTTTACGTTATGATCTTTTTGAAATAGTTTTCTGAAAGGGTAACTTATATTGGAAACTTCAAGAAAACCGGTAGCTACCTGGTATAAAAGAGGCGGGAAAAAATTATAGTTATTTCTGTCAACCAATATAACATGAAAATCTTCTTTTTTAGCCAAACGTAAAGCCACATTAATACCTGCAAATCCACCGCCTATAATTACAATAGTTTTTTTCATATTTTTTTTATTTGAGGAAAAATTAAATATTTTTTCCCCGCATACCTGACAAAAGACATATCTGTTATAATAAGATAACCGGACATATCTTTTTAAATTATTTTAATTTAAATGTTTACTCTATATGCAAATTAATTGTATTCTTTCTTTTAACCGGTAAAAAATTTTAAAATTAGCGTATTCCGGGCTGTATAATTTCTAAAAAAAATGAGTACCTCAGGTATAAAACAAGAAATACATTTTTTTGTTTAAATGCCGTCAACACAGGCGAAAGGAATTTTGTAACCATCTTTCTCCTTACTGTATAGAAGTTGCAAAAGCAAAAGTGTAAGTGATAAATAAAGATATATTTGCGGTCTTACAATTTGCTGATAACATACGACCTAAAAATGAATAAAATTTACTTTTATTTGTATCATTTGTAAAAAAACTCATATTTTAGATACCTATTTAACCACTAAACCGGACCTGTAACACTTATAAGTCTTAATATGAGAAAAAGAACTTTTTATTCAATTACCATATTAATTCTTATTTATTGTTGTCTTCCAGAAGAGGGGAAAAGCTTATCAGGAGATATCAGCGTGCATGATCCTTCTACCTTAATTAAAGAAGGAAACAGGTATTGGTCATTTTCAAGCGGCGACGGTATCGGGGCAGTATATTCAACAGATTTATTTAACTGGACAAGAGGCAAAACGGTTTTTCAGGGCGGAAAGTGGCCTGCGTGGATTAATAAATATGTACCTGCCTTCGGCGGAGGTTTCTGGGCTCCCGATATAACCTATCTGAATGGAAATTATTACCTGTACTATGCCTGCTCGTCTCTTGGCTCTTCTGTTTCTGCCATCGGAGTTGCCTCAAGCCCTACACTTGACCAGGCTTCTCCTGATTATAAATGGACAGACCTCGGAATGGTTGTTTCCTCTTCCTCTCCTGATGATATAAATGCAATAGACCCTTCAATTTTTAAAGACACCGATGGTAAAGTCTATTTAACTTACGGTTCTTATTTCAATGGAATAGGTGTAATTGAATTGAATCCGGCTACGGGTAAAGTAAAAGCACGGGCCCGTTTAAACCGGGTTGCAGGAGGAAATGCTACATCATTTGAAGCTTCCTGTCTTATAAAAGAAGGAGGTTATTATTATCTTTTTGCAAACAGGGCTCATTGTTGCTGGGGTCCCTATAGCACTTATTATATTGTAACCGGCAGGTCTATAAGTCCCACCGGTCCGTTTATAGATAAAAATGGTCTTAATTTAAGAGGCTCGGGCAATAATGCCGGTGGAACTACAGTAATGGTGTCGTCGGGCAGATATATCGGTCCGGGGCACTTTGGTTTATTGCGCGATAGTGGCCGCAACCTTGTTTCTACACATTATTACGACGGATACGACGGCGGGAATTCGAAATTGGACATTGCTGATCTTCAGTTTACCAATGATGGCTGGCCGGTTGTCAGCCACAACCTGCTGCCACCTGGCAGGTACAAGATGATCAACAAAAACAGTAATATGGTTTTTGAAGCCAAGGGCTGCACAGGCCAGGAAGGTATACAGGTTATACAAAACAACGATGATAATTATGCCCCTTGTCAATTATGGGATTTAACACCGGTAGGAGACGGGTATTATAAGATAAGCAATGAACCGGGAAATCAAACTATTGACATTCCTTCCTGTAATTCTTTGAATGGCGTTAACTTACAAACCTGGGCATGGCTAAACAATTATTGTCAGAAGTTTAAAATAGAACAGCTGGCAAATGGTTCATATATTTTTACTTCTTTGGCTAACACTGTTTTAACCAAAGTTATAGAAGCGCCATCTGCTGCTGCCGGCGATCCGTTAGACATATCGGACTATACCGGCGCACTGAGTCAGCAATGGAGTTTAAAACAAGTGAATGCACCTGCAGTTCTTAATGCAGATAGCATTACAAATAATGGATTTACTGCAAAATGGAATACTGCTCCTTATGCCACCAGTTACAAGCTTGATGTATCGACTACGTTTGCCGATGCAGCCTATCAAACTATTGCAGGCTGGAATTTTCAGGGCGGCACCAACAATGCTAATGATGGCATAGCAGAAAACCTCGGCAAAACAATTGTATCTGCAGGAACAGATGCGCCGGTATATAACGCCGCAGGAAACGGAGGGCAAACGGCAATGGCAACAGGATGGGCTTCAACTGCTCCTGAAAAATATTGGGAAATCAGTTTTACTTCTGAACATTTTTATAATTTAAAAGTTTTTTCCAAACAAAGATCGACCAGCGCTGGTCCCCTGCATTTTAAAATTCAGTTTAAAATTGGAGAAGCAGGAACTTATGCTGATATCCCCGGAGCATTAATTACAGATATGGATAACTATAGCGCAGGAGCATTAAACAATTTAGACCTGCCGGAACAATGCAACAATCAGCCAGTAGTTTATCTGCGATGGTTACTGGTTACCTCGGTAAATAGTTCCGACTTAACAATACTAAATTCGGCGGAAAGCAATATTGATGATATTGTAATTAAAGGAAATCCGGGAAATTTTCTGAAAGGATATGCTAACCTTTCAGTTGCCGACACATCACAGGTCATTAATGATATTTCTTCAGGTACTGATTTTTATTATCGGGTGAGGGCAGTGCAGGGCAATTTTACCTCGCTCAATTCAGAAGTTGTTAAAGTAACTACAAAAGGTACCTCTCCGGTAAACTTTACCGATGTAAAAGCTGATCAGCAAAGTGATGGAATACATCTGAACTGGAACGTGTACCAGGCTGAAAATATCAGGCGGTATGAAGTGGAAAAATCTCAAAATACGCAATGGTTTAGCAAATTAGATACGGTAGCTGCAAAACCGGTTTCGAATAAAAACGAAAGTTATAATTACCTCGATAAAACACCTAACCAGGATGAAAGTTTTTACCGGATAAAAGCTGTAACAGATTCGGGAGAAACCCTATACAGCCCGGTAGTGAAAGTGACAATAGATAAAGGACCGATCGGAGTTATATTTTACCCAAACCCCGTAAGCGGTAATACCATTTTTATCAGGTTTTCCGACCGTGCCAAAGGCTTGAATACTATAACGATATTCAACAGCATTGGCCAGCAGGTATATAAAAAACAAATTACACACCCCGGCGGATTTTCAATTCAAACTTTAAATCTGAGCGACGATATAACAGCAGGCATTTATCACCTGATGGTGACCAATGGAAAAAATAGGAGTATTCAACCGGTTATCATTAACTGATGCAATTTATATTGCTTAAACAAACTGCAGCTTACCTGATTTTTTTATTAGTTTCAATTACATAATTTCTGCCTAAAAAACGCTTTTTGCTGCTCTGGTTGTTTCAGTAACTGTTCAAAACAACTTTGATGTTGCTTACCAGCTTATTTTCCAACACATCACCGAAAGTTTCGAAATATACAATTACATCTTCACGAACATTTTGTTTCAACCTTCCCTAGAAAAAATCATTGTGAACCTTAACCGAATTCGGTTTTACAATTCAATCAATCTAAAACTTGGCTACAGAATGATTGAAATAAGGACGCTACGAGAAATTCTAAAACCTAAAGACAATGAATAAGAATAAAAAATTTGCTGCAGTACAAATGATGAGAGAAATTCGTGAGCAATTAAGTGAAAAATATTGGAAGCATCCCGATATTTTGAAAAAGGAAATGCAGGCGATAAGGGAGAAATATAGTTTGAAAATAACTCCTGAAACTGTAAAGGCTTAATGCGCAAGTGGAAACAGCACGACCCCATGAATGTTTGCAATATGTCGGCGGACGGAACGTGGCTCAAGAGTAGTTTTTCAATGAAACTTTTATATCTTTAACCACGTGATGGTAATTCTATTGCCGCCACATCGCAAACACTTATTTAAATGCTTTCCACAGGTTTATCTCCTTCTATAATTTATTTTATACCTGCCTTTATCTGGCTAAACTTTGGTCATTTTTTTTAAAAATGCAAGCAGTTTTATTTCTAAACGCGTACTGATTATTCAGCGGATGCATTATGAATATAAGAGTCTTTTATAGGTTTATTAATAGAGTTCCCAATGCCGGACAATAAAATAATGATTCTTTCGTTCTTAACATTCGATTCCAAACCCGTCTTCGGTTTAGAAACCATCATTATATGAAACCTTCCTACCCCTTCAATGTCTCTTCATCCAAAGGGTTTTTATTATTTTCATTTTTGTTTATGCTTTCAGCTTCAGCTTATTGTCAAACAACAAGCTGGAAAGGAACAACAAGCACAGGTTGGTCAACAGCAACCAACTGGACCAATGGTGTACCGTCGGCAACAGTAGATGCAATAATTGGTGATGCCAATTTTACCGGTTCATTTCAGCCAACATTTTCTGCCACCTCTTATTGTAATAACCTGGTTATCGGCGGTGCAGTTAATGCAACTTTAACTGTAAATAAATCCTTAACTGCTTCCGGAAATATTACTATTAATTCAGGCAGTACAATTACTCATACGTCTAGTACTATTAGTTTAAAGGGCAGCTGGACTAATAATGGCACTTATAATGGAACTTTATCAACAGTTCTGGTAAGGTTTAGCACCACCGGTCAATCTATAAACGGAACCAGCATTACAAATTTCCAAAAGCTTACTATTAACACAAGCTGTATTATCACATCAAATATTAATATTACTGTAGCCAACCTTTTAACAGTATCGGGAACTTTTATACCGGCAGAAAATGCAACACCTGTTGTCATATCTGGGGCAGGCGGAATAACAATAGGAGCATCGGGTGTACTGAAAGTAAATGCAGCAACTTATGGAGGAAATTATACTTTGACAGGCACTTTGACACAAAATGCCGGAATTACAATTGAGTATAGCGCAACCTTGGTGAATCAAACTATAAAAGAAACGATTACTTATTCCACTTTAAAAGTAAGCGGTGCATTAGTTAAAACCCTGGGTGGGAATTTACCTGCTCTCGTTTCAACAACATCTTCCGCGGGTAGAATCACTGTAAGTTCAGGCACACTCGATCTTTCTACATTTACCGCAGACCGTGGTACAACTATTAGCGGCGGTACTTTAACTGTTTCAAACGGTGCAACATTAAGAATCGGCGGAACTGATACACTTCCGGCTAACTACTTAACTGTTACATTGGGCGCATCAGGCACTGTAGAGTATTACGGAAATAATCAAACTATTTCTGCAAGAACTTATGGAAATCTTGTGTTGTCAGGCACTTCAGGAGCTGTTGTAAAAACCCTTCCTTCAACAGCTTTTAAAGTTGCCGGAAACTTCGCCTCCAATGTGGGTACAGCTTCATCAATGACTTTTACTGCAGCATCAGCTATAACATTCAACGTAGACATGATCATCGGTGCATCGACAATTTTTAATGCAGGTAATTTCTCCCATTTCATAAAAGGTAACTGGGTAAATAATGGAGATGTGGAAGGAAATACAAGCACCTTCACCTGCCAGGGAACCGGTAAATCATTTAGCGGATCAGGAATTTATAATTTTAATAACCTTACAATTACCGGTGCGGGTAATACTGCATCAGCAACTACAAATATTTCAGTAAACGGCAACTTCATTACCTCAGGGTCCGGTACATTCACACACACAATAGGCGGAATATTAACAATGAGTGGCACTTCGAAATCAATTACAGGGGCCGGCCTCGTTTTTAGTGATTTAGTCTGCACGGGAACAATAACTACAGCCAGCACTTTTACCGTGGCAGGAAATCTATCGGTAACAGGAAGTCTTACTGCATCAGCAGGAGTTATAACTTTAAATGGGAGTTCAAAAAATATTTCAGGAAGTGGAGTAATATCTTTAAAAGGTTTGTCGGTTAATGGTTCCATTACAACCACTTCTAATTTTTCTATAGGTACCTCATTAAACATTTCCGGCACTTTTGCAGCTGCCTCGCCCAGCACGGCAACCTTTACAGGAACAAGTACTTTAAATGGCGCAGCCAACTTGTTCAATGTTACTTTAAACGGTACTTCGTTTCAGTTATCAACGAGCGCAGTGTTAGGGATCGCTAATTCATTTACTATAACTGCAGGCTCTCTAAACGTTACGTCCACTACACCTAACACGGTAAATTATAACGGAACAGGCGCCCAAAGTGTAACATCATCTGCCTATAACAATCTTATTTTATCAAATGGTAATACAAAAACCCCTGGCGGAGCATTAACTGTAAATGGCGACTTGACCATTGCCGCTGCTACCACATTCAATGCTTCATCATTTACTCATGCCGTAACCGGAAACTTTACCAACAACGGTACTTTTACTGCAGGCACAAGCACGATTAATTTAACAGGAGCATCTAATGGCAATATAACAGGTTCAACTGTATTTAATACCTTAACAGTAAATAAGAGTTCAGCAACAGGACAGGTAACAGCTTCGAATAATATTACTGCTTCGACAGTAAATATGACGAACGGATCAATAAATACGGGAGCGAATACACTTACTATCACTGCTACCCGTACAGGCAATGGAAGTATATATGGAAATATTCAACGTACACATGCTTTTACTGCAGGCATAGCTTACGCATTTGAGGGACCAAACAATACGATTACATTTTCATCTGCCACAGGTGTAACATCAGTCTCTGTAAAAGTTACCCGTGGAATTGTTACAGATTTTCCATACCAGGGCGCAATAAACAGGATGTATGACATCTCTATACCTGCAGGAACCTATACTGCTACTCTAAGATTGCATTACGACACTGCTGAATTGAACGGAAACGGAAATGCAAGCATGAAGTTGTGGAAGTACAATGGGACGGCATGGACAGAATCAGGAAGCACGGGCAGCAGCAGCACGTTAAATTATATTGAACAAAGCGGTTTAACAAATATCAGTAACAGGTGGACAGCATCTGATGATCTGAATGTAGCACAATGGAATGGTTCGGTAAGCAGCGACTGGTCTAACCCTGCCAACTGGAGTGCAGCACAGGGAAGTCCTTTATTTCCTCCATCCGGCAATGATATTGCTTCAATTGGTTATACACCTTTCGCTAATCAGCCAACCATAAGTACTGCCGCTTATGCTGAAAATTTAATTTTTGGCGATGCACAGGCCGCTACGCTTACATTAGCAGCAGGAGGGTCATTAACTTCAGGAAATATAAGCGGTAACTGGACGGGCGGAACGGTGATACATACCATCAATACAAATGGCCAAACTATTACAGTAAATGGAGAAATAATTTTAAGCGATGGAACTGCGGGTCATGCCATTAATGTAAACATTGGAACAGGAACAATAAACATAACTCAGGATTTAACCCAAACCGGCGGCGCTAACGTAACCTTTACAGGAAACGGCACACTTAATATAGGTGATGATTTCAATTACACCAATGGCACCTTTACAGCCGGAGCTGGTACGGTAAATTTTAATGGTACGACAGAGCAAATAGCAGCAGGTATAACTTATAATAACTTAATAATTAACAAAACTGCCGGTATTGCTTATTTGAACAGCGCTGCAACAATTGCAGGAAACCTTTCTATTAGCGCAGGAGAGCTTGATATAAATGCACCCGCTGTTGTAAATGGTAACCTTACTATTGCTTCAGGCGCTACGCTCAACGGCGACGGAGTAACAACATCTGTAGGTGGCAACTGGAACAACAGCGGAACTTTTATTTCATTGAGCGGAACTATAAATTTAAACGGAACAACTGCTCAATCAGTTTCTGCCACAACTTTCAACAACCTGACCATCAATAAAGCTTCCGGTACTGCAACATTTACAGGAAATAGTCCGATAAACGGAGATCTTTCTGTGTTTGCAGGAACATTAGACATAGGAACTTTTACCGCTAATAGAAGCTCTACAGGTGGTAACCTTTCCGTTAGCAACAATGCTTCTTTGTTAGTGGCAGGTACTGATTTCCCGTCAAATTTTTCAACGTATTTATTAGGCAATACAAGTACAATAAATTATTATGGAACAATAGCTCAAAATGTAAGCGGACTTTCTTATGGAAACCTTGTTTTATCTAATGGCAGTACAAATGCAAAAACTCTTGCAGCCTCTGCTGCTGTAAGCGGAGATATGACCATTAACAGCGGCGCTGCTCTAAACGCCTACACTTACACTATTTCTTTAAATGGTAACTGGATTAACAATGGAACATTTACACCAGCTGCAAGCACAGTTATCTTAAATGGAACCGGTAAAACCATTAAAGGTAATACTACCTTCAATAATTTAACTACTAACGGCAGTTATACCGCAGGCAATAGTAATGTTACTTTTAACGGGGATTTCTTGAATTATGGATCCATTACTTATTCCGGTACCATCACCTTATCCGGTACAGTTGCTCAAACGCTTGTTTTAAACACCCTGGTACCATCTGCAAATTCAGTGTTCAATTTTAATGGCACTGTTTCCCCGGTATTTAATTCAACCCTTTCAACTGATTTCAGTACCGTTAATATTAATAATACTGCAGGAGTTACTCCTGCTACTGATTGGAATGTTTTAAATGTATTTAATATAAGCAGCGGGGCAACATTTAGCGGAGGTTCATTCACTCAGAATATCAGCGGCTCGTTTACAAATAATGGCACAGTAAGCAGCAGTGGCACTTTAAATTATGCCCCTTCTTCTGCACAAACCATTCAGTTGGCAGGAACAAACTTTTCAAGTACCGGAAATCTAATTTTTGCTGGTACAGGAGCTATTACAGTTACAGGCACACCAACCAGTTTAACCGACATAACTATCTCCAACACTGCAGGGGTATCTCCTTCTGCAGGCTGGACGATTGGAAGGAATTTTACTATCAGCAGCGGTGCAATTTTTAATGCCGGCAGCAACAGTTACACGGTGGCAGGAGATATACAAAGCAGCGGCAGCCTAAATGGAAGCACTTCCACTTTTACTATGAGTGCTGCTACCGGGCAAATATCCGGCAGTTCAGCAACTACATTTTATAATTTTACTGTAACCGGAACAACCATTACTGTAAATGCTGATTTTAATGTTTCAGGTAATTTAACTACTACAGGAACACTGGATGCTACAGGCGGAACAGTAATATTTACAGGAAGTGGAAATTCAATCATCAGTAGTGGCACCACCAGCCTTGCTCAATTTAGCGTAGCAAAAAATACAGGTGCTCTTGTTACACTTGGACGGAATGTAACGGCAGTTTCAAGACTTGATATTATAAGCGGCACACTCGATGCCTCTACTTTCAGTATCGCACAGGATGCAACGGCAGGAGCAGTGACTAGTTTGTTTATTCGCAATAATGCTATATTTAAAATTGGGGGCACTAATACTTTACCTTCATTTACAACTTATGCACTTGATAGCCTGAGTACAATAGAATACGCAGGAACTACTCAAACCATAACTTCCATTTCTTCATTAACACCTTATGGAAATCTAACTATTTCTGCTGCAGGAACAAAGACAGCTAATGGGTCATTAAATATCCGCAACAATTTTACATTAACCAATGGAACTTTTGTCCCGGGAAGTTATATTGATACATTAGGTGGCAGTTGGAATATGACGAGCGGTACTTTTACCAACACTGGTTCCACCATAACATTAAATGGAACAGCTTCGCAGAATATTAATTCTACCGGTGCATTTAATAATCTTATTGTAAAGAAAACTGCAGGCGCAGCAACGTTGTCAGCAAATGCTACCATAAATGGAATACTTACCTTCACACTTGGTAAAATACAAACAGGTAGCTTTACTGTAATCGTACCTGCCGGCGGAAGTATTTCAGGAGCCGGGCAAAGCACAGGATGGGTATATGGAAAGTTGCAAAAGAATTTTACAACGGGCAGCAATATTTCAGCATCATTTGAAGTGGGAGGTAATACCTATTATACTCCTGCTGCCATAACTTTTGCAAGTGTAACTACTGCCGGAAACCTTTCTGCAAATGTTGTTAATACTGATCATCATAATTTATCCACTTCAGGAATTAATATAAATAAAAGCGTCAATCGCTATTTTACCTTTAATAACAGTGGTATTGTCTTTACCACCGCTACTGTTACATTAAACTGGGTGGCTTCTGATATAGATGCGGGTTCTGCGACCGCTAATTTCAAAGTAAAAAATTACAATGGTATGATGTGGAGTTCCCAAATGATATCTTCTCCTTTAGCAACCTCAATACAGGCAACAGGAGTGGCAGTTTTTGGTGATTTTGCAATTGGTGAACTGGCTGCCGCATCTAACTGGACAGGAGCTATGAATACATCGTGGAATACTGCCGCCAACTGGAGTTCCGGGGTGCCTTCAACGTCTACCAACATTACAATACCGGCAGGTCTGATCAATTACCCTGTAATAAATACTGGCACCTCTGCTGTTCAGAACATAACAATACAAGCAGGCGCCGCATTAATGATAAGTGCTGCTACATTGCAAATAAGCGGTGTTATCAGCAACAGCGGCACATTTACAGCAACCAATGGTACTATAGAAATGAACAGTACATCTGCACAAACTATTGCTGCAAATACTTTTGCTGCAAACACTGCTAAAGATATCATTATAACTAATCTGGCTGGTGTTAACCTGGCAGGAACCCTGAACATAACTAATACTATTTCATTTGGAAACATTAATAACTCAGCATTTACAACCGGCGGCTACCTTACACTCGTTTCCAATGTGGCAGGTACTGCCCGTGTAGCAGACATAACTAATGGAGGTACAAACACCGGAAACAGCATTAACGGAAATGTTACTATACAAAGATTTATTACTGCTAAAAGAGCTTTCCGGTTTTTAACTGCTCCTGTAAACACCACTGGCAGCATCAGGGCTAACTGGATGGAAAATACTAATAATCCTTCTACTGCGGTTAACAACAATCCTGTTCCGGATTTTGGTACACATATTACAGGAAGCGGGGGAGGTGTAAATGGATTTGATCAAACCATTACCAATAATCCATCTCTTTTTACTTTTAATAATGTAACTCAGGCATGGACGGCTGTAACATCAGTAAGCGGTCAAATGACGGCCGGAAGCGCTTACAGTATCATGGTAAGGGGAAGCAGAAGTACCGACCTGAACAGCAATAATCCATCTCCTTCACCGACAACCCTTCGCGCAACAGGTACATTGGTTACAGGTACAGTTGCAATGACAAAACAAGGCGCTGGCGGTACAGTAAATATGCCTGACCTGTCAGGTACAACCAATGCCTATAGCTTTATCGGGAATCCTTATGCTTCGCCCGTAAATTGGCTCACGCTTGAAAAAACAGGCCTGACCAGTTCTATTTATATCTTTGATCCTACAATAACGGGGTCAAATGGAAGAGGCGGATATGTAAGTTATAATGGCAGCACGGGTACTAACAGTAATATTTCTTCACAGGTAGACAACAATATACAATCAGGGCAGGCCTTCTTTGTACAAACTTCCGGTCCAAATCCATCACTTACTTTTAAAGAACAGTATAAATCCGGTACAAACAGAGCAGTTTTCAGACCAGCAAAGCATATCCCACATTTATCCCTGCAGCTATTACTGCCTGGCCAGGAAAATACAGGCGGCTCTGCAGATGGCCTGGCTGCTTATTTTTCAAACGATTTTAATTCATCTGCTGGCAATGAAGACTCTTATAAGTTTACCAATGAAGATGAAAATATAGCGATTATCAGAGATGGAAAGGTATTAAGTATTGAAGGCAGAAAGCCGGTAATATCAGAGGATACATTACCTCTCAAAATATGGCATTTAAGCCTGAAAAATTATATTTTTAAAGTTGATTTATCAGATTTTGATGGCGGCATAGAAAGTTTTCTTGAAGACTCATATCTGCACACTTCCACAAAACTTAATAATAATGCCCGGACTTTTGTTCGTTTCAACCTGACAAGTGACTTTGCATCTTTTGCTTCAGACCGTTTCAGAATAGTTTTTAAGAGTTCTGTTACACTTCCTGTACACATATCAGGTATTCGAGCTTATGAAAAAAATAAAGGAGCAGAAATAGAGTGGACAACAGCTTTAGAAAGCAACGCAGACCGGTATGAAGTGGAAAGGTCTGTTGATGCACATGATTTTAGATTGATAGGTTCGGTAAAAACTAATGTGAATGCTGCTGTTTTCACAAGTTATAGTTGGTTCGATGAAAAGCCGGAGAACGGAAACAATTTTTACCGGATAAAATCAATCAACAGCATAGGAGAGATAAAATATTCCGAAGTGGTAAAAGTCGCCATAAAAATCATTGACAAAAGTATTGTTGTCTATCCAAATCCTGTCCACGGAAATTCTATAAATCTCTTTCTAAAAAATATTAATAAAGGAAATTATGGGGTAAAATTAATAAACAGTGCAGGTGAAACAGTGTATACCGGTAATGTTACACATTCAGGAGGTACAGGTTACCATGCAATTAAATTAAATAATATCCTCCCTCAGGGAAGTTATCAGTTGCAAATGTTTTATGATAATAAATTGGAAAATATATCAATAATAGTTCAATAAGCCGGATAGGTGAATGCGCCTTCTTTGCCCGCCTTGCAGGGCAAACGCATCTAAATTCAGCTACTTCAATATAATTGAATTTCGATGCGTTTGCCATAGCTTGCCTGGTAAACCTTATCTTGCTCTTTAGCTTTAACAATTATATTTGCCGTAATAGAGTAAACTTATGTCAGCGCTTATACAAGAGTTAAATAAAACTACCGGTTACATTCGTCAGCATTGCAATATGGTTCCTTTGATTGGTATTGTTTTGGGGAGCGGTTTAGGAAATTTTATTGCTGAAATAAAGGTAGAAAAAGAAATACTTTATAGCGATATTCCTCATTTTCCGGAAAGTACTGTAGAAGGGCACGAGGGAAAATTGATCTTTGGAGAAATAAGTGGTAAGAAGGTCGTGGCAATGGCGGGACGTTTTCATTTCTATGAAGGATATACACCGCAACAGGTTACTTACCCGGTAAGGGTAATGAAAATGCTGGGTGTGGAAATGGTGCTTATATCCAATGCAGCAGGAGGTGTAAACAGCAGCTTCGAAGTAGGAGATTTAATGATAATTAAAGATCATATCAGCCTTTTTGTTCAGAACCCTTTATCAGGAAAAAATGAAAATGAACTAGGCCCCCGTTTTCCAGACATGAGCGATCCCTATTCGTCTTTATTAATTGCAAAAGCTAAAACTATTGCAGAAAAGTTGAACATACCTGTACATACAGGCGTGTATACCGGGGTAACAGGGCCTACATTTGAAACAAGATCAGAATACAAACTGATAAAAGCGCTCGGTGGTGATGCTGTAGGCATGAGCACCGTGCAGGAAGTAATTGCTGCTGTGCATAGTGGGCTGAAGGTTTTTGCAATGAGCGTAATAACCGACATAGGCATAAGAGAAGAAGATAATACCATTACGCACGAAGAAGTGTTGCAGGCCGCTAAAGACGCCGAGCCAAAGCTGACCGCAATATTTATTAATCTGATACAGGAATTGTAGTTTCTTATTAAAAAAATAAGTTTCCCACAGAAAACGCAGAAAGCGGAAAGGTTTTTTTCTGACAATTTCAACCCTTTTTTTCTGCAAATTCCGCGTATTCTACAAGCTAAAAATATTTTCAGCAAGCTAAAGTTTCAAGTCATTTGTGTTTTTCTTTGCACCTTTACGTTTACTTTGTGTGCTATTTGGTTTTGCATTAAATGAATACACATTTTTCTTTACGCTTCCTGCTTTCCTTTATCGTTTTTGCTGGTTGTACAAGCCTTGTACATGCTCAGCAAGCTATGAAATTGGGCAGGCCTGGCACTACAACCCAGCCTCAATACGATGCACAGGGGCACGTAATACCAAACCAGAAGCTAAAAGGACAGGACTCACTAAAGCACAGAGACAATACAGACGATTCTATAACTATTCATTACAGGTACTTTGACTCAACATCTATCCGGAATGTTGATTCTTCTATCAATGATTTTACTACACGATATCCTTTGCCTGCAGACTATGTTACCCTGGGCAACCTTGGCTCGGCAGCACATTCCCTGTTGTTTATTCCTAATCTCAAACCCGGATTCGATCCCGGCTTTCATTCTTTTGATATCTATCGTTTTAGAATTGAAGACACTAAGTTTTACCAAACCACCCGGCCATATACAGAGTTGGGCTATTTGCTGGGGAGCAAAGCAGAGCAAATGATAAACCTGGTGCATACGCAAAACATAAGACCTAATTTTAATATGGCCTTGCAATACCGTTTAATCAACTCCCCCGGAAATCTTCAAAATCAAAATACCAGCGATAACAGTTATCGTGTAAACGGTAATTACCAAAGCAGGAATAAGAGATATTCGATATACGGTGTTTATCTTGCCAATAATTTACTGTCTTCCGAAAATGGCGGCATCAGCAACGACTCGTTGCTGAATGATTACCGTTTTATCAACAGATATCTTATTCCAACACGCCTGTCGGGAGATTCTGCTCCGCTGCGAAACCCGTTCAATACCCGTGTGACCACAGGCAGTGTATATCATGAAAGTATTTTTTTGCTGCGGCAGCAATATGATTTTGGTCAGAGCGATTCGCTTGTGGTGAATGACAGTACCGTTATCCGCTTGTTTTATCCCAGGTTTCGACTGCAACATACGTTAACCTTGTCGAGGCAGCAGTATGAATTCAGAGATTATTTTACGGGCGGCAGCAAAATAAATGATTATAAAACTTTTTTTGGTAAAACTGTTTTGGATGATTCGCTTTTGTACCGTGACAAATGGAAAAACATTCAGAATGATTTCAGCATGATTTCTTTTCCTGAAAAAAATAACCTTAACCAGTTTATAAAAGCGGGAATAGCCATCGAAAATCTGACAGGCTATTTTGACTCTTCTATACGCCTCAATACTGCAGTAAAGCGATACCATAATATTTTTCTTTCCGGCGAATACCGGAACAGAACACGGAATCAAAAGTGGGACATTGAAAGCTCGGGGAAATTTTATCTGAATGGCTTAAACAGCGGCGATTATTCCTTCCAGGTAAATTTAAAGAGATTGATCAGCAGAAAGATTGGCTTCCTGCGAACGGGTTTTGAAAATGTAAACCGCACTCCTTCTTTTGTTTTCAGGGAGGAGAGCGGGTTTCCTGTACAATTTGTCAATAATTTAAACAAGGAAAATATTACCCGTTTAAGCGGTTCCATCTCAAATGATGCAAAAGGCACAGCGCTTACAGGAGAATATTACCTCATCAGCAACTATACCTACTTCGATAGTTTTTTTAAAGCCAGGCAGGAGGGAACTTTATTTAATGTATTGCATGTATCGGCGAAAAAGAAGCTGAAGCTAAGCAAGGTACTTAACCTGTATTCTGAAGTTCATGTGCAGAAAACAGCAGGCAACCCGCCTATAAATATTCCTCTTGTATTTACCAATAACCGCATTTCTTTTGAAGGGGTCTATTATAAAAACATGCTTTATGCCATCGGTCTCGAGCTGCGCTACAATACTCCGTACCATGCCGATAACTATTCTCCGTTTATTGGTCAGTTTTTTTATCAAAATAATTATATTATCAGCAACCGGCCTGAAATAAATGCCTTTTTCAATTTTCGTATTAAAACTTTTAAGGCGTATATAAGGGCTGAAAACCTCAATACGATCGGAACAAATACCGGTAAATTCGGGTTAAATAAAAATAACCTTACCGCCCCTTATTACCCCCAGCAGGGCTTTTGGTTCAGGTTAGGAATATGGTGGACATTTATAAACTGATCTTATGCCTGCCAATACTTCACAACGAAAGCAGTCTTATGAAAAAGTATATTTTTTTATTAATATTAAATGAGAAAAGCAGCCCTTTTTTAAGCTGCTTTTTTCAAAGGCTGATGTCTTTTTACAAGACCAATTCTAAAAAACTTTCGCCGGATAATTTTTTAATTATTCTTCCGCAGGTTCGGTCTTGGCTTCGTAGTTTATATGGTCTTCTGCAATTTTTGTTAATAACTGATCCGTATCCTTTTCTTCACCCAATGTTGTTCCTAATATTTCTGAAGCCTGTTGCAGACCCAACGTTTTCGCCAACTGTGCCAGTCCGCCATACGTTGCAATTTCATAGTGTTCTACTTTTTGTCCGGCAAAGATTAAGCCTACATCTCTTGTGGCTGTACCTTTTTCAGTTTCTGAAATAATTCCTTCGCCTTCTTCTGTAATACCGGCCATAGCTTCACACTTTTTTGCTACCGCTTTTTCTCCTAACATTTCAAAGACCTGTTCGAGCCTGGTTACATGTGTTTCAGTTTGCTCCAGGTGAGTTTCAAATGCCTTTTGCAACTCAGAAGAAGTAGCTGCTTTTTTCATTTTAGGAAGCGTTTTTACGAGGTGTTTTTCTGCCCAATAGATATCTTTTAATTCGTCTATAAAAAATTCTTTAAGCATCGAATCCGATGATTTAGCAGATGCTGTTGATGATTTTGACATATTTTTTTTTTATTAATTACTTTAAAAATTGAACTTTTAATTTGTGCTGAGGTAAATTAGAGACCTTTTACTGTAATGCTTAAGAAAAAAAGCAGCAACAGTTGTTGCTGCTTCCTGAATAAAAGCTTTTCACTTTTTTTCTATAAATCATTAGTAGTACCGGAGTTCGAAGAAGAGTTTGTAGACCTATTTCTAACGTTATCTTTTTCTAAATTTTCTACATCTACTTCTGTTTTACGAACTGTATCTTGTATAGTTTCGTTTCTTTCTTCTACTTCCTTACCTATACTTACTTCCTCTACCACACGGGCTTCTTTACTTACCACAGGAACTTCTGCACGTTCTACCATCTCAATATCTCTTTCCTGAAAGTTCTGTAAATCAGCTGCAGATGCTGCTCTGTCAACAGGAGTTCTTTCTACGTTTACACGCTCTTCTCTCAAACGTACCGACTCTTCTACCGGACGTTCTACAATTCTGCTGCGAACGCGTACTCCGCCTGTTCTTACTTCACGTTTTCCAACTTCCAGGTTTTCTTCAATTACAGGAATTTTTCCAGACTCCTCGTTTGATTCATTTGTAAAATTATTATCAGTTGAACCGGTATATCCTGTTGTGCCTGATAAACCTGCTCCTCCACCACCTGCCAGACCCATTGAAGAATCTCCGGCTAACGATGAAGCAGCGTAATCAGCTCTTCCTGTGCTGCCCATGCCGGTACCTGTACCAGCAGAGTAACTGCCTGATCTATTGTAACCTAATTTTGATGCATGCTCGTCTACATCTACCGCACCATTATCATCAAGTATATCAGCAACTCTTTCTGCTTCGTCAGACGACTGGGCATGTACTGTTACTATTGACTGCGCATTAGAAGCGACCCTTGTATATTTATCTGCATCATCATCATCATTTCCGAACAGAGATTTGAAAAATTTCGAAATACCACTTTCGTGATCATCATCATTTCTGTCTGAACCAGAAGAATACGATGTACTGGTAGCAGAAGTGCTGCCTGAAGAATAAGAAGATCCTGAATTTCCTGAAGATACATCTATTCTGTCTCTCGTTATACCCGCTTCTACCAGCTCCCCAACAGCTTCCTGCGCTTTTGAAGAACTTTCGAACATGCCTATTACTGTTTGTGCCATATTAGCCTCCGTTTTTTTTAGTTATTGAAAAATTAAAAATTAAAAAATTTGTCTTTTGAAAGAGATATTTTAGGACTCCGTACGGATTACGTTTATTTCTTCTTTTCGTACGGTTATTTGCTGGGTTTCAGTTTTTTCAGTCTTTAGTTTCGAAACGTGTATTTCCTCGACTAGCATCATCTTTTTTTCTATTACCGCCACCTCTTTCAACACAGGAATTATCATTACGTCTCCTTCGTACCTTGAAGCAGGAGGCATTGTATCTACTAATTCATTTTTCGGGACTCTTTTAATAACAATCTCCTCCTGTTGCAAAGGAATTTGAAAAGACTCTACTGATTCATTTATCTTTTTAGATACTGTTACATGCGCAGTTTCTACCACTTTCTTGCTCACTGTTACCTGCTCCTCTATTAAAGGAACTATAATTTTTCCGGAATTTTCCAGCTCACTTTGTTGAAGGTTTTCCTGGTTCCGAAATTCTTCTTCCTTTTGCATATCCATGCTGTTATACTTATATAAGCATGCCAGCATTCAAATAATACTATGCAATTGCCCTTTTGAAGAAAGAAAGAAAAATAAAAGAGAATACTGTAGATAAATTAAGACAAAAATTAAAATCAAACAAACAATGGTGGAACATTAAAAGTGACCGATGTTAAAAAATTATTATCATAATTAATTTAGAAGTTACTGCAAAGGATAATTAGAAAATGATAATATTTAACCACGATAAAATTTAGCGGAGTAAGAAAAAGCTTTATAAAAAAAAATGAAAAATTGAAAAGATAAATTAATAAAAAGAGAAGTTGAGGTATTTACCTATACAATTTCGGGCAATGTCAACATAAGATATGGATGGAAAAGTAAAACTTAAAATAACTATGAAACAGATAAAGTATTGACTCAGGTTTCATTAGTACAACAAGCACTGCCGGGTAAACGAATCTCAATAAGGAAATTTTTTTATAAGTTTAAAAAAAACTTTTATCACACAAAGCTGAGGAGACGTTTTAATCCTGTACGTGAATTAGTTTCAAGCCGGTTAATGGTATGTTGTACCATTTCACCTTCTATAATCCACTTTTCATTCATATATACAAGGGTAACACCCACGTGCTCATTTTTCCATTTGCCTAATAACTTTTTTACCGGTATATCTAGCGGCTCACGTAAATTGTATACTCTTATCCCCCCATCTCTGTTCAGTCTTCTGTCGTCTCCTTTTTGGATAGTGTATTGAAGTTTTACGGGTGAAGGGTTTTGTGTTGTATTTTGAACAACCCGTATTAACGGTTTTTTTTCTTCCCGGGCTGAGTTTTTTACATTGGTCTCTACTGTCCCGGATATCTCTGTTGTTTGTTCTGCTGCAGAATTATTAACCGCGTATAATTTGAAAACAGAACTGTCTTTTCTGAATTTGTCGGATGTTTTAATGTAAATGTCCTCGTAAAGATCGTTGAGCTGAATAAGGTGTTCTTCAATTATTTTATTTGTCAGCTCTTCATCTAAAGCAATTTTTACCTTATTACGCTTGGAGTGCTGTGTAGTTGTATTAATGAAAATTTTTCTTATCCATTCTTCTAAAGACGTATCACCTTTGAATAAATGAAGGTTATTAAATACTTTTACAAAAGCATTTTGCATGATATCTTCAGCGTCTATCTGATTTTTAGCATAATGAAGGCAGATAGGAAACATCTTCGGCGAATACCTGTCGAAAAGTTCTTTTTGACTTTTTCTGTTCCTGTTAATGCAGTTTACAATAAGAGATTTCTCAGACAAAGTGGAAGTTTTATTCATAATCTTTTTGTTACTCTCTCCTTTATACCATATTGGTGCCAAAGTACAAGTCGTTGATTTTCAATACTTCTTGTCTTATGAAGTCTTGTTTCTTTTTCCCAAAGCGGGAAAAGATTATTTGTTTAGGAAAAAAAATTGAATCAGGACGGGTTCAAAAAGAAATATTGTTTTCTATGGTTAGCGGCGTAAGAGTACATTGCATAATAAATTTTTTTATGGCTTTTTTTAATATTTCTGCATTAGAAGAAAAAGAAGTAATTGATGGTTACAGGGGGAGAGCTATTCATACGGGCACAATGACTTTTATGTATTGGACGGTAGATAAAGGTGCAGTGATGCCTGAACATATGCATATGCATGAGCAGGTAGCACATGTATTGAAAGGCAAATTTGAACTATCGGTAGACGGGCAAACAGAATTACTGGAGCCTGGTAAAGTTGCTGTAATTCCGCCTTTTGTAATACATGGAGGCCGGGCTATAACAGCATGTGAATTATTAGATGTCTTTAATCCTGAACGGGGAGACTATAAATTTTAAAAACTATGAATCTTGATCTGACCGGTAAAACTGCATTTGTTTGCGGCGCTTCACAAGGTCTCGGACTGGCGGCAGCCACAGAACTTGCACTGCTTGGAGCAAATGTAATAATCGCAAGCCGTAATGAAGAAAAACTGCGGTCGGCGGTTCAGCAATTAGATACATCAAAGGGTCAGCGACATACTTATTTCGCTATCGACCTTTCTGAGCCTCAGGCTGTAAAACAAGCTGTCGAAGCATTTCTTGCCAAAGGCAATGTTATTCATATTCTTATAAATAATGCCGGTGGTCCCCCTTCTGCTCCAATGATAGATACTGATGCTGCTGAGATGGAAAAAGCTTTTCGCACTCATGTTATCAGCAGCCATTTACTTACACAGCTTGTCGTCCCGGAAATGAAGCGTGCGCGTTATGGGCGCATTGTTAACGTCCTTTCTACCTCAGTCAAACAACCTATTGATGGCCTGGGGATTTCCAATCTTGTGCGTGCGGCAGCAGCAAACTGGGCAAAGACATTAGCTAATGAAATAAGCAGTTATGGCATTACTATTAATAATGTATTGCCGGGTTTTACCAATACCGATAGAATTAATTATTTATTCGATAAACAGGCTGCAGAGCAAGGTATAAGTAAAGATGATATAGTAAAAAGAACAATCGCCGCCATTCCTGTAAAGAGGATAGGAGAGCCGGCAGAATTTGGCGCTGCAGTTGCATTTCTTTGCTCACCCGCAGCAGCTTATATAAACGGGATTAATCTGCCTGTTGATGGCGGAAGAACCGGCAGCCTGTAGAGAGCACTTTTTCAAAAGTCCCCGCCCATTTTTTTCTGCTTTTATCTTTTATAATAGACCAATCTGAATAAGCAATTAATTATTTAAAATTTAACCTGTGCGATAAAAACAAGCATATACATTTGCGGCTAATAAAGTATAGCTATAATGAGATGTAAAGCAGTATTTAAAATAGTTTTTGCCGGAATCATATTTCTTTACTTACCTTATCAGTCAATGGCGTGGGGAATGTTAGGCCACCGGATTGTAGGTGAAATTGCAAGCACTTATCTGACCCCTAAAGCGCGCAAAGAAATTCAGCAGATTTTGGGAACCGAGTCTATTGCGATAGCAAGCAACTGGGCTGATTTTATAAAGGCCGATACTGCTTACAAATACCTCAATTCATGGCATTATATAGATGTCGACAGCGCACTTAGTTATTCCCAAATGCAATCGTACTTAAAAACAGATACTGCAACTGATGCATATACTAAACTAAATTTTTTAATAAAAGAACTTAAAAATAAAAATCTTTCTCAAAGTAAAAAGTTGATGTATCTGCGCCTGCTTATACATATTGCCGGGGATGTACACCAGCCTTTTCATGCTGCCCGCAATGGCGATGCCGGTGGTAATGATATTAAAGTATCGTGGTTTGGTCAGTCTTCAAATATTCACCGCGTATGGGATGAGCAGCTTATTGACTACCAGAAGCTTAGTTACACCGAATATACTGCTGCAATCAATCATGTAACTTCAAAACAAAAAGCTGTGTGGCAAAAACAGCCGATCAGTAAATGGTTATTTGATTCGTACAGTATAAGTGAGCAGCTGCACAAAGAATTACAACAGCCCGATCATAAATTAAGCTTTCTATACAATTTCAAACACATAAATACTGTAAACGAACAGTTGCTGAAAGGGGGAGTACACCTGGCTGGTTTATTGAATTCAATTTTTGGATAAACGGCTATTTTTTTTAATTATCAGAAGAGCCAATTCTCCAATTCTTATTTAATAACAATTTATTAGTTAAGCCGGATTAACCGGGAAGGCTGTACTGACCGGTCAGAGATTTAACGTAAGAAAAATATCAGTAAAGTCTTAAAATTGGTTCATAGCTATCAAATTGCCAATTTGAACAGAAGTTCGTACAAGGTTGTCAGCAGCAGACCCGAGGGCAACTTTAATATCTGCAGGTTCATTGCCAATTGCTAACAATACATCGAAATATTCATGAAGATTTTTATGCTGTTTCAGCGGCACTTTGCCTGCAAAGCCTATTACCTTTTTCCCTTTTTTCTTAGCTCTTTCTGCAACTCCAAACGGACCTTTGCCCCGAAGAGTTTGTTTATCAATGCTTCCCTCGCCTGTTATTACTACATCAGATTTTTCCAGAGATTCTTCAAAGTTGGTAAGTTGCAAAAAATAATCAATACCATTTACAAGTTCGGCATCAAGAAAAGCATGGAGGCCTGCTGCGGCACCTCCCGCGGTACCTCCATATTGTATTTCGGAAAGGTCTTTGCCGGTTAGTTTGCCTGTTATTTCAGAAAATTTTTCAAGCGCATTTTTCAACATAATTACCTCTTCGGCAGAAGCTCCTTTTTGCGGGCCAAATACTGCGGCGGCGCCTTCATCTCCCAATAGTTTATTATCAACATCACATAAAACAATAAAAGAACATTTTCGAACTCTTTTATCCGTATTTGAAAAATCAATGGTGTGCAGGTCAGCAAGTATTTCGGGCATTTTGTCTAACACTTCTCCTTTTTCATTTAAGAACCGGATACCTAATGCCCTTAAAATTCCTGTTCCGCCGTCTACGGTTGCTGAACCACCCATGGCTATTATTATTTTACTTACACCTTTATCTAAAGCGTATTTTATTAACTCGCCTGTGCCGAAAGAAGTAGCATGAAGGGGATCAGGGGTGTCATTCTTCAGTAAACGCAGACCTGAAGCATCAGCCATTTCTATGACAGCAGCAGAGGCATTATCTATCAGGCCAAATGAAGCGGTGATTAGTTTTCCAAGAGGATTGCGTACATGGGCTGTTACTATACTTCCTTTACATTTTTGTATAATCAGTGCCGCAGTACCGTCACCTCCATCGGCTATAGGAAAGCATTCTGCAGTGCATGACAAATTACTTTGCATCAGCCCTGATCGGATTGCTTCTGCCGATTCTGCTGCAGTCAAACTGTTTTTGAAAGCATTAGGCGCAATAAGTATATGCATAAATCATTTATCAATCCTAAAGGTAGTCACCAATGGTTGAAGCAATCCGCCATGGCAATTTTAAATTGTAAATCCTTTTGAGCTGCTTGATGATTAATGATTTATCAGCATTAAAGATAAAAGATACACAATGGCAAATGAGACCAATCCCATTATGATTGTTGCTACTGAATATACCCGGAGCATAGCTTTCATTTCCAAACCTGAAAATTTTGCGATCACCCAAAAAAATGCATCGTTGGCGTGAGAGATCATCATAGAACCGGCGCCCATCGACAACACACATAGGAGCTTTCCTTGCGCCGAAGCGAGACCGAGCGCGGGCAGCAAAGGTTGAATAATAGATGCTGATGTGATGATAGCCACCGTAGAAGAGCCCTGTGCGGTTTTAAGAACAGAAGTCAGCAGAAAAGGAAACAGTATACCAAGGCTTCCCAAAGCGAGAGATTGGCTGAAATGATCCCCTATTTTAGTCGCCGTCAATACAGCTCCGAAAGCTCCGCCGGCACCAATGATTACCAATATACCTCCTGCTTTTTCTGCCGCGTCCTGCAATAACATGCTTACTGTATTTTTTGACCAGCCATGCCTGCAGTTAAAGGCCAGCAAAACACCTATAGCTAAGGCAATAACCGGATCACCTGCTGTAAGAAATGAATTTACAAATTTGTTTGCAACAGAACTTTCGACAGTGATAAAAGACCTTAATGCAATTAAAACAATTGGAACAATAACCGGGAGAAATGCCTTTATTACTGATGGAAGCTCCCGGTTTTCTTCAGCCGGAATTTCTTCTTTAATAATACCATTTGAAAATTTTCTTCCTGCGTAACTGGCCCATAAATATCCGGCAACGGATGCAGGTACTGCAACGATAATACCGGCGAGTATAAGCTTACCAAAATCAACACCAATAATACCTGCTGCGGCAGCGGCACCGGGGTGAGGGGGAATTAAACAATGAATAGAATATAATCCTGTTGCCAGGCACACAGACATAACGATTATTGATATTCCGGTTCGTCTTGCCAATGATTTATTCAATCCGCTTAGTACGATAAATCCTGAATCGCAAAATATGGGTAATCCTACAATAAAACCGGTGAGGCTCATCGCGACACCAGCATACCGTTCACCAACTTTTTTTAAGATAAACGAAGCCATTACTTTGGTACATCCTGTATATTCAAGCAGTATGCCCAGTGTGGTTCCTAAAACTATGATCAGTCCGAGAGATGAAAGTATTTTTCCAAAACCATCTTTCATAAATGTAATGACATCCTGCAGAGGCAGCCCTGCGCCTGCACCTACTAAAAGGCCGGAAAGTATAAGGGCAAAAAAAGGATGAACTTTATATTTAGATGTCAACAGTACAATTACTGCTATGCCTGCCAACAGACAGATCAGTACATATAGAAAAGAATTTTGCATTGCGTGCATTTACAATCGTTATTAATAAAGTTACAACCAGTACTTATAAAGAGAATTTTTTCTTTTCGTTGTTTACGTTTTACCAATAAGCTGTACTGGATTTTGTAATAAAAAGTTTTAACATAGCTAAAGATGCGCAAGGAGGATGCGGATGAACAAAGCACCATGCCGCATTACAATTGCTCAATTGCTAAATAAAAAACATTCACTGATCTTTTTATTAGCCACTCAGCCCGAAGTTTCGATTGTGCAACGCGACTTAATCAGATTTAAAATACTTTTATAAAAATTTCTATCATAATATGCACTTGTAATGAAATTCACGCTTATTTTTTTAAAGATATTAATTCAGGTAAACCCCGACAGCTTTGCTTTTAAAAAAATGATTTAAAATTACTTATGATTCTATTAATAAAACATCAATAAAAAGATGAAAAAACTACTTTTAATATTTGTAGCAATTATCACATTTTCAATAGATCAGACGTATGCCCAGTCTGCCGAAAATATTGCCACGGGCAAAAGAACTTATTCAAATCCTTTGCAGGTAAAATTTGGTGATCCTTATGTGCTGCATACCAGGGGAATGTATTATATGTATGGAACGGGAGCTGGGGCAAAAAACGGATTTGCAGCTTATTCTTCAAAAGATCTTGTAAATTGGAGATCTCTTGGTCAGGTATTCTATAGTGATACGGTAAGATCATGGGGTATACATTCTTTCTGGGCACCGGAGGTGTATGAAGTAAAGAATAAATATTACATGTTTTACAGCGCACAATGGAAATACAACCCTGCCAACGATCTTGAAAATTTTAAAATAGGTATTGCCGTAGCAGATAAGCCTGAAGGTCCTTTTGTCAACATTTCCGATAAGCCTCTTTTTGATCCCGGATACCCGATTATTGATGCAGATGTTTTTTTTGACAAAAACGGGAAAACCTATTTGTATTATTCCAGGTGCTGCTACAAACATCCTGTAGAGAGCGAAGTAGCTGACGTGGCCAAACAGAAAGGCTGGTATAATGAAATTGAGGAAAGCTGGGTTTATGGCGTACAAATTGAACCTGACTTTTCAGGAGTTATAGGTAAGCCGGTTCTGTTGCTGCGGCCACCGGTCAGCATGAGCGATAAACAGGCCGAATGGGAAAGCAGGTCGGTAACATCGCACGAAGTAAACCGCAGATGGACAGAAGGATCTGTAACTTTTAAAAAAGGGGATACCTACTACATGATGTACTCGGCCAATTATTTCGGCGGAAAGAATTATGCTATAGGTTATGCTACTTCCAAATCTCCATTAGGACCATTTAAAAAAGCAGCCAACAATCCTGTTTTACAAAAAAATACGGCGCAGCGCGGTTCGGTGTCAGGTACTGGCCACAACAGCATCACCTATTCTCCTGACGGGAAAGAAATGTTTTGCGTTTATCATGGAAGAACTGCTGCAACGGGTGATGAACGTGTTGTCTTTATCGACCGGATGAATGTGAGCAATGGTAAAATAACCGTGCATGGTCCTACAACAACACCGCAAAAACTACCTTCAGGTGTAAATATGAATGATGAAAGGAAAGTGTCTTTACAATCTCAGTAGATTGCGGCGCTTATTTTCTTATAATCTGTTTTAATTCATCAGCTATTTTTTTTCATCCTAATTCTTTACAACCAAAAAATTGTGGTTCAATTCCCGAATTGTAAAATTAACTTAGGTTTACGCATAACGCGAAAACGTGCTGATGGATATCATGACCTCGAAACTGTTTTTTATCCTGTAGCCGTCAAAGACGCGTTAGAAATAGTACCGGCAGAAGAAATGAGTTTTCAGCTTTCTGGTTTAGAGATTAATGGACAAATAAATGACAATCTTTGCTTAAAGGCTTATCAATTGCTAAAGACTGATTTTCCCGTTTTACCTTCTGTCAGCATTTATCTGCATAAAACTATACCGATGGGTGCAGGATTAGGCGGTGGAAGTGCGAACGGAGCGTTCATGCTGTCGATGCTTAATAAGAAATTTCAATTAAATCTATCAGAGCAGCAACTGTTGAATTATGCTTTGCAACTTGGCAGCGACTGTCCTTTTTTTATCATCAATACGCCCTGTTTTGCTACAGGACGGGGAGAAAATCTTTCACCTGTTAAAGCAGATTTGTCAGGTTATAAAATAGCCCTTGTAAACCCGGAAATACACGTATCAACCAAAGAAGCATTTTTAAATTTGTCGCCGGCTGTACCTGTAAAAAGCATCCGGGAAATAATTGCACAACCTGTTTCAACATGGAAAAATGAGTTAATAAATGATTTTGAGAAAATTGTATTTAAACAATTTCCTGCAATAAAAGCAATTAAAGATGATTTATACAACAGCGGAGCTATTTATGCATCCATGACAGGAAGCGGAAGTACAGTATTTGGAATTTTTGAGCCAAATGCTGCGATAAGTTTGCAAAAAGGGTTAATTGCATTTGCCTGATGTTGCTTTTGCAATGGTTTGCTGCTGCTATCACCCGCCTCTTTTAAAGTGTTCGAACCTGAATTTATAACTAAAAGAGTTTGGCAGAAATAACTAACTTCATTGATACAACCAAATGTTCTGCCCGAAAAGAGTGGGGGTGCGGCTGTGGGGGAGAGGAGTCGAAAAGTTATACCAGCAGAAAACTAAGATAACACGAACAAATCTGCCGCAATTCCATCCGCTAATAATTTTCCTTGAGTTGTGGTTTTTAAATAATCATTTTCAATTGTAAGGTGCTTGTGATTAAGATGAGGCCGCGCAGTTTTTATAAGATAATCTAATTTATCTGTTCCAAAGTTTTGTTTTACATTTTGCAGCGAAATACCTTCAATAGTCCGAAGGCTTGTCATTATATATTCGTTTAGCTGCTGTTCGGTTGTTAATACTTCTGCCTCAAAAGGCACAAGCCCTTTTGAAAGACTTTGAATGTATAAAGCATTGTTTGCTATATTCCACTGACGGCTGGTTCCATTAAAAGAATGTGCAGACGGACCTAATCCCAAATAAGGTTTCCCCTGCCAGTAACTGCTGTTGTGCCTGCTTCTGAAGCCATGTTTTGCAAAATTTGAAATTTCATAATGTTCGTAACCGGCTTCCCGCATCCATTGCATCAGCAATTCGAAATGCCTTGCCTGTTTGTCTGAATCTACATCGGCAATATCTTTTTGTTTTATCATTTTTTCAAGTGCTGTTTTAGGCTCAACCGTAAGGGCATAGCATGACAAATGAGGAATCTGCAAAGCGATGGCTGTCTTTACATTTTTCTCCCAGGCGTCATCAGACAAAGTTGGAGTGCCATAAATCAAATCAATGGTCAGGTTATTAAAACCGGCTTTTTGTGCACGCGTAATGCAGTCAAAAGCCTGTTGGGCATTGTGTGCGCGATTCATCCAGGCCAGGTCTTCGGTGAAAAATGATTGTATGCCAATGCTTAACCTGTTTGTGCCTGTTTGTTTCCATTCTTCCAATTTTGCTGACGTAATATCGTCAGGGTTAGCTTCTAAAGTAGTTTCAGCAGTAGGCTCAATTGTAAAATTTTCCTGCAGCCTGGAAATAATGTGCCGGATATTTGCCGAAGGCAAAACAGATGGCGTGCCGCCGCCAAAATAAATAGTGGAAACAGGTTCTGAAAGATAACTTTGTCTTAAATCAATTTCCTGCAGTAAAGCATCAACAAAACCTTCCTGCAACTGCATAGAAGTAGAAAAATGAAAGTTACAATAGTGGCAGGCTTTTCTGCAAAATGGAATATGAATATAAACACCTGCCATATAAGCCGAAACTTTAGTATACTTGTTTAATTGAAAATGGCAAATTTAACCAGATATACATTGATTACAGCGGTCAGCCTGTTAATGTCTTGTGCCTTTTTTGCAAAAGGGCATTGCCAGAATAATTACAGGCTTGTTATTCATTCTTTAGACAAAGACAGCTCATTTATAATACACAATCTTGGTTTAAAATCTTCGTTTCAAAGCGCTTCAGATTGCGGTGAATATGTAAATAAACTTCCTTTTATCTTACAGCAAAACGGGTACATTTCAGCATCTGTAGACAGTTTGATTGAAACTGGTAATCAAAGTGTTATTTCTCTCTTTTTGGGTGAAAAATATAGTTTCCTCAACCTTCGTATACGAAACCAGGATAAGAATTACTTTCAACAAACAGGGTGGGAGGCCGGTACGGGAAAAAGAAAAAAATTAAATTTTGAAGACTACAGGCAAGCCTCTGATAAATTGCTGGATTATTTTGAAGCTAATGGTTATCCTTTTGCAAAAATAAACCTCGACAGTGTTTCCATCAGCGGAAGCCGGATAGAGGCAGTGTTAAATATCGATAAAGGCTTTTCTTACCATGTAGACAGCATCAGGATATATGGTCCTGCAAAAATTTCACGAAACTTTATTCACCATTATCTTAACATAGAAAGGGGGTCTCCTTACAATAAAGAAAAACTTGCAAAAATAGACCAGAGAATACTTGAATTGCCTTACCTGCAACAAGTACAGCCCTGGGATGTAACCATGCTAAATACCGGCAGTCTTGTTAATCTTTATTTAGCGCCTAAAAAAAGCAACCAGATAAATGTACTTGCAGGTTTTCTGCCGGCTAATCAGCAACTGGGTGGCAAATTGCTATTAACAGTCGACGCAAATTTGCAACTGAATAATGCATTTGGCGGAGGTGAACATGTGGGAATTGTGTGGCAACAGATACAACCAAAATCGCCACGTCTTAACCTGCAATTTACCCAGCCATATATGTTTAATTCATCTTTTGGTATTGATTTTTTATTCGAACTATATAAGAAAGATTCCTCATTTTTAAACGTAAACGGTCAGTTAGGCTTGTTATACATGTTATCTCCTAATAAAACGGGAAAGGTATTTTTGCAAACACTGCGTACAAATGTGCTGCAGTTAGATACACTCCAAATTAAAGCTTCTCACAGGTTGCCTGACATTGCAGATGTCAGTTCGGTCAATCTTGGCATTGATTACGATATTGCAAATACAGATTACAAATTCAATCCGCGCAGCGGAAACGAATTTACCATTTCTGCCCTCGCAGGAAATAAAACTATAAAAAAAAATACAGCCATCACCGGTATAAAAGACCCTTCGTTTGATTACAATACCTTGTACGATTCAATAAAGTTAAAGGCTTACCAGTTGAGACTGAAAGTAAAAGCTGCCCAATATTTTAAGGTGGGAAAGCAAACTGTATTGAAGACGGGCATAAACGGAGGCTGGTACGAAAGCCCGGGTTATTTTAGAAATGAATTATTTCAGATCGGCGGCTACAGGTTGCTGCGCGGTTTCGATGAAGAAAGTATTTATGCAAATAAGTATGTTGTTGGTACAATTGAGTACCGTTACCTGGTAGGGCTAAATTCTAACTTTTTTGTATTTACCGATGGTGGCTGGACCGATAACCGGATTATAAAACAATCAAATACATATTTAGGAGCAGGTGCAGGCCTTTCATTTGAAACAAAAGGCGGCATTTTTAATATTAGCTATGCAGTCGGCAAACGAAATGATCTCAGTTTTGATATAAAGCAATCAAAAATTCATATAGGCTATGTCAGCATTTTTTAAAAAGCTATAAGATGACTTTTATACAATAATTATTTTTTTCCCTCTCATTCCACTAAGATATTTTTGTCCCTTAATGTACCTGTTTGAAAAGACTGATTTTTATAATATCCTTTTACTTTGTTTGTTTTTGTGCCCTGGCTCAGACAGATACCGGGGAAGCAACTGCTGATACTTCTGCACATAAGCCTTCATTCTCAGCCACCAAAAAAGTAAAAAGCCCTGTTGTCAGCGATACGCTCAGGAAGCGTTTGAATACTGACACGCTTAAAAAATATGTGATTGCAGATTCAAGTAAAAGACCTGTCAGAGCAGATACATCAAAGGTAAGTAACAGTATAGCAGAGGCTGATACTATATTACCTGCCGCTTCTGATACTGCTAAAGCATTTGAGGCGGGTACGACTAAAACATACAGAACAGATACTGCTAAAAATTCTGTCGTGATAAATATTAAAAAACCGATTGATTCTATATATATCAAATTATTAAATAATCCGTATATAACCCGTGCCCGGCCTATATACCTTGTTGTAAATGAAAGGGAAAGACAATATAAAGATGAAATCTTTTACCTTCTTTGTGGGCTGTTGCTTTTTTTAGCTTTTATAAGACTTGTTTTCAGCAGGTATTTCAGAAATATTTTCAGGCTGTTTTTTCAGCCTACATTTCGTCAAAAGCAAACGCGGGAGCAATTGCTGCAAAACAACCTGCCTTCACTTTTGCTAAACTTATTTTTTATTTTTTCCGCAGGAACATATATAACCTTTCTCCTGCAGCATGCTCACCTTACCGACATTAGCTTCTGGTGGCTATTGTTATACACAAATGCGGCTTTGCTGACCTTATATCTTGGTAAATTTATTTTCTTAAGTTTTGCGGGTTGGGTGTTCAATGTAAAAGAAGCTACAAAAGCTTACATATTTGCGGTATATCTTATCAACAAAATTATGGGTGTTATTCTTATTCCGTTCACCCTTCTGATTGCCTTTTCTCAACCCTCTGTCATTAACGTTTCTATTACAGTTTCCCTGCTATTCATTTTAATATTGTATATATACCGATTTCTTGTTTCTTATGCCCCGGTGCGCAGAGAGGTGAAAGTGAACGTGTTACACTTTTTCTTTTATATTTGTGCTTTTGAAATTATCCCCCTTTTACTCATTTACAAGACGTTAATAATTTTTCTGGATAATAGTCACTAATTTTGCGCCAAACACAGAAAGATCGCATGGTTAAAAACGGGGCAATAACCGGTGTTACTGGTAAGACTGTTAAGAGAATTCTCATAACGCAACCTAAGCCGGAAAACGAAAAATCACCATATTTTGAGCTGGCAAAGAAATTTAATCTCGACTTCTTTTTTCATCCTTTCATCAGACTGGAAGGTATACCTGCAAAAGAATTTCGCAAACAAAAGATTGATATTTTCAGCTTTTCCGCCGTCATTTTTACAAGCCGCAATGCAATAGATCATTTTTTCAGAATTTGTGAAGAAATGAAGGTCACTATAAGCCAGGAAACAAAGTACTTCTGCATTACAGAAGCAGTAGCGCTATACCTTCAAAAATTTATACTGTATAGAAAACGTAAAGTTTTTTATGGAGCTGATGGCACAAATAAAAGCATGTTTGATGTTATAAACAAGCATAAGGAGAATGAAAAATTCTTATACGTGTGCAGCGAAAATCAGCAGGACAATGAGATAGTGAACTGGCTGAAAAATAATAAATGCGGTTTTGCACTTGCCTTTATGTATCGTACTATCAGTAATGAAATTGCCCCGGTAATGGAAGCGCGTTACGATGTTATATGTTTTTTTACTCCCACTGGTGTAAAAAGCCTTTTTGATAATATTCCCGCGTTTGAACAAATGGATACTATAATAGGCGCTTTTGGAAACAATACCTCTAAAGCTGTAGAAGATGCCGGTCTTGTTTTAGATATAAAAGCCCCTGCGCCTCAGACCCCAAGCATGGTGGCCGCTCTCGAGCAATTTTTAGCTACTGCAGCTAAAAAAGAAAAAAATAATGCGTAGCAAATCTCAATTCTTCAATCGTTTATTTTCTTACTGTTTTATATTTTATACAAAGAGCAGGTGATGAAATTTTTTCTGTAAAATGAAGTCTTCCAATTAAAAGATTGAAAGATTGCTGCTTATTTTGATAAATTTATAAATTTTAGAGATTTAGTATCAACTTGGCGGATTGTGTTAATAACCGAAAAAAAGTGGCCACAATCATTTATGTAAAATAGCAAATATTTTTTTAGCGAAGGTTTTTTACGAACCTGGATCTGCCATCTCATTTTGTTTGTTACCGGCGCTAATGCACCGGTGGCAAAAATCATTAAACTCTCTTTCAATATCAGCAGTTACGTATCCTTCAATTTCCCGCTGAAAGAGTTTATTATTTTTCATATCTATAGTAACCAGGCCATCTTTTATCAGCGCATTATTTACTTCATCCCATTTCAAAGCTTTTTTTAAAAATGTGTTGAAAGTAATTTCATTTTCTGAAAATCCTATCTCCTGCGGAAATTTTACCTGTTTTTCCAACAACCCCGCAACTGCATATAAAACAGCCATCCATATATTTCTTTGCGGGCCAATAAACCAGCCGACGGCTCCAATCAATAATGCTAACCTGTAATAAGCCTGGCCGTTTTTTCTTTTTTTAATAATAGTATATACCCGGGTAACTATTATTCCTACATCAAAATACAGATAAGCCGCCCCGCTTTTAGGATAATGATAATAGTAAAAAGAAAAAATAAGAAAAGCAAATATGATCATAAACCAGATTACCTGGTCAATTACCCGGTAATCCGGCTTTTTAAGCGTAATAAGAAAATCGTAAACCATTAATCAATATTGTTCTTAACCATCAGGTTACACAGTTTAAATAATAATCGCGCAGCTATATTGGCATCTATGTCCCCTTCTCCGACGCCTACTTCGTTTAAGTCAAAACCAACAAGTTTTCTGCCGCTTTCTATCACTTTCCTAAAAAGATAATTCATTTGTTCTGTTTCAAACCCGCCTGCTACCGGAGTGCCGGTGTTTGGGCATAGCTTTGGGTCTAATCCGTCTGCATCAAAGCTGATATACACTTTACCGGGAAGCTCTTCAACTATCTCATTCACTATAGTTTTCCACGTCTCGCCTTCGTACTGCCTTTCTTTTATGTCTTTGTCGAAAAAAGTTACAATGCGATCACTATTATTTGCTATAATATTGTTTTCATCTTCAGAATAATCTCTTATGCCAACCTGCACCAATTTTTTCAATTCAGGTATTTTCAATGCATTATGCATAACGGAAGCGTGGCTAAATATGAAATCCTCGTATGACTTACGCAGATCGCAGTGCGCATCAATCTGTAAAATTCCGAAATCTCCGTACCTTTCTGCAATAGCTTTATAATAGCCTAAAGGCGTACTATGATCTCCGCCTATCAATCCTACCAGTTTGTTCTGGTTAAGTAAAGCTGTAGTTTGCTCATAAACCCATTCATTTAAAAAAACGCTTCCTTCATTTATTTCTTTTAGGCTTTTGCACATAAACTTATTTGCAGCTACTTCATCGCCTTTGGAAATATAATCTATATATAATTCTGCTTCTTTTCTTAAATAATCACTTTTTAATAAAATCTTTCTGTCTACCGGTTTCATAAAAAAACCATTTTTCCATCCATCTTTTACGTCAGGATCATAAAGGTCTACCTGCAAACTTGCCTTAAAGATATGATCGGCTGCGCGCGATGTTCCTGCCCCGCAACTAACAGTCACTTCCCAGGGCACAGGTAATAAAATAACTTTTGCCTCTTCTTCCGAAAAAGGTAATCCGAAAATATTATTGTTAGGATTTCCCGTAAGGTTCGGGTCAAACTTTGATAAATCCATTTTATTATTTTTATTTTAAAAAACGGTGCAAGTTAGCGCATTTGTATATGTAACGAACATTAATGATTGTGCTGCCTTAATCTTAACAAAATTCAAAAATGCTGACAGCTTTTATAGCAAATTAAGTATATATGAAAACTAAAAATTCAGGGAAAATGTGTTTATACCTTTATAATAAGTTTAGCCCTAATTGTTGTTAGAACAAAAGCTATGGAAGGATGTATATTTGCGCAATCTTGTTTTTAATTTGACATTACAACATAAGAATGGCAAAGACTAATATACTGAACAACGGAATTCCAATCTCAATTTCTTTAGAGCCTACATTAGAAGCAGAAAATATTCAGCCAAAGGTAACACCGGATAAAAAGAGGTTGTTAACAATTGCATCACTGGCAATAGTAGTTGCAGTGCTGATCAGCATAATTGCTAAACTTTTGGTGTACCTGATTAATTGGGTAACCAACATTGCATTTTATGGCAATTTTTCAATTGCGCATGCAAGTCCGGCAAACAATACGTTAGGGCTGTTTGTGATAGTGGTGCCTGCATTAGGCGGTATTTTAGTTGGACTAATGGCCGTATATGGTTCTAAAGCAATTCGCGGACACGGTATACCGGAAGCGATGGAACAAATTTTAACCAACCAAAGCAAAATAAAACCTGCTATAACTTACCTCAAACCAATATCATCTGCAATAGCCATCGGAACCGGCGGGCCTTTTGGTGCTGAAGGCCCCATTATTGCCACAGGCGGAGCTTTAGGTTCTACGCTCGGTCAATTATTAAAAATCACGCATAACGAACGGAAAATTTTATTGGCTGCAGGGGCAACGGCCGGTATGGCTGCTATATTCGGAAGTCCGGTAGCAGCTATATTTTTGGCCATAGAATTATTACTGTTTGAATTTTCTCCACGCTCCATTATCCCGGTTGCCCTGGCTTGCATAACAGGTGCTGCCGGCCACCATTTCCTTTTTGAACAAGGACCCGTTTTCCAAATGAAAAACCCGGTAGAAATGCCATCCAATGCTGCACTTTTTGCATATAGCATCATGGGCATTTCAATTGGTTTGTTATCTGTTGTGGTAACAAAAATTGTTTATTTTATTGAAGATGCCTTCGAAAAAATACCCATCCACTGGATGTGGTGGCCTGCTATTGGCGGGCTTGCTGTTGGTGCGATCGGTTACTTTGCCCCAAGAACGCTTGGTGTTGGCTATGAAAATATTACCGATTTGCTTTCCGGTACTATGCCCATGCAAATAGTGCTGTCGTTGTGCCTTTTAAAATTCGCTTCATGGGCTATCGCTCTGGGAAGCGGAACATCAGGCGGTACATTAGCTCCGTTACTTACAATAGGCGGAGCTGCGGGAATATTATTGGGAAGTTTAATTATTTATCTTTTTCCTCATTCAGGAGTAACACTACCGCTGGCTGCCATAGTAGGTATGTCAGCAATGTTTGCGGGTGCCTCAAGAGCATTATTAACTTCCATCATTTTTGCCTTAGAAACTACTTCCCAATCAAATGCTTTGCTGCCACTTCTGGCATCCTGCACTGCCTCTTATTTTATTTCATTTTTCCTGATGGAAAATACCATCATGACAGAAAAAATTGCCAGAAGAGGAGTAAAAACACCACATTCCTACGAGCCTGATATTTTAGAAAAAGTAACTGCCGGAGAGGTGTTGGACGAAAACGGATTGGTGTTAAGTGATGAAAACAGCATTTTTGAAGTACAGCAATGGCTTGAAAAAGAAAATAATTATAAAAGCAATTACTTTGTAATTGTAAATAATCAGAATGAATACCAGGGAATTGTAAGCTCATCAAACTTACTTAGTAACCACCACAACAAAAGTTATTTAGTAGGAACACTTATTAAACGGAAAAATATCTCTGTTTCAGTGGATAACAGTTTACGAACCGCGGTGGAAATTATGGCAAAAGAAAACATAGATGTATTACCCGTTGTATCGAAAGAAAACAATATAACAGGCATATTATCTTATAAAAACATTATTTCTGCTTACAAGTACGGCAGAGATGAACATGATGAGAAGCATCAAAGCATTTCACTTAAAAGAAATAGTTTAAAAATTTTGGTTCATGGTCAAAAATTAATATCTGCAGTAACCAGGAAAAACGCATAAATTCTTTTTGTAAATGAAACTACTTTTTTTTTGTCCGCGCTGGGGCCGGGAAGATACACCGTGGAATACTTTTTTACAAAAAGTAAAAGAATCAGGTTATGATGGTGTAGAGTGTGGTTTGCCTCTTTCGGGAAAAGAACAAAAAGAAATACTGGATGGATTTGCCAAATACGATCTTCAATTCATAGCACAACACTGGGAAACTGTAAACCCTGACTTTGATAAGCATTGTATAGAATATCAGACAAGGCTTCAATCATTAGCCAATGCCAAACCTCTTTTTATAAACACTCAGACCGGAAAGGATTATTATTCGTTTCAGCAGAATGAACAGTTGATTGCGATCGCCCGTGAGATTGCTGCTAATTCATCGGTTCCGGTCATTCATGAAACCCACAGGGGCAAGTTTAGTTTTGCCGCTCATATCACCAAAGCTTTTTTAGAAAAAATCCCGGATTTAAAAATAACTCTTGATATTTCTCATTGGTGCAATACAGCAGAAACTTTTCTGCACGACCAGGCAGAAGCGGTGGAACTTGCTATCTCCAGAACAGATCATATTCATTCAAGGATCGGTTTTACAGAAGGTCCTCAAATCACTGATCCACGAGCTCCTGAATGGGAAGAGGCAGTGCAATTTCATCTCAGTTGCTGGGATAAAGTGATTGAAAGGCAGAGAGCAAATAACAGCGATTTTTTTACCATTACATCAGAATTTGGCGCTCCTCCCTATATGCCGCTGCTTCCTTATACCCGTCAGCCTTTAGTCAATCAATGGGAAGTGAATCTGTACATGGTGAATCTGCTGAAAGAGCGGTATAATGAGCAGGGAACAATGAGCAGGGAACAATGAACAATGAACACTGAAATCAACAAAATGAAATGAACAATGAATAATATTAAAATTGCAACAGCACAGTTTGAAAACAGAAGCGGAGATAAAGATTATAATCTGGGTGTGATAGAAAAACTTTCAAAGAAAGCTGCCCGGGACGGGGCTGAAGCTATTGCTTTTCATGAATGTTCTATTACAGGTTACACGTTTGCACGTCATCTTACCAAAGAGCAATTGCTTGACCTTGCTGAACCTATACCAGGCGGAAGCAGCATAAAGCGGTTAACAGATATTGCAAATAAATGCAACATCACTATTTTAGCAGGATTATTTGAAAAAGATGAAGACAACAAAATGTATAAGGCTTATGTGTGTGTTGACAAAAACGGATTGGTAGCCAAACACAGAAAATTACATCCTTTTATACATCCTGATCTTATACCTGGCAATCAATATACCATATTTGAAATTAACGGCTGGAAATGCGGTATTCTGATCTGCTACGACAACAATGTAATTGAGAATGTAAGGGCGACTAATTTATTGGGTGCGGATATTATTTTTATGCCCCACGTAACCATGTGCACTCCCTCTCCGCGCCCGGGTGCAGGCTTTGTAGACCCGGCATTGTGGAAAAACAGGGAAACCGATCCAACGCCGCTCAGGGCAGAGTTTGATGGACTGAAAGGTCGTGAATGGCTGATGAAATGGCTGCCTGCACGAGCTTATGACAACGCCCTTTATGCCATCTTTTCAAATCCTATTGGCATGGACGACGATCAGTTGAAAAACGGCTGTTCGATGATCATAGATCCCTTTGGTGATATCATTGCAGAATGTCGCAACCTGGGAGATGATTATGTAATTGCTACCTGTACGCCTGAAAAGCTGGTCAATGCCGGAGGCTACAGGTATAAAAAAGCGAGAAGGCCTGAATTGTATGCAAATATTATTGGCCAGCCTCACCAGGCAGAACAAAAAGTGGTGTGGCTCAATGCAGAAGGAGAAGATTAAGCGTCAGCTAAAAAAATATCTATTATGCTGATAATTGTTTATTATAATTTCTATCCGCGTTTACCTTAATAATCATAACAATCTGCGTTCTATCCTTTCTCAAAAATATAGAACTCATGGCAGTACCTTAAACAGTTGTACTTAGAATTATTACCGGTCTTTTTTAGAAATCTTTCTCTATATTTTCAATAGACAACTTATTCAACGTATTTATTTAAACCTCTTGTCTTTTTAGCTCTCAGAAACCTTTAATTTTAATTTTTTAATAAACCTAACATGTATGCCTACTTCAAGAAGAACTTTTCTCAAAAACAGCGGTCTTACACTAGCCGGATCAGTGGTTTTATCAAACAAAATTTTTGCAGAAAAAAAAAGCGGCGAACTATTGGGGATACAACTGTATTCAGTTCGTGACGATATGAAAAATGATCCTACGGGTACTCTTAAGCAACTTGCAGCAATGGGATACAAAAATGTTGAACATGCCAATTATGTTGACCGTAAATTTTATGGCTATTCTGCTGCAAAATTTAAAAAAGTATTGGACGACCTGGGATTAAAAATGCCAAGCGGGCACACTGTGATGAATGCGCAGGATTGGGATGAGAGTAAAAAAGATTTTACTGATAAATGGAAACAGACTGTTGAAGATGCTGCAACAGCAGGGCAACAATATGTGATAAGTCCGTGGCTCGATGAAAGTCTGCGAAAAAATTATGATGATCTTGTTCGCTTTCTTCAGTTATTTAACAAATCCGGGGAATTATGCAAAAAGTCAGGAATGAAGTTTGGCTATCACAATCACAATTTTGAGTTTAGTAACTCTCTCAATGGTAAGCTGGTATATGATATTATTCTTGAAAACACCGATCCGGCATTAGTAGCCCAACAATTAGACATGGGCAACATGTATGGTGCAGGCGGAAGGGCAGAGCAGATCATAAAAAAACATCCCGGCAGGTTTGAAACAATGCATGTAAAAGATGAAATAAAAACAGATAAAAAAGGAGAAATGGAAGATAATTATGAAAGTACTGTGCTGGGCAAAGGCGTTATTCCTGTAAAACAAATAATAGACCTGGCAAAAAAATCAGGCGGTACAAAACAATTTATCATTGAGCAGGAATCCTACCAGGGCAAAACGCCGATCGAATGTTCTAAAGAAGATTTAACCATAATGAAGAATTGGGGATATTAATTATAAATGAACGGCAGTCTTTGGAACCACAGAGACTCTTGACGACAGACAGTTTCACAGAGAATAATAATCGCTGTGTTTCTCCGTGTCGCTGTAGTTCAAAAACAAAAAAAAGTATAAGTGTCACAATTAAGAAGCAGAAACTGGTTTGGCAGAACAGGTAAAGATGGTTTCATTTATCGCGCATGGATGAAAAACCAGGGAATTCCTGACTATGAATTTAATAATAAGCCTGTCATTGGTATTTGCAATACCTGGTCTGAATTAACGCCCTGCAATGCACATTTCAGGGAGTTAGCCGAGTCGGTAAAACGAGGCGTTTACGAGGCAGGAGGATTTCCTGTAGAGTTTCCCGTAATGTCTTTAGGCGAAACTTTAATGAAACCAACTGCTATGCTCTACCGCAACCTGGTAAGCATGGATGTAGAAGAATCTATTCGTGCCAATCCGCTTGATGGTGTTGTACTGCTATGCGGTTGTGATAAAACAACGCCGGCTTTGGTAATGGGCGCCTGCAGCGTTAATATTCCAACTATTGTAGTATCGGGCGGACCAATGTTAACGGGCAGGCACAAAGGTCTTCCAATTGGTACAAGCGATATATGGCGCTATCATGATGAGCTGAGAGGAGAGAAAATTACCCAGGAGGAACTGCTTACTTTTGAAGCAAGCATGTGCCGGAGCCGCGGGCATTGCGCGGTTATGGGTACCGCTTCTACCATGGCTTGTATGGTCGAGGCGTTAGGAATATCACTTCCCGGTAATGCAGCTATACCTGCTGCTGATGCCCGGAGAAAAGTGCTGGCGCAGTTGTCGGGATTACAGATTGTACAAATGGTACAAGATAATATTAAACTTTCCGACATTCTTACCCGTAACGCTTTCGAAAATGCTATCATCGCCAATGCTGCTATTGGCGGTTCAACCAATTTTGTAATACACCTGCTTGCGATTGCCGGCAGAATAGGTGTCGATCTTTGTCTTGATGACTTCAACGATATTGCCTTAAACGTTCCGTTGATTGTCAACCTGCAGCCATCGGGAAAATATTTTATGGAAGACCTTTATTACGCAGGCGGCCTTCCCGCAGTGCTAAAAGAGTTAGGTACATTTTTGCATAACGATTGCAAAACGGTAAATGGAAAAACAACAAAGGAAAATTATGAGAGCGGCGAGTGCTACGACAGAAATGTCGTTGCTACCATTGATAATCCTTTTAACCCGGTTTCCGGCATAGTTGTGCTTAAAGGTAATCTTTGTGAAAATGGCGCTGTGATAAAGCCATCTGCAGCCACTTCATCATTAATGAAACATACCGGCAAAGCAGTAGTATTTGAAAATATTGAAGAGTATAAAAGCAGGATAGACGATCCCGGTTTAGAGGTGGATGAAAACAGTGTTTTAGTTTTGAAAAATGCAGGACCGAAAGGTTATCCCGGTATGCCGGAAGTAGGCAATATGGGATTACCAAAAAAACTGCTCGAAAAAGGTATAACTGATATTGTACGTATTTCCGACGGAAGAATGAGCGGCACCGGCTTTGGAACTGTTGTACTACATGCGTCGCCGGAAGCAGCATGCGGAGGAAACTTCAGCGTTGTGCAAAGTGGCGATCTTATTACTTTAAATGCAGAGGAACGCTCTTTACATATTCATTTGAGCGATGAAGAATTACAGCTAAGAAAACAAAACTTCAAACCATCTGCTCCCGTTTCAGACAGAGGATATGTAAACTTATATATACAACATGTACAGCAGGCTCATTTAGGTGCAGACATGGATTTTTTGCAAGGAATGTCTGGCAGTGAGGTGTCAAAAGATTCTCATTAAAAAAAGGAGTAAATGAACTTAAAAACTTTTGAATCAAAAGTTGCTATTGTAACAGGTGCAGGTCAGGGAATTGGATATGAAATATGCCGGCAGTTAGCCTGGGAAGGGGCAAATATTATTTTAAATGATGCAGATCAGGCCTTGTCTGATAACGCAGCCGAACGTATTAAGGAAGAAACAAAAGGCAGATGTATTTCATTGGCGGGAGATTGCAGTGAACTGATTTTTATAAAAAAAATGGTTGATACAGCAGTGTCCGAATTTGGAAGTGTAGATATTGCAATTGCTAATGCAGGTATTACTTTGTTCGGTGATTTTTTCACTTATACTCCTGAGGCGTTCTTTAGGGTTATGCAGGTAAATTTGGGCGGAACTTTTTTTCTTGCCCAGGCAGCAGCAAATCAAATGAAGCAACAGGAAAACGGCGGTTCTCTTCTTTTTATGTCATCTGTTACAGGCCACCAGGCTCACAAGCAACTGGCGGCTTACGGAATGAGTAAAGCAGCTTTGGAAATGCTGGCAAAAAGTTTAGTCATAGACCTTTCTGAATTTAAAATCAATGTAAACGCCATAGCGCCAGGCGCCACCTTAACTGAAAGAACAACCGAAGATAAAGAATATGAAAAGATATGGTCTAAGCTAACCCCAACGGGACGCCCGGCTTATTCTTCAGATATTGCCAATGCTGCTCTATTTCTTGTGTCTGACAAGGCAAAACATATTACCGGTCAAAGCGTGGTAATTGACGGAGGCTGGACTTCAATAAGCCCGTCACCTTTTTAGGCCTTATTGATGCTGTTTTACAATTAGCTTTACCAATCATTTTTTATAAGAAAATAGACAAAAGGTGTTTTCTTATGAAGTATGCCTGGAATTAGTGAAAGATGAAATTGTCCGTTATTTTAATTAATCTAAAAGAAGATATTTGTTTAGGAGAACGTTTTGAAAGAAGAAGTAACATACTCATTATAGTTTCAATAAAAAGTTTTTTTAAAGCATTGTTAAGTGAACTATGAGTAAATAGTTTATGTAATTAGTTAGGTCTGCATGATTGGTAAAAAAATTTAAACGCAGAGTAACTGAGAAAAATGCAGCCAGAAACACAGAGACAAACGATCGGAATGATGACAGAAAATGAAATTGCAGAAGTAATAGTTTAAAGTGTCAGATTATCAATGGTCTAAAAAGGGTTGTAAATAATTATTAAACTTGGCGGTTCTCCGCGAAAAACCTCCTGGCACTTTGCGTTTAAAAAAGACCTTAGTAGTGAATAATTTATAATTTATACTCACTTTCTAAAAAAATCGTAAATCTGCAACCTTAATAAGTAATATCAATTGCCTCTTTTTTACCAACAAAATATAAGCGAAAGCACGAAACTTGCTATTTGGAAAATTGAAGAGCCTGAAAATTTTTTCCTTTCCAAGGTGCCTTTGCAAAGAGAAATTACTCATCCGCACAAACGCCTGCAGCATCTTGCCGGAAGGTACCTGCTGCCCTTTTTATTTGATGATTTTCCCAACAGGGAAATTGAAATTGCAAATACGCGCAAACCATTTCTCCCAAACGAGCAGTACCATTTCTCCATTTCACACTGCAACAATTTTGCTGCTGCAATTGTAAGCAGCAGGTGCCGGGTAGGGATAGATGTGGAATTCACAACATCAAGATTAGAAAAAATAAAACATAAGTTTCTTCATCCTGACGAGTTGAGGTTTGTAAATTCGCAATTACCCCAAAAGCATCTTAATCTTTTAAGTACGCTATGGAGCGCCAAAGAAGCAATGTACAAATGGTATGGTGAAGGCGCTGTAGACTTTAGTGAAATGATGAGAACATTTCCTTTTATATTAAATAGGGAAGGTAATATAGATGCGGCTTTTATGAAAAACGGATTTCAACAAAAGCTCCTTCTTCATTATATTATAATGGAAGAATTAACGTTGGTTTGGGTAGGCAGTGAATGATTAATACGAGAAAGATTATTTGATTAATAAGTTTTAGCAGCACTTCTTGTGCCATTTAACAGTGATTGAATATGGTAAAGACCCGGGCTTAATCCGCTCAAATCAATTTGTTCTGTTTTTTTAGCGTAATTATTTGTGAACAAATTACGACCTTCATTATCATACATTTTTATAACCCTTTGCCCTTGTTGTTTTGATAAAAAATATATCATCCCGGTAGTTGGGTTAGGAAACACAGAAATATTATTTATGATCCGTTCTTTTATTGGCAAGTTTTGTATAGCTCTGCTTATAGGAACTGCTGTATTCAGAACCTTAACATGTAAAGCAGAGAGCTTTGCATTGTCTATATCACTTCGAAATTGTATATCCAGGTCGCCATCTTTTACTGTGACTGTTTTTACGACATCATACGCTTTGTCACGCCCGGCTGCTGAGTAGATGTCTAATTTGCTGATGACTTCAGAATCTTCTGCCAGCACATGAAATTCTCTCTTATCAGATGCTTCCTGAAATATTTCAGCAAACCTGAAAGTTATTTCATATGTACCATTGCTTACAGGTATAGCATAACTAAAATTACCAAAACGCTCACTTTTATACAACGAATCATCTGCTGTGCCAGATATAGTATCAGTAGTTTTATAGATATTTCCACCAATAAAATCAGTATCTGCCTGGTAAGTTATACCATTTGAGGCAGTGTACGCAGGTCCGCCCGCATTTACAGCAAATACTATACTGCCTGCAGAAGGAGGGCTTTTTGTAACAGTTATATTGACCGGAGCAGAAACAGTACTTTTACCTGCGTTATCAAAAGCCTTTGCAGTTATAGAATAAGCGCCTTCGCTTACGTCACGCCATGTATAGCTATAAGGACTAGTTGTATCTTCACCCAGCTTTATGCTGTCATTATAAAATTCTACTTTCCTTATACTTCCATCACTATCAGAAGCACGGGCTTTAATTGCGATTGTTGCCGGGGTAATATAAGTTGAATTGTTTGCCGGGCTTGACAAAGTTACCGTTGGAGGAATGTCTGACGGTTTTGTCGTTTGGATTAAAATCGTCCAGTCAGAAGAAGAATCTGAAGGTGGAAATCCGATTGACGCAGTTCCTGAAGAAAGCTTTGTTATGCTTCCATTTTGAAGGCTTCCACCCGTTCTCGGGTTATACCATTTCACTATATAATTGCCAAAAGGAAGGTTAATCATTGAAGAGCCTCCACCTTTTAAATATATTACATACGCCTCACTATCTTTTCCTAAACTCCAGCCTGCAGATACATTATCCATAGGTATCAGGGTGGTAAAAGGCAAATAGGTTCTAAAAAAGTCAAGGGCATTTTTCGCATACCTGAAACTTTTAGCCCTGGAGCGAAAATCCTGGCAGCTTAGATCAGTTTCTCCTGTTTTGTATCCGAAGTAATATTCTACTCCTGCACCTCCTGCCATAAGATTGCCCCATAATACATCTTTTCTTATTTGTTCTGAATTGTCTGCAATAGAACCCCTGTTGCCCGTATATTCAGAATCTGCAGCCACTCCTGTGCTCGCCGGGTTTTGCTCATCGTTTGCTACGATCCATTTTTTTCCTGCATTTGCTGACGCTTCAACCCATTTTCTTGTTTCAGGATAAACATTAGATGTATCAGTCTGAATGGAAAGCCCGGTGAAGCTGGAAGCATTTCCCAATAATGGCCTGTAAACTTCTTCCTGCTTACCCGGAAGTGTGTGCAGTACAATGTTATGTTTGTAAGGATCATGATCGTAGAGGTATTTTGCCATATCCTTTTGTTGCTGGGTAGTCTGTGAGTTTTCTTCACCCACATTCCAGTTCAAAGCAAGATGATGAGAAAACCTTGCAATTAATTCCCTGCAATATAATTTTCTTTCGATACCAAGATTTCCTCCATCCAGAATGTTATTGCTTTCGATTTCCTGCATTTTGAAATGAAGATGCATACCCATTTTTTGAGCATGTTCAAAAACTATTTCCCACTGGGCGACTTTAGAGACATCTATCCTTGTTAAACTTGCCGGGCTAAGATAGGGGTAAACATTTTTGTCATCACCATTTATATTCATGGTAAGAAAAGAAAAAGAATTCATGCCTGCTCCGGACAAATAATTTACAGCCCCTATTATTCCCTTCCCTTTTCCATTGTGCCATTCAGGGTCGCCTGTTTTCCAGTCTTGTATATGCGGAGCCCATGATTTTCTTCTTGAGCCGCTGTCAGGGGTATTATCAAAATCGTCATATGCCAGGAAATTTTCCGGAGCATCCGTTCCGGCCTTTCTAAAATATTCTCCTGTTTCTGCAAACTGCATTAAAGGCTCTCCCACGAATTTCAAAAGTCCTTTTGCTCTAAGGTCTATCCCTGTTTTATCTGAGGGTGATATAGAAAAAGTGTCTGTTGCTCCATCTGCAGGGTACACGGCTGTTCCTGCATTTACGCTGTCATCTGCTGCTATATTAGTTCCCTGTTTGAAAGAAGCAAGATATGTCCATGTTCCGGTTTCATCGGGCGCAAAATGTACTCTCCACTTATTACCCGAAACGGCTCCTGTTTCCCCTGCATTTCCATCGGCTGCAAAATATCCCGGCACCTTAAAGCTTTCTCCGAGGCTATTGGTAAAGGTTACATCCAGACGATAGTCAAGGAACGGGTTGGGATTGCCGGTCTCACTTGTATTTGGACCATCGAAAGTAAGTGTTACTCTATGCCATTTTTTAAGCTCGCCTGATATTTGAGCTGTTCCTGCAGATGTTTGCACACTGTCTTTAAAGACTGTAAAGTTTGTGGTTAAGGAGGTACCAATAGTGCCGGTGGCGTTGGAATCTGAATAAGCGGTTGCAATAATGGTATGCCTGCCGGCCGCAGGTGTCCAGGTATTAGGATTTCCATGATTGTCGCCTGCTAAAAAATAAGGAGCAACATTTTCTATGTGAAAATTGCTGACCGTATCATAAGAAAAATTTACACTGCCTGTTGTTGCGCGATCTGTATTTGCCCTTATGTTAAGATTAACGGTAGGAAGGGCAGACAAAATAAGCACCTGTCCATCTGTAAGCTGACTAATATCCTTTTTAGTATCGGCATTAACAAGGGTGAAGCTGGTAACGGATTGGCCTGTTACATAAGAAACAGATAATAAAGAGATGATAAACTGCAGGAATATTATTATTATTCCGACATGGAATGAGTACAATCTTTTCATCTGGTATAGTTTAAAAGTTTTTAAATAAATAAGCACAAGACTTCCTGATGATTTTTTAAATCAGAAAATAACAATAACCACAGGCAGGACATTGTATTTACAATGAGATGTTTGACATTAAATTAGCTGAAAGAATAACAATCTAAGCAGCCGGAACTTTTGCACAAATTGTATTATTGAAAATTGTTACAACTTTTACCTCGACGAATTGGTGTACTTAAATCCAGTGTTAAAAACGAAAATCAATATTTCATAAAGTTACAAGGATAAATTTAAAATTTAAATTTGGTATTGCTACATAAATCTTTCTTTATTTCAGTTTCATACATGATTCTCTTAGATAAAAGACGTCATTTTTCCATGTTTTCTGTTCGTAAATGTGATTTTTATACTTTTAATTTTCGGGTGATTATTGCCGAATGTAAATCCTTCATTTAAATCGTTCACTCACTTCCAATTCTTTACTTCCGGGGGAATATTTATAAAACCCTTCACCCGACTTTATGCCTTTACGTCCCGCTGCAACCATATTTACCAGTAACGGACAGGGAGCGTATTTCTGATTTCCAAATCCCTCGTATAAAACGTTTAAAATACTTAAACTAACATCAAGACCAATAAAATCTGCCAACTGTAATGGCCCCATAGGATGAGCCATTCCCAGTTTCATTACCGTATCTATTTCCTCCACTCCGGCAACACCTTCGTATAAGCTATATATTGCTTCATTTATCATAGGCATTAATATCCGGTTGGCAATAAAGCCTGGATAATCTTTTACCACACATGGCACTTTTCCAAGCGTTTTACTTAAGCCAACAATTTTATCGGTCACTACCGGTTCTGTAGCATAGCCGTTTATAATTTCAACCAGCTTCATTACAGGAACAGGGTTCATAAAATGCATTCCGATCACTAACTCCGCGCGAGAGGTTGCAGCGGCAATTTTTGTAATAGAAATGGATGAAGTGTTTGTGGCAAGTATGCAACCGGCAGGAGCGGCCCGGTCTAATTGCCTGAAAATTTCCAGTTTTAATTCTATGTTTTCTGTTGCTGCTTCTATTACCAGTTCTGCATTTTTTACGCCCTCTTCAATGGAAGTTGCAGTGGTGAGATTATTAAAAGTAAATTGTTTTGCCTCTTCAGTAAGTGTCCCTTTCGCTATCTGCCTGTCAATGTTTTTGCTGATTGTTAATAATGCTTTATCAATTTGCTCCGGTGAAATATCTGCAAGCGTTACTTTAAAACCATGCTGAGCAAAAACATGAGCAATACCATTGCCCATTGTACCCGCACCCACTATTGATATATTTTTCATATTAATTTTTAGAGTTGAAAAGAGGAGTAATTTAAAGATACATATCAAAACGATAAAAATGTTATTCATTGTCGAATAAGAAGAGCTTTTAAAAAGATTAATCTGGCATAGGATATCACCTTTTTAAAACAAATAGCCTCATTTCTGCCTTCTTTACTCATGAATAAAAATTAAACAATTCGTCTTATAAAAACTTCTTCGTTTCTTTTCTTTTTTATTAATATTTACAAATAGTTTCAGCAGCAATGATTTCCATAGTTATACCAACATTCAATGAAGCAGCAGCTATTGCAGATACAATACATTATTTAAAAAATAATTCAGGCAGAGCGGTACATGAAATAATTGTTACAGACGGCGGAAGTGTTGATAATACTATACACTTAGCAAAGCAGGCAGGAGCTGCGATAGTAGCATGCACAACAAAAGGACGTGCAGCACAAATGAACGCGGGTGCAGCAATGGCAGCCGGAGAAATACTTTATTTTTTACATGCTGATACTTTACCGCCCGAAAATTTTGCTGAACAAATATTGCAGGCGCATAAAGCGGGATATTTAACAGGTTGCTACCGGTTGCAATTCGATTATAACCATTGGTTTTTAAAAGCAAATGCATGGTTTACGCGATGGGATGTGAATGCTTTCAGATTTGGTGATCAAAGCCTGTATGCAGATAAAAAAGTTTTTAAATTATCAGGCGGATTTGATGAAAAACTTATTATGCTTGAAGACCAGGAAATCATTGGCAGGTTAAAAAAATATGGAAAATTTATTGTGATGCCTACATCTGTAGTCACTTCATCACGAAAATATCTTAAAAATGGAATTTATAAAACACAAGCCGTTTATTTCATTATTTATTTCCTGTATAAACTCGGGTTTTCTCAACAAAGGTTGCTGAAGTTGTATCGAAAATTGATCGTACAGGATAAACTGTAGAAGAGGGAAAGATAGAAATTTAAAAATACATTTGTAAAATGTAGAAACAAATTATAGCCGAAATTTTTACTGTTTTCATTCAACTCCTGCAGGCTGAAATAAAAATTGACGGGCATAGTTTTAATGCATGAGTTTAATTAATAACAATACTGGGAAATACCAGATAAAATGTCAGCTTCAAAAACTCCTATATACAGTGCACTTGCTGCTAATATAGCTATAGCTATAACCAAATTTGTGGCGGCCGGTATTACAGGAAGCTCGGCAATGATATCTGAAGGCATTCATTCGATAGTTGATTCAAGTAACGAATTGTTGCTGCTGCTGGGTATTCATAAAAGTAAGAAACCGCCTGATGCCAACAGGCCTTTTGGATATGGTAAAGAATTATATTTCTGGTCGTTTATTGTTTCATTGCTGATATTTGGAGTAGGTGGCGGTATTTCTTTTTACGAAGGGGTAACCCATCTGCAGCATCCCAAAGAAATTACAGATCCATTCTGGAATTATATCGTTTTAGGCATTGCCTTTACGCTTGATGGAATATCCTGCATAACTGCTATGCGTGAGTTTAACCGGCAGCGGGGCGACATTTCATTTTGGGCTGCCGTAAAACGGAGCAAAGACCCTTCTACATTTGTAGTGCTTTTTGAAGATGTTGCTGACCTGCTGGGTTTGTCAGTTGCTTTTTTAGGCGTTTTTCTCGGGCACTTGTTTAAAAATCCCTACTTTGATGGTATAGCTTCTATTTTGATAGGATTGATTTTGACAGGTGTTTCTATATTATTAGCAAGGGAAAGCAGAAGTTTATTGATGGGGGAAAGTGCAGATAAAAAAGTACTGGAAAATGTGATTAAGATCGCAGAGGCCGACCCTTTAGTATTGAAAGTGGGGCCGCCATTATCAATGTACCTGGCGCCTGAAGAAATTGTGCTGGTTTTAATGGCTGTATTTGATGAAAATTCTACAACCAAAGGAATCACGGATGCAATGGAAAGAATTCGAAATGCAATTAAACAAAGACATCCTTCAATAACGCAAATATTTATTGAGCCAGGGACAGGTCAATGAGATAATTTATCATTTTACAATTTTACTGTTTAAAAATATTGCGGCACAATGTGGTTGCGGTCATAATCCATCTGCACTTTATAAAGCAACCTCTCTTGCTGCTCCGCTTCCGCGGAAAATAGTCCGGGCAAACATTAATAATATGCCCAATTTTCATAATTTTAAATCTTTTTATCAAAGCCTGATTTATGATAAGATTTTTATACCCTTTTACGGCTATAATATTTTTTTGCAGCTCTTCACTTTTATCCGCGCAGAAAAAAAGTTTTCAGTTAAGCTCTCCCGATGGAAATATAAAGATCATGTTGTCTGCAGGGCCGCATCTTGAATGGCAGGTTTTGCATAAAGATAAGACCATTCTTGCTCCTTCTTCTATTGCTTTGTACTTACAAAAAGGGGAAGTGTTAGGTGAAAATGTAAGCGTAAAAACAACTAAGGCCGAAACGATACATACTAATATTACTGCTGTTAATTACAAGAAAGCGGTGGTGTATGATAATTATAATCAGCTAACAGTAAATTGTGAAGGAGATTTTGGAGTGATATTCCGTGCGTATAATGATGGTGTGGCTTATCGTTTTTACACTAACCGGAAAGACCCGATTATAATACAATCAGAAAGAGCAGATTTTAATTTTGCTGATGATGACAGCGTTTACATTCCTTATGTAAATTCACCGCATAACAATGACAATTTTCAAACTTCTTTCGAAAATTTATACCAGCATATAAGGCTTTCAGAAATCGTAAAAGATACATTAGCTTTTGCCCCGGTTTTGGTTGAAATGACAAATGGTAAAAAAGCTGTGATTACCGAAGCAGACCTGGAAGAATATCCGGGCATGTTTTTGAAACGGGGTCAGCATCAACATACGCTTACAGGAAGCTTTGCTCCTTATCCAACTGAGGAAACGCCTGACAAACATAATGATGCACTGTTATTGGTTACAAAAAGGGCAGATTACATTGCTAAAATAGCAGGCACGAGAACTTTGCCCTGGCGTGTAGTCATTATTACTCAGAATGACAGCGAGCTATTAAACAACGACATGGAATACAAGCTTGCATCTCCGTCGCGCATTAAAGACATTTCGTGGATAAAACCCGGAAAAGCTGCCTGGGATTGGTGGAATGACTGGAACGTTTCTCATGTTGATTTTAAAGCTGGTCCAAACACTGCTACTTATAAATACTACATTGATTTTGCTGCAGCAAATAAGCTGGAATATACTATGATAGATGCAAGCTGGTCTGACAGCAGAGACCTTATGAAAATTTCTCCAAACGTTAATTTAAAAGAGGTAATTGATTATGCAACAAGTAAAAAGGTAGGTGTATGGTTATGGGCGGGATCACTTCCTATGCAGCGCCAAATGGATGAAGCGCTTTCTACTTACTCAAGAATGGGTGTTAAGGGATTTAAGGTTGATTTCTTTGACCGCGACGATCAGAAGATAAATAATTTTTATTATCGTTTAGCTCAAAAGGCGGCGGATAGTCACCTGATGATAGACTACCATGGCATTTACAAGCCAACCGGCATTCAAAGAACTTATCCAAACGTAGTTAACTTTGAAGGAGTGAGAGGAATGGAATATGCAAAGTGGTCATACACTGATCCCGATTACGATGCCACTATTCCTTTTATACGTATGATTGCAGGCCCCATGGATTATACTCCCGGCGCTATGAAAAATGCTAATAAAGAAAACTTCAGATCAATTAATGCTTCACCAATGAGCGCGGGTACACGTTGTCATCAACTTGCAATGTATATAGTATATGAAGCTCCTCTTGCAATGTTATCAGATAATCCTGGCAATTACTTTAAAGAAAAGGAAAGCACAGCTTTTATTTCATCAATTCCAACCACCTTTAATGAAACAATTGCGTTAAGTGGCAAGGTGGGAGAATTTGCATCTATTGCAAGAAGAAAAGATAAAACCTGGTTCGTAGCTGCACTGGGCAATTGGAAGTCGCACGACAATAATATAAATCTTTCTTTTTTAGGAAATGGTAATTACGAGGCTGAAATTTTTAGCGATGGAATAAATGCGGACAGGGAAGCGACAGATTATAAAAGGCAGATAATTAAAGTTTCGTCAAAAGATACTTTACCTATACATCTTGCCAAAGGCGGTGGATGGGCAACCCGAATTTATCCTGTGGAATAAAAAAATCATTTTCTCCTTACAATCCATACTAATCCTAAAAATCGTGGTTCTATAACTTTATAATCCTAACACATCTTTCATACTATATATTCCTTTTTTATCTTTTATAAATTCTGCTGCTCTTATCGCTCCGCCGGCAAAGCCCATCCGGTTATGAGCAGTATGGATGATTTCAATATCATCAATAGAAGATGTATATTTTATTTTGTGGGTACCAGGCGCCGGGTCTGTACGTTCACTGATAATTTCAAGTTCTTCTGCTTTATCAGAAGAATGATTTATCCAGCTTTTTTTTCTTTGTATGTTTTCTAATATTTGCTCTGCTAATGTTATTGCCGTTCCGCTCGGTGCATCTTTCTTTTGGGTATGATGGATCTCTTCCATTTTCACATTGTACAACTCGTACTTGTTCATCAGCTTCGAAAGATACTTGTTTAGCTCAAAAAACAAATTCACTCCAATGCTATAGTTGCTTGCATATACCATTGCACCGTTTTTGGATAAACAGATGCTTTTAATTTCATCCCATCTACGAAGCCAGCCGGTAGAGCCGCAAACAACGGGTACTCCTGCCGCAAAACATTTTTCCAGGTTTTCTGCTGCACTTTCCGGCCCTGTAAACTCAATGGCTACATCTGCTTTTTGTAAGTTGTCTGCAGTTAAGTCTTCTGTATTATCAATTGTAATTTTCAACACTATTTTGTGGCCGTTCTGCAAAGCGGTTTCTTCTATTGCTTTGCCCATTTTGCCGTAGCCAATAAGTGCAATTTTCATGTAAATAATTTTCTGTTTGTAAAGCAATTATTTTAATCAAAGAAACAAAAAATAAGGTGAAAGATTATTCAATCAGCAACAGGTGAAGCTTTGAGATCATTTAAATCCTAATACCAGGCTTACTCCCGCATGTCCGTTTGTCTGCAGTACGGGGTGTATCTTAAGTGAAAGGTCGGGGCTTACACTGAAGTCTTTGAGATGGCCAAATACTGTAGCGTCTGCTACGTTTAAACCCCAGGCGAGAATGAAATACAAAGCAGAGTAATCGCGGTTGCGCCTGAAGGAATTTCTATAGCTCTGCAGAGAGACGGCAGAGAGAGGCTGCAGACTTGGATCTATTGATGAAAAATGTGCAGTGTCGTTATTAATACGAATATTAAAGGCATCTCTTGTTCTTTTATACCAGGTATTGTTATAAATATAAAAACCTGCAACAGTCCCGATTACGCCATACACAATGGGAATTTTCCAATATTCCCTGTTGTATGCCTGTCCCCAGCCCGGCAGGATAAGCGAACGTAAGGTTGCCTTTCCGGGGTCATGGGCAGACACGGTTTTAATGGTATCACCTTTTACAATCTGTATACCTGTATCTTTAGTAAAAGCCGGGTTTTTAGTCCTTGTTAAGGAGTCAGAAGGTACAACAAGGGTTTTGCCTGTTTGTGATAAAGCGGTGCCTCCATTTATTAAAAGAACTGCAACAGCAATATATACTGAAATTTTCATGATAGCTTATGTTGCCGGCACATTCATTTGCTCCAATATTTTATTTAGCTCCTGCAGCGAATAATAATCAATGCTAATGCTTCCAAAGCCTTTTTTATTATGGGCGAGCTTTACTTTTGTTGCAAAATGAGAAGCTAAGTTATCTTCTATGCGTTTGTATGCAGGTGGCAGCGGCGACTTTACGGAAGTTTTAACAGCATTATCCTGGTTTTTATACATGTCCCGGACTAACTCTTCAGTTTGTCTTACGCTTAATGCTTTTTCCTTTATTTCGTTAAAAATAAAAATTTGCTTGTCAACCGTATCTACGTTTACCAGCGCCCGTGCGTGTCCCATACTCAGGCTTCCGTTTCTTACCGATAATTGTATGTCCGGTGGAAGTTTCAACAGGCGGATATAATTGGTAACGGTGCTTCTTTCTTTACCCATTCTCTCGGCCACCTGCTCCTGGGTATATTCGAGTTCTTCCATCATCCGTTTGTAGCTAAGGCCCACTTCAATTGCATTGAGGTCTTCCCGCTGCAGGTTTTCGAGCAGGGCAAGTTCGAGCAACTGCTGGTCGTTTGCATGACGCACATATGCCGGCAGATCTTTAAGACCCGCTATTTTTGCTGCCCTGAACCTTCTTTCGCCTGTTATTAACTGGTAGTTTCCATCGGCTAATTGTGAAACAGTTACCGGCTGAATGATATCGTGAAGCTTGACAGAGGCGGCAAGTTCGTTGAGTGACTGCTCATCAAAATCGCGGCGGGGTTGTTTTGGATTAATAACAATGCGCCCGAGAGCAATACGATTAATGCCTGTAACGGTTTCTGCCACCGGTGCTTTTAATGTGCCTGCTGTAGTTTTTAAATCAGAATCTATATTTTGCAGCAAGCTTCTGATGCCTTTTCCCAACGCATCTTTTTTATTTGGCTGGTTCATTTTCTATTCTAATTGAAAAGTAAAAAGTGAAAAGTGAAAAGTACGAAGGAGAATTTTTAAAAACTGAATAGTGGTTTGCGGTACAAGAGTGCGACGCAACGGAAGATTCCCCAAGTTAGTAAGCCCGGACCAAAAAACTAATACAATTAATTCTTCTCACCAATAACCCTAACCTGGACAAGCCAGAACCAAAGAGGCAAAAAAGAAAAGTTGAATTTTTTTAAAATCCCCTGAAAGCTAAGGTGGTATTCCTTTTCAGAGAAGGCTAAAAAATATCTTGCCATTTTTGGTTAAGTTTTAAGTTGTTAGATACTAAATTTTAATCTTTCCTCCTAACTCCTGTCTTCTATCTTCTCTCTACTCGTGCCCTTCCACTTCCACACCTAACATTCTTTCTTCCTGTTTAATTTTTGTAAGATCGTTTTTTTGCAATATTTCTTTAGCAAGGTTCAGGTAATTAACGGCGCCTTTGCTGTCTGCATCGTATAATATGACTGGCTTGCCAAAACTTGGCGCTTCACTTAACCTTGTGTTTCGGTGAATGATTGTGCTAAAAACCATTTCATCAAAATGCCGTCTTACTTCACTTACTACCTGGTTACACAATCTTAAGCGCCCGTCGTACATTGTCATTAAAATACCTTCGATTTGCAGTTGCGGATTTAACCTGTTTTGCACTATTTTAATTGTATTCAAAAGTTTGCCCAAACCTTCCAATGCAAAAAACTCACACTGAACGGGAACGATAACACTGTCTGAAGCCACCAAAGCATTTACGGTGATCAGGCCAAGAGAAGGTGAGCAATCAATTACAATAAAATCGTACTGGCCTTTAACTGAATGCAGTAAATGTTTCATCACATTTTCCCGGTTGGGATAATTGATCATTTCTATCTCTGCGCCAACCAGGTCAATATGAGAAGGGATGACATCAAGGTAAGGGATGTTACTTTTTAAAATGACATCGGCTGCAGCAGTATTGTTTACCATGCAATCATACAAACTGCTGGTTACGTTGTGCAGGTCGAAGCCTACGCCTGTAGTGCTGTTTGCCTGGGGATCCGCATCTACCAGCAATGTTTTATATTCCAATACAGCAAAGCTTGCGGCCAGGTTAATGGCAGAGGTGGTTTTACCAACACCGCCTTTCTGATTTGCTACACCTATTATTCTGCCCATGTAAGTTTTTAAGTTTCTGTATTATTCCTTTATATAAAAAAATCCACAATTATAATTCAATTGTCTGTCCAATCTCCGGCAATAATAACGTTTTTCCCGCAGCCTTAAAAGCGGTAATTGCTTTTTCAGTATCAATTTCAATAAATGGGAAAGTATTATAATGCACACCTACCACCACATGACATTTAACAAAATCGGCAGCAATAACGGCATCGTCAACACCCATGGTAAGATTATCCCCGATAGGCAAAATACAAAAGTTAAGCTCTGCCCATCGTGGAATTAATTGCATATCGAGAGTCAAAGCTGTATCTCCGGCATAATAAAAGTTATCCTCCTGGGTTAAAAAAAGAAACCCCATAGGATTCCCTCCATAAGAACCATCAGGCATACCGCTGCTATGCTGGGCAACAACACATTTTACAGTTCCAAATTCAAAATTCCATTTTCCGCCCGTATTCATTGGGTGTGTGTTTTCAACACCTTGTTTTTTTAGCCAATCAGCTACTTCAAAACCGCAAACCACCGTTGCTCCCGTACGTTTTGCAATGGTTGCACAATCAGCTATATGATCACCATGACCATGAGAGACAAAAATATAATCTGCTGCAATTGTGTTGATATCGATATCTTTTGCAAGTTCATTCGGAGTTATAAAGGGATCGAATAAAATAATTTTATCTTTTATCTTAACAGTAAAACACGAATGACCATAACTTGTTAAAAGCATAATATTTATTTTAGGTTAAACCTATAAAGTTTTCAAAACGATAAAGGTTTAAAATAGTATAGGTTTAAAATAGTTTTAATAGACCTGATCTTAGCCGCAAAAATACAGCATAGCTCAACAAATATCTTTCTTAACGGTTAATACATTAGTTTTAGTTTTCAACAAGAATAACAACCAGTGTTATTAAGTACGGCTGAGTTTACGTTTACTTTGCAAAAAATATTATATGCGAAACAGGAGTGGATGGTGGATGATAATAGTAATAATGCTTTTGCTCGATTTGTACGTGTTCCAGGTAATAAAAGCGCTGGCTTCAGGAGCATCGGAAAAAACGAGAATTATTATATATTCTGTCTACTGGACGCTTTCGGTCTCCGCAGTAGCTTTCCTGCTGTTACTCCCCTTTTTCAATTCAGATACATGGCCTAAGACTTTGCGCAATTATCTTTTTGCCACTTTTGTTGGTTTGTTTGTTGCCAAACTTCTGGCAGCCATATTTTTTGTTTTAGATGATGCCAGAAGAGGTATTACGTGGGTGCTGAGCAGAATTTTTCCTGAAACTGATACTGAAACAAATACAAACGCCGCCTGGAATCTCAGCCGCTCTGCATTCTTAAACTGGCTTGGCGTAGGCGTGGGCGGAAGTTTTATAGGAATATTCCTTTACGGCTTCAGCAATAAGTACAATTACGAGGTAAAAAGAATACGACTTGCCTATAATAATCTTCCAAATGGTTTTAAAGGATTAAAAATTGTTCAAATCAGCGATATACACTCAGGAAGTTTTGCAAATAAGAAAGCAGTGCAAAGAGGTGTTGACATGATTTTGAAAGAAAATGCTGATATTATTTTATTTACAGGCGACCTCGTAAATGATCATACCGGTGAAATGCTTAATTACACAGATGTATTTAATAAAATAAAAGCTCCGATGGGAGTGTACAGTACGCTGGGCAATCATGATTACGGGGATTATGTAAGCTGGCCTTCCCCAATGGCAAAAAAGCAAAATCTGGAAGAGCTTAAAGAGGTGCATAAAAAAATGGGCTGGCAATTGCTGATGAATGAACATGTAGAGCTCAGGAGAAACGGGGATGCAATAGCACTGCTGGGAATAGAAAACTGGAGTGCTTTGAAACAATTTCCAAAATATGGCAGAATGGATCTGGCCTATGCAGGAACTGAAAAATACCCTTTTAAGATTTTAATGAGTCACGATCCCACTCACTGGGATGCGGAAGTACGACCAAAATATGGCGATATTGATCTTGCGCTGGCCGGGCATACGCATGGAATGCAGTTTGGTCTTGAAACTCCTTTTTTTAAGTGGAGCCCAGTGCAATGGGTGTATAAGCAATGGGCAGGATTGTACGAGGAAGGAAATCAAAAGTTGTACGTAAACAGGGGATATGGTTTTATAGGCTACCCCGGCAGGGTAGGGATATTGCCCGAAATTACAGTTATAGAATTGGTGTAGACAGCATTTAGTACTTTTAAAATTACCATTAAATAATAATTCTCTGTTTATATCGTTATTAATTTTCTTTAACTAATATTTTCAACCAGGTAAAGAACAGTTGTTTGTATTGGCATAACAATTGGACTTGCGATTGACAAACAAAGAGATATGAAAAAAATTATCGCCTCAGCCATCCTTATAATTGCTCTTTCAGGTATTGCTAATGCACAGCATTTAAGTATCGGCGGCAAAGCAGGAGCAAATCTTACAAAAATAACCGGGAAAGCTTTTAAAGAAGAATATAATTTGGGCTATCAACTTGGTCTGTTTGCAGAAATTGATCTTAGTAAAAAATGGGGTATCCAGCCCGAGGTGCTATGGAACCAGCTAAATACAAACCCTGCTTCAGGCACAGATGCTGTTTTTAATAACTGGCAAAACAATACGACCAGTATTAAATTAAATTATATTACTATCCCTGTTTTGTTACGGTATAATATCGGACAATTGATAACCTTAAATCTTGGTCCTCAATTTGGAATTTTACAAAACAAAAATACAAATCTGTGGAATAACAGTAAGGAAGCTTTTAAAAACGGTGATCTCTCACTTGTAGGTGGCGCGCAGATAAATTTAAAGACACTCCGCCTTTATGGACGTTACAACATAGGCTTAAATAACATTAACGACGTGGGTAACGAGGACAAATGGAAAAGCCAGCAATTGCAATTTGGAATAGGAGTGGCTTTGTAATTATGGATATAATTTCAAAATTTTTTTGCATTGTCTTTTGACAATGCTTTTTTATGTCTTTTTGTTTAGGCGCCCGGTAATATATTAGCTATGGCATTAATATTGAACGATACTATATTTGCTCGTAAAATAAAGAAAATAGAAGGAGGAAATGACAATTTGTCCTCTAAAAATAAAATATGATTCAAAAGAACTTTTTCTCAGTCACAGAAGACGATACTGATTTTATCCCGATAATTCCTTTAAATGAAAATGAAAATGAAAGTGATAAAATAACCGAGATCGAGGGCGATATTCCTGTTCTTCCTTTGCGAAATACCGTATTGTTTCCCGGAGTTGTTTTGCCGATAACAGTGGGACGGGACAAGAGTATAAAGGCAGTAAATGACTCGTACAAAGACAATAAGCTGATAGGCGTGCTTGCCCAAACTGACAGCACCATAGAAGATCCGCAGGGGAAAGACCTTTGTAAAATCGGTACTATCGCCAAGATAGTGAAACTCATAAAAATGCCTGATGGAGGCACAACTATTATCATACAGGGTAAGAAACGGTTTTTACTTGAAGAAATAACAACTGACGATCCTTACTTCAAGGCAAAAATAACATTGCTCGAAGAAGATATTATTCCCACAGATGAAGATTTTTCTGCTTACCTGAGCAACATAAAAGATCTGGCAGGGCAGATAGTCTCTATGTCTCCCAATCTTCCTACAGAGGCTTCAATCATTTTGAAAAATATAGAAAACCCGTCTTTTCTTATCAATTTTGTAAGCAGTAATCTAAACAGTGATCTTGCAGAAAAGCAAAGACTGCTTGAGATACGGGATGTAAGGCAAAGGTCTGAAGAGCTAATGCACATTTTGCAAAAAGAACTGCAGTTTGCCGAACTGAAAAATAAGGTAACTAATAAAACACGTACCGAACTTGATAAACAGCAACGGGAGTATTTCCTGCAGCAGCAGCTTAAAAGCATAAAGGACGAACTGGGAGGCGATTTAAATGATCGTGAGCTGGCGGAAATGAAGAAAAAAGCCGAAGGAAAAAATTGGCCACAGGCTGCTAAAACGTTATTTAAAAGCAACATAGAAAAGCTGGAAAGAATGCATCCCAGCACTCCTGATTATTCAGTAGTATATAATCACCTTGATCTTTTGCTCGACCTGCCGTGGGAGGAGTATACACAAGACAGTTATGACCTTAAAAAAGCCAAAAAGGTTTTGGATAACGACCATTATGGCATGACAAAAATAAAAGAAAGGATTTTGGAGTATCTCGCCGTTTTAAAATTAAAAGGTGATATGAAAAGTCCTATTCTTTGTTTCATCGGACCTCCGGGCATTGGTAAAACGTCACTGGGAAGGAGCATTGCAAATGCAGTCAACAGGAAGTATGTTCGCCTTAGCCTGGGAGGCTTGCATGATGAAAGTGAGTTGCGCGGACATCGAAAAACCTATATTGGCGCAATGCCCGGCAGAATCATTCAAAGCATTCGAAAGATAAAAACCAGTAATCCGGTAATTATTCTTGACGAAATTGATAAAGTCGGGAGTGACCACCGCGGAGACCCAAGCAGCGCCTTACTGGAGATTCTTGATCCTGAGCAAAACCATACTTTTTACGACAATTATCTTGAGCTGGAATATGACCTGAGCAAGGTATTATTTATTGCAACTGCAAATAATATAAACCAGATACAACCGGCTTTAAGAGACAGGTTAGAAATTATAGATCTAAGCGGGTATGCTATTGAAGAGAAAGTTGAGATTGCAAAGCGGCACCTTATACCAAAACAGTTTGAAGCCCACGGTTTAAAAACCGGAAGTTTTAAAATTTCGGATAAAGTGCTTGAAAAAATGATTGAAAATTATACACGTGAAAGTGGTGTTCGCGAACTTGACCGGCAACTTGCCTCTATTATGCGCTACCAGGCCAGGGAAATGGCAGTTAAGGAAAAAGTAAAGCCGGCACTTACTAATGAGGATATAGAAAAGATTTTGGGGTCTCATAAATACAGCAACGAAATTTATAAAACGATCAATATGGCAGGTGTAGCGGTAGGGCTTGCCTGGACTTATGTTGGTGGTGATATTTTATTTATCGAAACCATTTTAAGTGAGGGAAAAGCAGTTCTGCAACTTACCGGTAACCTTGGCAATGTGATGAAAGAAAGCGCTTCGACTGCTCTTAGTTTTTTGCATGCTAATGCACATAAATATAATATTGACCCTGAATTGTTTCAGAAAAAAAATATTCACGTACACGTACCTGAAGGCGCGGTACCGAAAGACGGGCCAAGCGCAGGTATTACCATGTTTACTTCTTTGGCAAGCGCTTTCTCAGGCCGGAAAGTAAAACCTTTTATGGCGATGACGGGTGAAATAACACTACGCGGACAGGTTTTGCCGGTAGGCGGAATCAAGGAAAAAGTTTTGGCAGCAAAGCGTTCCGGTTTAAAAGAAATAATCCTGTGTTCTCAAAATGAAAAAGATGTAAATGAAATAGATGGAAACTTTATAAAAGGAATTTCGTTTCATTATGTCAAAAATATGCAGCAAGTGCTTGATCTGGCATTAGTGTAATTTCATTTGGTGGCACACAGATTTTTTAAGATGGTTATGATTAATTATGTTTTATCAGTGTTTTTCTTAATAATCATGAAAAATCTGTGTTCTATCGGTTTTCCCTCAGTAGAATCTAAAGAAATCCAATAAACTTCATATTGGGGGTTTTAGTCATGTTTTAGCTACAAGGGAAAATGAATTATATTTTATAAAATAAATATATTAACTATTACTCCTTTAAATTTTTTTGTTTTAAAACTAACTTTGCCAACTTCATAATTATGTGTGAACTACAATTATACTAATGTTTAAATGTAGTAATTGACAAATTTTTAGTAAAGCTCATTTCTATCATGTTTCCCAAAAATCCCAGTTCAGACAATCTCCTAAGTCCCGGTTTAGACAAAAGCTGGCAAAAGCGTTCGGAAGAACATCAAAAACAATACAAACAGTTTTTGCAGCGGGCTGATAAAAACAAAGTTTTAAAACAGCTTCCTCATTTGCATGATGATGCTTTTGCTAAAATTGATTGTCTTAAATAAATGCGGTAATTGTTGTAAAAATTATTCTCCGAGATTCAAAATCACTGATATAAAAAGGATCAGCAAACATTTGAAAATGAAAGAAGGAGAATTTATTGAAACTTATCTCCGCCTCGATACTGAAGGAGACTATGTTGCTAAAAGCGCTCCGTGCCCATTTCTTGCAAATGATAATTACTGCAGTATTTATGAACAACGACCTGGGGACTGTGCCCGTTACCCCTACACCAATGAAGATGTTTTTTTAAAAAGACCACAACTCACTCAAAAGAATTCAACTGTTTGCCCGATTGCACATTATGTGTTGGAAAGATTAATTGCTGTAAAATAAAGTTGCCTGCATTTTTTAGGTTGAGTCAATTTTTTTTGCTATTATTATTTAATTAAAAAGTAAAAATAAAAGGTTAAAAAAATTTACTTAATAAATTTATGGCTCACCTGCCTGCATTAATACACGACCTCGCATTAATACTGTGCTGTGCAGCTTTAACCTCATTAATATTTAAATGGCTGAAGCAGCCTGTTGTGCTTGGTTATATAATAGCAGGCCTGTTTGTTGGTCCAAACTTTTCTTTACTTCCAAATATTACAGATATTGAAGGCGTACGTATCTGGGCCGATATTGGTGTTATCTTTTTATTGTTTAGTCTTGGTCTGGAATTCAGTTTCAAAAAACTGGCAAGGGTAGGAGGCAACTCTTCCATTACGGGCATTTTTGAAGTTGGCTGCATGGCCGGTGTCGGCTTTCTCACCGGCAGATTATTAGGCTGGACAAAAATGGACAGCATTTTTCTCGGCGGCATTATTGCCATTTCTTCTACAACTATTATTATAAGAGCATTCGATGAATTGAACGTTAAAAACAGGAAGTTCGCTGGCGCCGTGATGGGTATATTAGTCATAGAAGATCTCGTAGCTGTTATGCTTTTGGTTATTCTCTCCACGGTTTCAGTAAAAAATAATGTAGAGGGCACCGAGTTGATAATGGCTTTACTAAAGCTTGCTTTCTTTTTATGCTTATGGTTTCTTTCCGGCATTTTTTTGTTGCCGGGTATTTTAAAAGCCGGTAAAAAATTAATGAATGATGAAACAATGATGATTGTATCTGTGGGTCTTTGTTTCTTAATGGTGGTATTGGCAACACAGGCTGGTTTTTCTGCTCCTTTAGGCGCTTTTATTATGGGTTCTATTTTGGCAGAAACTCCGCAGGCAGAAAAAATAGAAGCACTTGTGAAATCTGTGAAAGATCTCTTTGGCGCCGTGTTTTTTGTGTCAGTAGGTATGCTAATAAATCCGGTTCTTTTAATAAAATATGCAGTACCTGTACTTATTTTAACCATTGTTGTTATTTTTGGTAAAACACTTTTTGTTACCATTGGCTCACTATTGGCAGGACAGCCATTAAGGCAATCGATACAGGCAGGTATGAGCCTTTCTCAAATCGGCGAATTTTCTTTTATCATTGCAACATTAGGCCTTTCGTTGGGCGTTATCAGCGATTATTTATATCCTGTTGCTGTCGGGGTTTCTGTTATCACCACTTTCACAACGCCTTATCTTATCCGTTTTGCTGACCCTTTTTATGTTAAGCTCGAAAGAAGTTTGCCGCTGAAATGGCAGGCGCGGCTCAACAGGTACAGTGCAGGAGCACAAACTATCCAGGCTGAAGGTGACTGGAAAATTGTAGTACGATCATATCTTGTGCTTATCATCACCAACTCTGTTGTAATATTAGCTTTTATATTATTATCCATTCACTTTTTGTCTCCATTCATTATAAATGAAATAAAAAATAAAAATCTTGCATTAATCATAACTACAGCCGCCACGCTGCTGATAACCTCGCCGTTTATATGGGCGCTTACTGTAAAAAAGATACATAGCAGCGCCTACACTGCTCTATGGCTCGATAAAAAATATAATCGGGGACCTCTTGTAATACTCGAGATAATACGAAACCTGTTGGCAGTTGTCTATTTATTTTTATTGCTTGTACAGTTGTTTACGTCGTGGATTGCATTTGTCGTTGCCTTAGTTGTAATGGTGATAGTGCTCGTAATTTTTTCACAAAGGCTCCAATATTTTTACTCACGCATAGAACATCGGTTTTTGACAAATCTTAATGCCAGAAATGTAATTGAAGGAACAGATGAAAAAAATACTATTTCACCATGGGATGCTCACCTTGCTTACTTTGTCATTAGTCCTGATTCAGATTTCATCGGAAAGCCTCTCATCGAACTTCAATGGCGCGAAAAGTATGGTATCAATATAGCGGGCATAGAAAGAGGTAAAAAGGTAATTGACGTGCCCACAAAATTTGAAATGCTTTTTCCGTATGATAAAATATCTGTTATAGCTACTGATGAGCAGTTGCAAACTTTTAGGCATATCCCTGATCCGGTTAATGAAATTTCCCAACCGCTTCCTGATAAAGATTCTGTTTCCCTGCACAAAATTATTGTTGATAATCATAACCGCCTCCGTGGAAAAACAATACGAAGTTCAAATATTCGCGTGCAGACCGGGGGATTGGTAGTTGGCATAGAAAGAGAGGGCAAGCGCATTCTAAACCCTGATTCTGCCATCGAATTTCAATGGGATGACATTGTCTGGATAGTAGGTGACTGGAAAAAAATAAAACAACTTATTCTTGAATAACCAGGTGTTTTAAGGCAAGAGACGGCAGTTAGTGAACAGCAACGCCAATTTGTTTTGAATGATGGTGGAACGAAGATTTGTTATGATTATTAAGATAAATTCAGATTATTATTAGTAGGGATTTGTTTAAAAATTACTTTTTTGATAAGCATTTATTCTTCAGGATTCATTGTTACCGCATTTCGTTTATGGCCTGTCGTTGAGCAACTGAAATTTCACTGTTGACGTCTTATCTAACTTTTAAGACAGCTTCTACGTTAAATGAAGTACGAATCGTAACCAATCCTGATTATCATAACAAATGTGTGCTCCATGAAAATAAGGCGATCAGTCAGACTATTTAAAAAACATCCTGTAATAAAATGCAGGGTTCAATAATATCTTTTTCTTCTTCTCCACATTGGCCAAAGCATCAATAAGAAATTTTTGAAGGTATTTACTTTGTCTTGCTTTTTTTATTACGAAATTAAAAAGAACAGGATACCTTACCACCCGTTGCAGTGTGCTGCTTATTTTAAATTCCTTCCACATCCTTCGATAAATTTCCTTATCGTAAGCTTTATTGAAGGCTGCCGAAAAGTTCTTTTGCTCAACACAGGTTATAATATGTTCAGCCGCAACTCTGCCGCTTCTTATTGCATTAGCTATTCCTTCACCCGAAAACGGATCTATCAAAGCAGCCGCATCGCCTGTAAGCAGAAACCTTTCTCCAGACAATTTTCTTTTTTTAGAACCCAATGGAAGTCCGTAACCTTTAATCGTTTCAAGCGGTTTTGCATTTGTAAATCTTTCTTTCAGGTGCGGATGCGTTTTTAATAATTGCTGAAGGGTTTCTTTCAAATTCACCTTTTTCTTCGATACTTCGGAAGAGAGCATACCTATGCCAACATTAGCTTTATTACCTGTCAATGGAAATATCCACAAATAGCCGGGCAAAATATCTTTAAAAAAATGGAGCTCAATATAGCCGTCCTCATGAAACCCTGACACTCCTTCATAGTAAATCCTTAATCCCGCACTGTAATGTTCTTTCTCAACTTTTATCTCTCCTGAATGTTTTGAAATTATAGAGTGAGCGCCATCTGCGCCGACAACCATTCTTCCTGTAAATATTCCCTGGCTGGTTTGTAATATTGCTTTATCCTTTTCTATGTCAACACTTGTAACGAAGCAGTTTTCGCAGACAACGATATTCGAATATTGTTTTGCATGCTTAAAAAGCAGGTTATCAAAATGAAAGCGGGGAGAAATATAGCCGCAGCTTTTTCCATTTTTGTAAATAAAGGGAATATCTATATAATTATGGTCTGGTGAAAATATTTTAACTCCATAAGAAGGTATTTTATTTTCCAGTGTTTCAAAGTCTTTCGCCAACCTGGGAGATAACATTTTGAGTTGATTAATGACGTCAACACTTAAAGCATCGCCGCACGTTTTATCTCTTGGAAAAGTTGCTTTGTCAAGCAATGCTACCTGCAGGCCGTTTTGAGCCAATTTAATTGCGCATGCTGTTCCGGCAGGTCCCGCTCCCACAATTGCAACATCAAATATTTTATCAGTCATCTTTGTATAAAGAACCAAATATATACACGAAAGGGAAACTTATACTAAAATTGTAAAAGCTGTTTTCACTTTTTAATAACGGTTGTTGGCAGGGCCTGAAGATGATAGTGTTGCGGGGTAACCGGAAGTGTATAAAAGAAATGCAGAGGATATGAAGAAAAATTTTATAGAAAACAATTTTAAAAACTATGAAAGGAATTACTTCTATGATGAGTAAATGAAGTTTTAACGAGTATAATATAATAGTGAGAAGACACAGAAAAGGCCTTAACTTTTTACAATTAATTTCTATAAATATAGCAGCTTCTCTTGTTAAGCACTTTTATCCAACACTTAAAATAGCCGGCAAAAGCAGAGATAAGCCCGTCTGCGGGATAAGCAATAAAAAAATAAAAATTACATGCTCAACCTCGGCATAGCTACTTTTTTGCTGCTGAAATCATGTCTTTTAATTTCATTATCAGTTTTATCTGTATTCAGCTTTACTATTGGAATTGACAATATTTCACTTGCGTACTCTGCAGGTAAATTTTTTAAAGTATAATAGGTAAAAGTCCTTTTAAATTTACCTTCAAGGCTTGTTCGTGCTTCAATAAAAAAGTTATCTATTTTAAAAAGTTGATAATTTGCTTCACCATCTGCTTTCTCACTTATTTTATCAGCATCAAATATCAGTTGAACTTTTTGGTGATCTTGAAGCCGGTTGAAACTTTCAATATTCATAGTTATATTTTACCAATTTATAATTTTAATTTAACAGGAAGAATGATGCCATTTTTTTTTAACCTGGAATTTATTAATCAAAGGCAATAAGTGGGGAAATGAATGCACGAAAAAAAGTAATAGAAAGAAGTTTTGAGATATGAACCTGATTATTATTACCAAAAGCATTATTTTTTTATTCTTATTTCAATAGAATAAGCAAATGGGAAAGCTGTAAAAAAAGCTATAATTTCAGGGATATCAAAAAATAAATATTGATAAGCAAAGATTAAAACAAGCATTATTTATTTTAATGATTGAGCTTAACTGAAAAGTTGCTGCAGATAGTAAGAAACAATATCGAAGATCACCCGGTATAATTTTTATAATTAGTTATGGGTAAATAGAAAAAACAAAAATTTTATGAGACAAACAGAGAAGGAAAAACTTTCTGACATTTTAGTTATTGCAGGCCTTGCCGCATTTGCTTACTATAAATACTCCAAACTCACAAGTGAAGAGAAAAGCAAAATAGTGAGTGATATAAGAGAGACAGGAAGAAACATAATTAAAGAAATGATTCCTGACCAGGTAAAAAGTTTTATTCCGGGAATGAAATAAGCTGCTGTTTTATACAATTGCTGTTTTATACAATTATTAAGTTATTGCTGCAAATACAGCATGTAAACTTTTTTGTCCGGAAGAATTGTGGCAGGCGTAATAGTAGTTTTACTGCTCTTATATTTTTAGGGGATTGGAGGTGTTAAAGTCTCTTATAATTTTAGAGGAATTTATAAAAAAAAATCCTGAAAAGAAAAAAAGTTAACTATTTTCTCCTTTTATTAAGCTCATCTCTTATAGATATTGCCCTTATATAATCTTCCTGCTCAAGCACTTCGTTCAGCAGGTTGTTCAATTCTTCAACAGTTAAACCGCTAAGGTCATCACGGCTTCCGGGTTCAGCCGAAGGTGCAATTGATTTTTTCTTGGCCGATCCGGAGTCTTCCATCAATATTCCTGCACTTTCCAATATATGATCGTAAGTATAAACAGGGCAGCCAAAACGCACCGCCAAAGCAAGGGCATCGCTTGTACGGCTATCGATTTCTACAGTATCATGTTCATTTATACAAACCAGTTTTGAGTAAAAAATACCTTCCTGCAAATCGCTGATCACAATTTCCTGCAGATCTACACTGAAGGCATTCATAAAATTTTTCAATAAGTCGTGTGTAAGTGGCCTGCTTGGCTGCATCCTTTCCAGCGCTACTGCAATGGCCTGCGCCTCATAACCACCGATCACGATAGGCAACCTTCTCAGGCCATTTACTTCACCCAATACAACTGCATACGAATGCGTCTGAGTAATGCTATGTGATAACGCTACAATTTCCAGTTCTATTTTCTTCATACCTGCTATGCTTCAGAATGTAAATTAAGCGCAAATGTAAAGATTTAGGATTTCATATTTTTGCATCTGTTTGATTGATTTTTTAATTTTATTTTATTACTATTTCAATTATAACAGTTTCAACCTGATTATCTGCTATTTACTGCTATCAATTGTTTGTTACATTTGCACTCGTTTATTTTTAATCGCAACATATTTATGATCAATGTTTCTTTTCCAGATGGTAATGTAAGGCAGTATGAAAATGGCACTGCAGCCATAGATATTGCCAAATCTATCAGCGAAGGCCTGGCGCGAAAAGCTTTAGCCGCTAAGGTAAATGGACAGGTTTGGGATTTATTGCGCCCGATTGATACCGATATAAAATTACAATTATTAACGTGGAATGATATTGAAGCAAAATCTACTTTCTGGCATTCTTCGGCACACCTTATGGCTGAAGCGCTGGAAGCTTTATTTCCCGGAGTAAAACTTGGAATAGGCCCGGCAATTGAAAAAGGTTTTTACTACGATATAGACTTAGGCGACAGGCAGATTACAGAAGAAGACCTGAGAAAACTTGAAGTAAAAATGGCTGAACTGGCAAAGAACAACAGTATTTACACCCGTAAAGAAATAAGCAAACAGAACGCACTCGAATACTTTACCCAAAAAGGCGACGAGTATAAACTGGAACTGGTAGACGGATTAAAAGATGGTGAAATTACTTTTTATACCCAGGGAAATTTCACTGATCTGTGCCGCGGCCCTCACATACCAAACACAGGTTTCATAAAAGCTGTGAAACTTACCAGCATTGCCGGCGCATATTGGCGTGGCGACGAAAAACGCAAAATGCTTACCCGCATTTATGGGATTACTTTCCCCACCCAAAAAGAACTGGATGAGTACATTTTGCTGCTGGAAGAAGCTAAAAAAAGAGATCACCGGAAGTTAGGCAAAGATTTGGAATTATTTACCTTTTCTGAAAAAGTAGGATTAGGGCTGCCATTATGGCTACCCAAAGGCGCCATGCTTCGTGAAAGGCTGCAGCAGTTTTTGCAAAAATCTCAAATGGAAACAGGTTATTTGCCGGTAATCACCCCGCATATTGGTCATAAAGATTTATATGTGACCAGCGGTCATTATGAGAAATACGGAAAGGATAGTTTTCAGCCCATAAGGACACCACAGGAAGGTGAGGAGTTTTTTTTGAAACCAATGAATTGCCCTCATCATTGTGAAATTTATAAGGCAATACCAAGAAGCTATAAAGATCTTCCGTTGCGCTTTGCAGAGTTTGGTACCGTATACCGCTACGAACAACACGGTGAATTACATGGCCTTACACGTGTTCGTGGTTTTACCCAGGACGATGCTCACCTGTTTTGCCGTCCTGACCAGGTAAAAGATGAGTTTAAGAAAGTGATAGATCTTGTATTATATGTATTAAGCTCACTTAGTTTTACCGATTACACTGCACAAATATCTTTAAGAGACAAAGAAGACCGGAGTAAATATATAGGAACGGATGAAAACTGGGAGATAGCTGAGCAGGCAATAATAGAAGCCTCAGCCGAAAAAGGATTGCCAACTGTGATTGAATACGGCGAGGCTGCATTTTATGGCCCAAAACTTGACTTTATGGTCAGGGATGCCATAGGACGAAAATGGCAGTTGGGCACTATACAGGTAGATTACAATTTGCCTGAAAGATTTGATCTTACCTATATTGGTGAAGACAATGCGAAACACAGACCGGTGATGATTCATCGTGCTCCTTTTGGCTCAATGGAAAGATTTATAGCTGTGTTGATTGAACATTGTGCAGGAAAATTTCCATTATGGCTTGCTCCGACACAGGTTATGATATTACCCATAAGCGACAAATACATTGAGTATGCCCAGGAAGTGAGAATGCGAATGAAAAAAGCAGATATAAGGGCAGAAGTAGATGAAAGAAATGAAAAAATAGGAAAAAAGATAAGAGAGGCGGAAATGAACAAAATTCCTTATATGTTTGTAGTGGGAGAAAAAGAAATGCAGGAAAAAAAAGTAGCGGTAAGAAAGCAGTCAAAAGGAGATATCGGAGCAAAAACTATAGATGAGGCGGAAAATTTTCTTAAAGAAGAAATAGACAGTAAAAGAGCTTTTGAATAACTTATTATATTTACCTGTATGACTGCACTACAATCTGAAAAAATTTTTCAACTTTTGCTTCGCTATACTGATAAAGATACTGCAAAGCAAATTTTGCAGGAAATAGAAAATATCTTTCATGATAATTCATAAAAGTTATGAATTAAATTTTTTCATAAATAAAATAAACAATTAGTAACCAAAAAACAATTAATGGCAGTAAACCCAAATTTTTATAAGGGAAGAAACCCGAATTTTAGAAAAGAACAACAACAGGAACACCGGACTAACCGGATGATACGCATCCCCGAAGTGAGATTGGTAGGAGAGGGGATAGAACCAGGTATTTATCCGACAGAACAGGCTTTGGCAATGGCCGAAGCACAGGGACTTGACCTGGTAGAAATTTCACCAAATGCAGCTCCGCCTGTATGCAGAATTATCGATTACAAAAAGTTTTTGTACGAGAAGAAGCGTAAGGAAAAGGAGATGAAGGCAAATTCAAAACAGAGCGAGGTAAAAGAAATACGATTTACCCCAAGCACAGATGAACACGATTTTGATTTTAAATGCAAACATGCTGAAAAGTTTTTGAAAGAAGGCGATAAAGTGAAAGCATATGTTCAATTTAAAGGTCGTGCTATCATGTTTAAAGACAGGGGCGAACTGCTTCTTTTAAAGTTTGCAGAACGATTATCTGAAACCGGTGTTTTGGAGGGTATGCCTAAGATGGAAGGCAAGAGAATGTTGGTAATTTTTGCTCCGAAGGGCCAGAAGAAGAATAAATAATTTTCAAATTTTAATACTAAGAAAACAGTAGAGAACCTACTGTTTTTTGTTGTACTATCATGTCTGTAAGCAATGAAATAAGGATAGATTATGCGCAAATGGAAAGTATTTTCCATAATATTCTGCTTAAGCATTCTTTCGATGAGGCCAAAGCTGCATTATGTGCAGGCATTTTTGCTGATAATAGCCTTGACGGTGTTTATACTCATGGCGTAAACAGGTTTGCACGTTTTATACATATGGTGACAGAGCAGCATATAGTACCTGGTAAATCGCCAAACAAAGTGTCAGGATTTCAAGGCATGGAACAATGGAACGGAAATCTTGGCCCCGGACCATCAAATGCAGTATTTTGTACAGAAAGAGCCATGCAACTCGCAGATGAAAACGGAATAGGATGTGTAGCAATTGCCAATACTAATCACTGGATGCGTGGAGGAACTTACGGATGGAAAGCAGCTAAAAAAGGATATGCCTTCATTTGCTGGACCAACACAATTGCCAACATGCCTGCCTGGGGAGCGAAAGACAATCATTTGGGAAACAACCCGCTTATCGTGGCTATACCTAAAGATGATGAAGCTGTTGTTTTGGATATGGCTGTTTCACAATTTTCTTTTGGCGCTATGGAAAAGTTTGCAATGGAAAAAAAACTGTTGCCGGTACCTGGCGGATACGATGAAACGGGACAAATGACAACAGACCCCCGGGAAATCTTAAAAACACGGCTATCTATGCCCATTGGCTATTGGAAAGGTTCCGGTCTCTCATTGCTGCTTGATTTATTAGCAACTATTTTATCGGGTGGAAATTCAACTTTTCAAATAACGCAACATAGAGTTGAGTCTGCGGTTTCCCAGGTTTTTATTGCTGTTAAACTATCTGCACTTAATAATTCGGGGGGTATAAATAACATTATCAACAGCATAATAGAAGACTATCACAGCTCGCTTCCCGACAGTTCTTTTAACAAAATTTTTTATCCGGGAGAAAGGGTTTTGCAAACGCGGAAAGACAATCTTGAAAGAGGAATTCCTGTAAATAAACAAGTCTGGGATGAAATAACTGCTTTATAAGGTTTAGTAGTGGGTTTTTTCTAAGTAGTTTTACTATTTTCTGGGTGAAAGTGTTGTTATTTTAATCATTAAAAAATTTTATATATTAAAATATAAATAATCAAATAATTTCCTAATTTTACAATATATAATCCTGATGTTTATTCATCCTTAAAAACCTATTCTATGTACATTAACTTCAATTACCATGGCTCCACTTATAAAGCAGACCTGGCTAAACAACCGGAAGGGAAAATTATTGTTTTATTAAATGACAATAATTTAGAAAAGCAATTTGGTTCAGTTCTTCCTTTTTATGTAAAAAACAAGTCGGTAAATTTTGATACTTTTAATCTCGCCCATTCTGAGTTGTATGCTTTAAACAGTTCTATATCAAGAGCTATTTCTGAGCAGTGCAAAGATCTTGTAGAAAACTAAAAGGTAAGTTTGCCATTTAGTATTAAATTTTTTCTTTTTAGAATAAGAAAAAAGGCTGCCTTTTATCAGGACAGCCTCTTTTCTTATTCTAATAGATTAAAGCAAATTAGCTATGTTGATCAGCTAAAGCTTTTTTGCGGATAATATTTAAGGCAGCTCCCGCTTTAAACCATTCTATCTGCTGCTCGTTGTAAGTATGATTAGCGCTTATTCTTTCTACAGTACCATCAGCATGATGCAGTACTACTGTCAGGGAAGTGCCTGGTGCAAAATGAATTAATCCTTCTATGTCAATGACATCATCTTCAAGTATTTTATCATAATCTTCTTTGTGCACAAATGTCAGCGCAAGCATTCCTTGTTTTTTAAGGTTTGTCTCATGAATACGAGCAAACGATTTTACCAAAATAGCCCGGACACCAAGGTGTCGCGGCTCCATTGCAGCATGTTCTCTCGAAGACCCCTCACCATAGTTTTCATCGCCTACAACTATGCTTCCAATACCTGCTGCTTTGTATGCTCTTGCAGTTGCAGGAACAGGACCATAGTCGCCTGTCAGCTCGTTTTTTACTTTATCAACACTGCCGTTAAAGAAATTGAGTGCACCAATAAGCATATTGTTAGAAATATTATCAAGATGACCACGAAACTTTAACCATGGGCCAGCCATTGAAATATGGTCAGTGGTACATTTTCCTCTTGCTTTTATAAGCAGGCGTAAACCTTTGATATCAGTTCCTTCCCATGCCGGAAACGGCTCAAGCAATTGTAAACGCTGCGAATCCGGGCTTACAATAACCTGTACTTTGTCAGGGTCTTCTGCGGGAGCCTGGTAGCCTGCGTCTTCTACAGAAAATCCTTTCGGAGGCAATTCAAAACCTGTCGGTTCGTCAAGCTTTACCAGTTTGCCTTCTTCATTCAGCAAGGTATCAGTAAGCGGGTTAAAGGTAAGATCGCCGGCAAGAGCGAATGCAGTAACTATTTCGGGAGAAGCAACAAAAGCATGCGTTCCGGGAAAACTGTCATTACGTTTGGCAAAATTCCGGTTGAAGGAGGTAATAATGGAATTTTTTCTGGTAGGATCGTCAATGTGACGTGCCCATTGGCCAATACAGGGGCCACAGGCATTAGCCATTACAACTCCGCCCATGGCATCATAAGATTGTAACAAGCCATCTCTTTCCACTGTATACCTTACCAGTTCGCTGCCCGGAGAAATTGTAAATTCTGATTTTACTTTTAAATTCTTCTCCGCAGCCTGACGGGCTACGGATACTGAGCGGCTAATGTCTTCATAAGAACTGTTAGTGCATGAACCTATCAATGCTACTTCCAGTTTTTCAGGCCAGTTATTTGCTTTTACTGCTTCAGCAAAACGACTGATAGGCCATGCAAGATCCGGAGTATAAGGCCCATTGACATATGGCTCAAGCTCATCTAAGTTTATTTCAATTAATTCATCGTAATATTTTTTTGGCGCCGTATATACTTCTGGGTCAGGCCGAAGATGTTCTGTAATTCCGTCGGCCATTTCAGCAATTTCAGCTCTGTCAGTTATTTTTAGGTAATTGCTCATTTTCTCATCGTAGGCGAAGATGGAGCAGGTAGCGCCAATCTCAGCGCCCATATTACAAATAGTTGCTTTACCTGTTGCACTGATTGCATCGGCGCCTTTACCAAAATATTCCACAATAGCGCCTGTACCGCCTTTTACCGTAAGAATGCCCGCCACTTTTAAAATGATATCTTTGGGTGCTGTCCAGCCGCTTAGTTTTCCGGTTAGTTTTATACCTATGAGCTTAGGCCATTTTAATTCCCACGCCAATCCTGCCATCACATCGCTGGCATCAGCGCCGCCAACACCGATAGCGATCATACCAAGTCCGCCGGCATTAGGCGTATGGCTATCTGTGCCTATCATCATTCCTCCGGGAAAAGCGTAATTTTCTAAAACAACCTGGTGTATGATACCTGCACCTGGTTTCCAGAAACCGAGACCATATTTATTACAAACCGAAGCAAGAAAGTCATACACTTCCCTGTTTGTATTCATTGCTGTTATTAAATCTTCGGCTGCTCCTGATTTGGCTTGTATAAGATGATCGCAGTGAACAGTGCTCGGAACAGCGACCTGCGGACGGCCAGCCTGCATAAACTGCAGCAGCGCCATCTGGGCTGTCGCATCCTGCATAGCTACCCTGTCTGGCGCAAAATCCACATAGTCATTTCCACGTTCAAAATTGCGAAGAGGCATATCGGTGTGCAGGTGTGCATATAATATTTTTTCTGCTAAAGTCAATGGCCTGCCTACTTCCTTGCGGGCTGCTTCAATTTTGCCTGGCAGTTCTTCGTAGACCCTTCTTATCATTTCTATATCAAATGGCATATACAGGACGATTTAAGTTTTTTAAAAAAGTTTAGCAAAATTACATCAAAGTATTCTTATCGAAAATCAGAATTATAATTATCACATTATTTATTTGATTAATTTGCATTTAACAGTTCCGGTTTATATTAAAACTATAGAAAATTCGTTCTTATGAAAAGTGTACGTGAAATGATAGAGTTACATGCATTTGGGGTTTGCGCAGCAATAGGTGAAAAAATGGGAATAGCCAGCAGCAGAATAAGGATGTGGTTTATTTATATTTCTTTTCTCACCTTTGGTTCTCCTTTAATTATCTACATGGTCCTGGCTTTCTGGATCAACATCAAAAATTATATTTATTCTGCCAAAAGAAATCCATTGCGTTATTTATAAAGTATTTAAGATGGTAAATTGTAAAAGCGGTGATAAAAATAGATTTTAATCATACAGATTACGAGGAAATGCTGGCCTGTTTTGCCGAAGCTTTAAAAGGTAAAATAGAGAAGGGTACTTTGCATTTACCGCCTCATATAGGTGAGGGTTTTATGAAACTGATAGAGCTGCCTAATGGTCTGCAGGGAATTATTTCCGATTATACCGTTAATCAGGATCTGCTGCTTAACAGAACAAAAATTAATAAAGATTACTATACGCTCCGTTTCGACGAAGTAATTATTCCCGACTCCGTACCCTTAGAAACCGGACCGCCTCTGACTGCTGATGTCAGCCCTGTACGCACTGCAGTTTTTTTAGGAAGCACCAAATTTGACTGGATGTTTTTAAGCACAAAAGGAACAAGGGTTAAAGGTGTGAATATTTTGTTTAGCAAAGAATGGCTTGAGCAATTTTTAGAAGTTGAAAGCGTTGGAGATATGATAAAGAAGTACCTGAGCCTAAAAATGAGCGCTTTCAACTATGAGCCGATGGATATGGAATATAAAAGGATACTTGCTGAGGTAGTTCAACCCGATGTAGATCCGTCTTTTGAAACACTCATAATACAAAACAGGATAATGTTGTTGCTCGAAAGGTTCTTTACGAGAATCTTTTTTAAAATGAGCGATATGCATTTTGATGTAAAACTTAGTAACGAAGACATCAACCGGTTAAAGATAATAGAAAAAGAGATTGTTAAAGACTTTAGTTCAGAGCCTCCTTCAATAAAAACACTGGCAAGGCACGCAGCTATGAGTCCCAGTAAACTAAAGAACAGCTTTAAAGAAATCTATGGCTTGCCTTTGGGTCAGTATCATCAAAAGCATAGAATGCACAAGGCAAAAGCTATGTTGCTGAGTCGTAAGTATAGTATAAGCGAAGTAGGCGTAGAAGTGGGGTATAGCAATTTGAGTAATTTTGCCAAGGCTTTCAAAAGAGCCTTTGACCAGTTGCCCAGTGATCTTTCAGGCAGGTAGCAGTTGAGGTAGTTGTTAAAAGTTCCGGGGTTACGATTTGAAATAATAATATCCAATCTATGAATATAACTATCCATAATGCAATTAGAAAAACCAGATTTTACTGACCTTTTGCACATTATTGCAGACAACTTAAAAGCCAGGGTTACTAACCTGCAGTTTTCCGTGAATCCCTTTTTTGGAAAAGGTTACTTCTGGGCCGCAAAGCTTCCCTCAGGTATCACTATTATTGTCTCAGATACTTGCCTGAAGGAAACCCTTACTGTAGAACGTCCTGACGGCGGTAATCATTATTTTACATTACAGTTCAACGAGGAAGCTGCAGACGAAACAGATATTACTGTAAAAAGCAGGAGAGATGTGCAGGAATTTCAATCCTTTGTAAAACTTAGTCATACACTTGTGCCTGAAACTTTTGTATTTCCGCAAATAAAAAGATTACGCTCGGTTAAATTTTTCTTCAATAAAAACCATCTATCCTCTTTACTGAGCAAACAGGCATTTGATATAGTGATGGGCCAGCATTTTCCACTTGAAATGAAGAGTGAAAATCTTGAACCAATTGCTACAGAATACAGGGTAATGCTTGATGATCTATGGACAGACAACATTAATCAACCTTTACGGTTAAATTATATTCAAAACAGGGTTCTGCTGTTGCTTGAAAAATATATTGTAAAACTGCACTACAGAAGAGACCTGCAGGGAAAAAAAGTGAGGCGAAGTGATGATGAAACTTTGCGCCTTATGAAGGTGGAAGCGCTGCTGGTCAAAAACTTTAACATCAATCCGCCGACTATAGACGAGTTAGCACGTATATCAGCAATGAGCTCTACAAAATTAAAAAAAGATTTTAAAGCGTTATACGGATTACCGCTTTATGAATACTTTCAGAAAAACCGGATGCTGAAAGCAAAATCTTTGTTAGTGCTTGGTGAGTATTCGGTTAAAGAAGTAGGACAAATGGTTGGTTACTCAAACCTCAGTCATTTTGCAAATACCTTCAAAAAGGAATTTGGATTTTTGCCAAGTGAAATAACTGCAAAAGATGGCGTGCTGGTGTATAGTAGATGAGTTGCAGGTTGCAAGTTACAAGTTTGTTACTGTTACATGGATGCATGCACAAATGTGAAACATGCAACCGGTCTCTTGTAACCTTAAACCTTTTTAGCTCACCACTGCCTTCCTGATTTTAACTAATTGCACCAGCAATTCTTCCAGTTTGCTCAAATGAAGCATATTAGCTCCGTCGCTTTTAGCTGCTGACGGATTAGGATGTGTCTCTATAAATAATCCATCCACACCGGCAGCTATAGCAGCTTTTGCTATAGTACCGATTAGCTTAGGGTTACCACCTGTTACACCCGTCGTTTGGTTAGGCTGTTGCAGACTATGTGTGCAATCCATTATCACAGGTACATTATTTGCCTGCATTGCAGGTATATTTCTGTAATCAACAACCAGGTCCTGGTAGCCAAAAGTAGTACCTCTTTCCGTAAGCATTACTTTTTCATTGCCGGCCTTTCGTATTTTATCTGCAGCAAACTTCATCGCCTCACCGCTTACGAACTGCCCTTTTTTTACATTCACTATTTTTCCGGTTTCTGCGGCCGCAACCAATATATCTGTCTGGCGACACAGGAAAGCCGGTATTTGCAAAATATCAATATATTTAGCTGCCTGTACAGCTTCTTCATGTGCATGTATATCTGAGGTCGTAGGCAAGCCAAAATGCTCTCCGACTTTCCTTACAAGTTGCATTGCAGTCTCATCTCCTATGCCTGTAAAAGAAGCAGCGCTTGTACGGTTGGCCTTTCTGTAAGATGCTTTAAATATGTAGGGAATATGCAGTCTTTTACAAATTGTATAAACATCATTTGCCACCTGCATTACCAAATCTTCATTTTCTACTACACACGGCCCTGCTATCAGGAAAAAGTTTTGCGGATCATACGACTGATTTCTAAATAACTCTTGCAAAAACTCCATACATTTATTTTTTTTGATTGTTGTTAAAGGTGCCAAAATGCTCTTTCAGAAAAAGCGGCAAGGAAAAGAAAGACACAACATAACGTCTTAAAAAAAACTTCTGCTTCTTTGAGTGAAAAAAAGTCCTCCTAAAACCTAATTCCGAAATTTATTCCAAATCCTCTTAATCCCGCTATACTTCCTGAAGTAGTAACAATTGCTCCATTGCTGCTTACTGCTGATGAAAGTGTTATGCCTGATAAAGAAATGCTGTCAAGCTTTCTTTTAAGTGATGCCTGGTCACCGGGCGTTAGTTGCTCATTTGTTGTAAACCTGCCACTTTCTCCACCAAAACCGGCGCCGGCAATCCACCAGTCCAGATAAAACCTGTTTGATAATTGCCAACTGCTTCCAGCCATAATTCCGCCTGTTATTGCTTTGAGGTTTCCGGCAAAGTCTGCATTTTCTTTTGACCCTGAATTTGCCGAATATACTATAGGCCCTTTAATCTTATAACTGCTGATTCTTGTATAAGGTGCAAGATAAAAACCATGAAATGCTCCTTTTTTTCCAAAATAATATCTTGCTTCAGGAGTAAAAATATATGTGCCTAAACGAAAACTGCCAATATCTGCATCAGGAAAAAATACCTGCTTTTCAATATAAGATTTATAAGGAATAGAGGATAAAGGGACCATTCCATAACTCATCGCGACTGTTATTTTTTGTGATAGCTGCCTTTCATATTGCAGGCTAAAACCTTTAAATGCCAAAGAAGATAAATTAAATTTTATAAGGTTTTTTCCATCAACTGCCTGGGATAAAGCAGGTAAAGAAAATAACAAGGCAATAAAACCGGCAATTTTTTTTAAACCCATCATCGTTGTTTAATTTGAGTTGAAAATACATCTAAAATATTACAAACCGGTGCAGGTACCTGCAATATCTGCCACTGTTTTATTTTCAAGAATAGCCAAAGAAGCGTCTCTTACCTGCAACATAACCTTGTTAAGGCCACAAAAATTTTCATCACAATTTTTACATTTTGTATAAAAGTGAAGGCTTACACAGGGCAACAAAGAAATAGGCCCGTCAATAAGGCGCATTACTGTCGCCAGTTTTATTTCCGAAGGGTTTTTTGCAAAAAGATAGCCCCCGCCTTTACCTTTTTTGCTATCAAGTATCGAAGCTTTTTTTAATTCCAGCAAAATGTTTTCTAAAAACTTTAACGGAATAGTTTTTTGCTCTGCAATTTCTGCTATTAATATAGGCCTTTGTCTGTCCTGCTGCGCCATATACATCAGCGCTTTAAAGGCATATTGTGTTTTCATCGAAAGCATAGACAATTTTAAGTTTAAAATTACCGTTAATAATGATTCCGTTAACCGGGGAATTAATATTTTCAATTTTTAAAAATGTTTATTATGTATAAACTTATTATAAACATCACATTTTCCTTCATTGCTGTTTTTTTAGTGGCTCAAACCGGCAGGGCACAAATATCAAAGCCCGGAATTACCCTGGGAGGAAATTTGTTATATGCGAAGCCTAAAGGAGATTTTGCAAATGCATATAAATTTGGCGGCGGTGGTGAAGTTTTTGGTGGTATAGGCCTGGGCAAAACCTTTATTATAGCGTTCTTCTTATAAAATATGAGTTTGAAAAACGCCGACATAAGAACAAATTGAATGCAGTTTTTCAATTAAATTTTATATCTTTAGTGGGGTGATAGTGTTTTGTAAGCCGCCTGTGAAAAATACAAAAACCATTGCACGATAATAAAATAAACTATGACTTTTCATTCAAGAAGGGAACTTTTAAAGAGTTCTTTAATGGCTGCACTATCTGTTACACTATTTAATCCACTCAGACAACTCTTTGCCTCTTTTCAAAATGAAACAAAAGCCCCTTCATGGACAGAATTAGTTGATTATGCGCGGTGGTGTCCAAGTGTTCATAATTTACAGCCACACAAAATAAAGATCATTTCAGCAACTGAAGCGGATTTATATTATGATCCGTTAAGACTTTTGCCTGTGGGAGACCCGGATGCAATATTCGTTACGGTAGCTATGGGTATTTTTCATGAGCACCTTTCTATTGCTGCATCTGAGTACGGAAGAAAAGTTGAGATGACCCGGGTGTTTGCACCTGTAACAACAGGCGGAACAGAACCAAAGTTATTTGCGAAATTAAAACTAAGCTCTGCAAATAAAAAAGAAGAAATCAGCAGGGAACTGATATTGAAAAGAAGAACTTCGCGGTTGCATTATAACGGCAAGGCTTTGGAACAGGAAACATTAAACAAAATAAAAGATGAATCTGAGCGATACGGGCATCAATTATTTTCCTCATCGGAGCATGAGTTGGTGGAGTATGTAATTAAACTGAACCAGGAAACATTATTTGAAGACCTGGGTTCAAAAGCAAATTGTGAAGAACTTGACCATTTATTCCGATATACAGAAACCGAGGCGAAAGAACATAAGGACGGGCTTTGGGCAAAATGTATGTGTTTTCCCGGCTTTTTAGTTAAATCTGTTTTTAAACATCCTGATCAATGGCATAAAGGACTAAAGAAAAAATTACTCGAAAAACATTATAGAGCCTCCTTTAAAGGAACTGCCACGGTTTGCTGGTTGGGCGGCAGATTTGATAATACAAACGACTGGCTGCAGGCAGGAAGAATGTTAGCAAGGAACTGGCTTTTGATTACTAAAGATAATGCTTATATACATCCTTTTGGCTCACTTATTACTAACGCTGGCGCATATGAAAAAATTAATATGAATTTTACTCAGCCAAAAGATGGTAAAAAAATCTGGATGATTTTTCGTGCAGGATATAGTAATGAACCCGCCCGTAGTTTTCGTTTGAACACAGAAGAAATTATAATTAAGTAAAAAAATGCAGCATCTGTTTATTTTATTTTATGCCTGGTTAGGTGAAGTTTGCCGAAAACCTGTTATGCTTTCGGATACTACTATGAAGTTGCTTTTTATTCCGGGTTTCAACGGGTTTCGAACTTTTAATGCAAAAGCAAGAGCCTATGCCGAGTTTGTTAAAGCAAAAAGAAAAGTTCCTGCTTATAAAGAGTTTTTAAAGGTAAATAAGTTTTCAAGACCTTCATTTACGGGACTGGTGCCTAACATACACGAAATACCCTATACTGATAAAGAAAATTATGTAAAAAAGTTTTCGATGGACGAAAGATGTGTTTATGGAAAAGTTCCCTCAAAAGGTGTAATTATTGACGAATCTTCTGGCAGCAGCGGAACGGCTATGAACTGGGCAAGAGGGAAAAGAGAAAGAAAAATAAATGCACGATTTATAAAGTTTGGGGCTTGTAATTTGTTTGGCACAGCGCCTGTTTTTATTATCAATGCCTTTGCTCTTGGCCCATGGGCAACAGGGATAAATATTACAATTAGTTGTGTGACATTCTCTAAATTAAAATCTCTTGGCCCTGATAAGATTAAAATTGAAAACACGATAAAACATTTTGGCAAAGGGCATAAATATTTGATAATGGGTTATCCTCCCTTCTTAAAATTACTGGTCGATAACTCAGAAATAAACTGGAAGGAGTATAATATTACATTCATTTTTGGCGGCGAGTCTATGTCCGAAGGTATGCGGGATTATCTGCTGCAAAAAGGGATAAAGAAAGTTTATAGTTCATTTGGCGCATCCGATGTAGAACTCAACATTTCTGCAGAAACCGACTTCACCATCAGCCTGAGAAAGCTTTTGAGGTCAAACGGCGAATTGCAAAAAAGAATTTTAAAATTTCCGGGAGCTTTACCTATGATTTTCCAGTTTAACCCTGCTGATTTTTTATTCGAATCGTCTGGCACAGGAGAGTTGATTATAACTGTTTGCCGTCCTCATTATATTTCGCCAAAGATCAGGTACAACATACACGACAGAGGGCACGTATTACAGATGAAGGAACTATATAGTATTTTAAAAGAATTAAATATTAATGAAAACGAATTGATAAAACCTAAAACAGATCTGCCAATACTGCTACACTACGGCCGGGCAGATATGACGATTTCATTCTTTGGAGCTAATGTATGCCCTGCAGACATCCAGGAAACTTTGTATAATTTACCTGATCTTGCAAGTATTGTAAACTCTTTTTCTATTACTACTGTTGAAGATAAGGATGGCTATAAACAATTGATAGTTTCTATGGAATTACAAAAAAATAAAACATGTTCTTCAATTAATCTCCACCAGACACAAACTGATTTCTTTGAGCAGCTTGCAAACACTAATCAAGACTTCAGAGAAGCAAAAAAAATGTTAACCGGCAGCGACCAGACAGTAATTCTTTTTTACGATTTTGGCCAGGGCCCTTTTGAAAACAATGACATCAGGATAAAGGCGAAATATATAGGTTAAGCGGAGGCAAAATTTTATCGCAAAAATTATTCATGCCTACAGTATTTCCTAACCTGGACAAGCCAGAACCAAAGAGGCAAAAAAGAAAAGTTGAATTTTTTTAAAATCCCCTGAAAGCTAAGGTGGTATTCCTTTTCAGAGAAGGCTAAAAAATATCTTGCCATTTTTGGTT
>JAABUT010000244.1_pt1 | contig 101240 bp, 107 predicted proteins | sample 5559281 | NCBI WGS metagenome assembly JAABUT01 (sample SAMN10711880, study PRJNA513359) | rock metagenome | isolation source: Antarctica rocks | place: Antarctica: Victoria Land, Ricker Hills nord | collected 2016-01-04 | reverse complement strand
TGCAGATGGAAAGCAGACTGGATATTAAGCATATATAGTACTTTGGATAAACTGCATAAAGGCTATGTTCAATTAGGTATAGTGCTGTGCCACGCGCTAACAACAATTACCCCAGATACCGTAGTAGTCAGACCCACGATTGAGGGACGCTATCGGCTATCTTAGTGTCAAAGCGTAACAGCGGCAACATGCAGGAACACACAAGCCACAAGCCACAAGCCACAAGCCGACTGTGACTTTCCTACTTGTTAAATCCATCTTCTTTCTTTGTCGCATGCACACCGTCACCAACGACATTCTTTGAACACTCTATGAGTGCCCTCATCGTCAGATAGGGTATCTCTGAGGGTGTTGAGCTGTTTCTATTGCGCGGTCGGTCGGTCGGTCGGTCTTGTCATCGGGACAGAACAATCGGTTACACCTCCACAACATGGAGCCTTTGAACCACCCCCAGGTATGGAAGGAACACAGGCCAGATAGAATACCCAGACCAGACGATGGATGGGATGAGACTAGAGAAACAATCGATGGCTTTCGCACTTTGCCACAATCATTCTACCCCGGGTAAGATCCGCCCACCTAAGTTCGGATTCAGCCCCCTGCTGACTGCAGATATAAGACGTTACCCTGCCGACTATGACTACCCCGTAAGGTACCAAGGTCCATCGCGAGAATCGTTCGAACATATGGAAGATGGCCTCTCGCGTCTGGAGACCATTGAGCTCTTTCGAGATGCCGTTGAAACGGCGCGTCAAGGAATCCAGCAATCTCTCGCTGGAAGCGAGAGAGTTGTTGAGGCCGTCAATCCTAAATTGACCGTCGATCTCAGCCACCAATACATAGAGAAGATCCCAGAAGCAGTTGTCGATATTCTGAAACCAGATGTCCAGATGTACGAGTCCGCTCCTTCCACCAACATCTCAAAATTCGAGACCTTCTTGAAGCATCTTGAACTCCAATATCATATAGGCTAACGACTTGAATTGCAGGTTGCAACTCTCTCATAACCAAATCTGGCATATCTCGTACAAGTTCGCGGACTGTATTCTCTTGAAATATCTCAACCTCCGCGGCAATCGATTCAAGGAGTTCCCAAAAGCGGTAAATAACCCATTTTGTAATTTACCTGTGCTCTCCCACTAACGGGCGACCAGGTATATGAACTTCCTCAATTGGAGATCCTTGACCTTAGCCGTAATAAACTCAGCAAGGTACCAGATGAGATTGGGAACATGAAAGCATTGCGTGTCCTCTCTCTCCTGAATAATTACATTGAAACCATCCCCTACTGCCTTGGAAATCTCGATACGCTGCGAATTTTGAAACTAGCCGGAAATCCACTTTCTTCTGATCTGATGCGTATTGTGAACGGCAGCGATGGTACCCACTCCCCTTCATTGGCAACTTTGACGGACAACGAGAAAGACACGCTTCTGACAAAGAGAATAAAGAAGCACCTGAAAGTGGAAGCTGCTGCCAAAGAACCTGGTGATGGATCGAGCAGTGATGGACCGCTTGATACGCCCCGTCCTCTAAAGCGTAATCTGAGCCTCCGGTTTCCGGTGAAAGTTAGCACAAGTGGTTCTGAATCAGCTTCAGATATGAGATCACCTGGCTTCCAAAGACCGCCAATTCCTACGCGCTCTCATTATCGAGTGGCGTCAGGTCAGAATGATGTGCTGCAAAATGCTGCTCTGCGTCGTCCCGGTTTAACACCTTTATCTGCCGGCAATGAGAGAAACCGCAGTAATAGTGAGAGCATCCTTCAAGCCACACAGAATAACCGCAGCAAACGCATGGGTATTGTGACCAAAAAAAACAGTGATCTGAGGACTGTTGACGAAACAAACCGTAACAGCCATCATTTCCGCGGACAAAGTCATAGCTCGGTCTTGCGTGACAAACATAGCAATGGCGTACGAAATGGAGGTAGTAGTTCGTCAAGTCCGCGGGACTCCGAACGTCAGCGTGGCGTGTTTGTGCGTCGACTGTCAAGCTTGCCAGAATACAAACGCGAATCGCATTCACCAGACAGTATCATCGAAGGTGCTAAGGGTGTTTTGTATTCGCTGCACCAGGTTCAACCACATATCTCGACGCTAATCAGTGTGATCAAAGATGGAACTTCCAAAAGGTCGAGTTTAGAGCGTGTCTATCATATTGCCATCACCCACCTCGACCATCTAGACCAGGAACTGCACATTATCGACACCAAAGCCAACATTAGCCATGAAGAAAAGATTCGTTCAACGAGCAACATTAGTTTCGCTGCTAGTGCTTGCATAAAAGCTTACCGACACATTGGTAATATCTTGCTACGCAACCTCTCCCAGCTGGTAGCAGACGGGGATCAGCGATACATCCGCACACTGATCCTTCTAGTCTACGGAAGTTTGATAGAAGCTCGCAACGCCTGTTGGAGTCTTCGGATTACTCCTCAAAGGTTCAATACGCAAAAGAGCAGCCATCTTCGCATTTCAACCATTGAAGAGGAACGCCCCAAACGCCGCGACCGCTCCATCACACCTACTCGTGAGCGACCAAATCCAGAGCGACGTTTCAGGAACGGCGGTCTTGTTCAACATCCGAGTAATCACAGCCAATTCAACTCAATTTCTTCGACCAACTCTACAGTCCCTTTGTACGTCAATGGCCGAAGTCGTTCCAACAGTCGCACGAACACTCTTCCTATCTCGGCCGCAAGTTCCGTAGCCAATACTCCTCGATCTGGCGAATCCTTCATGGGCCCTGGAACCCCCATGATCCGCTCCCGCAGCAACAGTGCCGTGGCGGTAGGGCACGGCATCCAGAATTTCCAGCAGCCCCAAGACGGATCTGACCATGAAACACAGTTCGAAAAGATCTTCGTTACACTCACCAAAGCCGTCGAACAAGGTACGTGTACTATTCCTGGAGTTTTGGATCAGTTCACACGTTGCTTGGAAGTCGCCCAGCGAACAGCCTACACGGCAACGAACATCCATACTCTCTGGACCACCCTCATCCGCCGTAGTCACGTTTGCATTGAGATGTGCGAGATCCTTAAGATGCGCCTCTCTACCATCAAGCTCAACGAACCAGATGTCCGCAACGCCAAAGACTTCTGGAGGATCTGTGTCAAATTCACCAACTCCGTCGTCAAGCTCATGGACGGTATTGCCGATGCTAAACGCCTCGACATCGTTCCCAGTGACATTATCCAAATAATGCGTCCAGTCCTAAAGCTCGCCCGCTCAGCATTCCTCGACATCAACAAGTCTCCCTGGTCCAGCTTCGCCTCTGTTGGCGATAGCCCCGCTTCGACAAACGGCAATAATGGCTACCATCGTACCCGCGGCTCCTCGGGCGGCTCAAGCTCCTCGCCATTTAGTATGCCTGCCACTCCGCTGTCCGCGGCGCTGGGCCCTGCTGCCCAGGCGACTGTTCCTTCGACGCCGGCATCCGCTTCGTTGGAGAGATCGTTCCAGGGGGACATCTTCCAACGAGCGGACACGCTGGCTAGCTACCAAAACACGATGGTTTACCGCCGTGCGTGAAGGAGCTTCTCCAGCAAACGAGAAGCAGGATACGAAAGGATAGGATACGGAAACGACTAAGATTTGAAAATTACGAACGGATCAACCTTGTACCAACATATTTACATAGCATTTTTTACGCAGCATTTCCATTACGGCGGCTTCTTTATTTCCGGGCGGCGCACGGCGGTTTCGGTGGGAAGATACCCCGTTGCAGCAAAGCGAGGCGCAATGGCGCGGTCTGTCTGGGCGTCCTGATGGATAAGTGGGCACCTGAATAGGTGCATGTATGCCGCATGTACTGTACATAGCTTGATAGCTTGATGAAGCTACGTTCACATAGGCTAGGTAGCTTCGCTCAATTAAAAGATTTGTATTTAATTTATATCCTAGGTGGTGTGTTGGATATGTTGGTTTGCCGTGAGGTCTGTCTATACGGAGATGGATGCATTCACACTTTTCGCACTGCCTGTATGTCTAGGAGAGCAGGTAAATTGGGTCCTGGTATCTATACAACTCTGGCAATGGGAGATGTGTGAGGGGCAACGGTGCGGAGGGATGAGGAGGAGGAAGAGTGGAGTGCATTGGATCGGTAGTATGTACATATGAGTTGGTTATATATATACATAGCATTAACAGTAAGGAAGGACCTTGGCTATCTACATATCGTGAAAAGATGTTCCAGAACTCCCGCGACATCGTTACCAAGAGGGATATCGATCGCTATGTATATCAAAGCCGGGGGGGGGGCATACGTGCAAAGAAAATTATGTCTGTTGGTTTTGGGAAGGTATGTTGTTATGGATTATAGCGGGGGGAAGGGGTCTTGTTGTATGGGAAATGGATTAAGGGCAGTTTGATGTTTGTTAGAGCGTAGTGTGCATTCGGGATAGACTTTACACTTGAGCAAGAATCGAGATAATGACATAAGACTACTATGTTCTGCCGTAATATTCGTGGATGCGTAAAAGGAAAGTCTTTCGTGTCCCCGAATTCGCACCACTAAAGAGTGAAAGGCTTTCATATCCCATAGCCGTGCCACTAGAGAGCGTATGGGTATCCAAATCAGCACCCCTCCTCCCCTCAATGCCAATGTGCTTTCCAACACGTGCTGGTGTGCAGTGAGCGTGATATCCACCTCCCCTCCCAAAACACCAAATATGCCCCCCCCCCCGACCCCACAAGCCTACTAAAATACACATAGAAAAATAACACTCGTCTCACGTCCCGCTGCTCTCTAAAACCGCGACCCGCCCATCATAGCAGGATGATGTGCCAAATCCGGCCTCTCAATCTGCGGCGCCCCACTGAACTTGGAGAACTGGCTCGGCTCCTCGGTAATGGGCGAGGAGATGTTGCGGCCAGAGCCGGTGATGGGCGCGGAAATGTTGCGCTGCTGCTGGCGGATTTCGATCCTGGGTCCCGTGTGGTAGCTGGGCAGCGTGTCTGAGCGGCCGAGGTGGAAGGAGCGGCGTTGGCTGGTGGCAGAGGAGGGGCTGTAAGCGACGGCGACTTTCTGGGGGGCGACGGCGCCGTGGGCGCGGACTTGACGGGCGGTGATGCCCATGGATTTATTACGGAACATGAAGTTGGCGAAGATATTCATGGCGCCGAGGATGACGACGACGATGCCGCTGGAGATGACGATTTGCCAGGCGCTGGTGCCAAGAGATTTTTCCGAGGTGGCTTCTTTGTTTAGGTTGCCGAGGACGGAGACGCCGAGGATGATCATGAGGGTGCCGAGGGTGACGAAGCCGGAGGTGGGGGAGAGGAGGGGCCAGCAGCGGGCGAGGTAGGAGCGGAAGAGGGGGAGTTCGGTGATTATGAGGGCCACTGGGAGAAAGAAACTTGTTAGCTTGTCTTGAGCAGATGGTGTAGGAAGGGCGGAAGGGTCGTACGTACAGCTTAAAGAGGCGCTTATGACATGGCTGACGCCGTCGAAGAAGAAGAATTTGGACACGACAAAGGTCTTGACTAGCATCACGCTGCTGGCCGCGATGACGGCTGTCAGGCCGATGATGTTCATGACGCGGAGGGTGTTGAGGATTATGTAGCCTGGGCCAGCCAGGGAGCGCTTGAAGAAAGGCATTGCTTTGAGAGGTGAGGTGGTATTCGAGGTTGTTGCAGCTCTTCGATGACTCGAGATGCGTTGATTAGAGGAATCAGCAGATGATTGGGTTTAATGTAAGTATGTATGAAAGATCGATCCAGTCGATTACCAAATTACGTGAAGATAGATATGTTAACGAAAGAAGGAACAATTGAAGAGAGTTAGAGGTCTTGTCTTCAAGACTCGACAAAGGACAATGGACAACAAGGGTCTGAAGGTGGTGAGAAAGAAGGAAAGCAGTGAATAAAGACTGAGTCGTGAATAGAGACAAGGGTCCGCGTTTCTACGACGGAGGTCTATTGTCTCTCCAACAAAAGCATACGGTAACTGCTTCACTTCTGGAGCTTCCCAACTGTGTTAGCTTCGAGCGCGAAGACCAGAACAGCGCCATGGGATTGGACAGCGACAGATTACTCCAGACGTATGCACTCATCTCCTTAGCAAGATCTCAACAGAGAGACCTAAATTCTGCATCAAGGAGAGCCAAGGTTACCTTGAAGACTATGAGTCTGACGAAAGGTAGTGGTTATCGTTGCGCGACGAATTTGGGATGAGTGGGAGCTGTGTTTCATATCCGTGTCTCGGCGCCTACACGTTGCTCTGAGACGTTGGACGTTGGCGCTGAGGTTGAATCATGTCCACCAAACATTACTTGTCCAGAGCCTCTGATGAGTTTGAATCATAGTAGCCTAGATAATCGGAATGTATCAGATGGAAGATGGGCACTTGCAAGCGAAACTTCAGGCGAGATTCCTCATTGCAGGGCAGATTCCGCTTTAGGCTTGGCGGGGCCAGACCGCTGCCCTCAGCCCTATCCATGTGAAATAAATCTTTCAGCTTCGCTAGAACCCCCAGGAGCCCCCCCCCCCAAAACTCCGCACATCTTACACCACAATCCCCTTCACTCTGCCTCCTAGGCTTGCCAGTGAAACTTCTCTACCTCGCACCCTACTGTCGCCATGGCCCGCGGCAACCAGCGTGACAAAGCCCGGGAAAAGAACCAGAAAGATCAGGCTGGTCAGGTAAAGTGCCCCTGTCTTCCATGCCTTCTAACCTCCCTGAGTTTCCGAGGAGACATGCTAACTTTCTGTTGCAGAAAAAGAAAAACACAGTATGGGAGCCTCCACCCTGCGCCCCGTTTGCCTACTGCTGACAAACCTAGCAATCCGGCACTGAGTTTGCACGTACAAAAGAGCAGCAAGCGGCGATAATGCGGGCGAAGCAGGAAGAAGGTGGGTCATATTCCTGAGGCGTGGGCATGGGAAGAAGGAATCTGGGGGTTTTGTGAGTAGAAGCTGACTTGTTTGGTGGAAATAGCTGCAAAGAAAAAGACGGGGACCGAGGCTGCCAAGTGATGGGATAGGGATCTTGAGTGGACTGAAAGTGCATAGACATGTATCTAGGCTTGAGCTTGAAGTCAGTGGGTTTTAATCGAACGCCGAGAGGTGAATAGATAGATGAGCTTTAGAGGCCTTTAGAGGCGTTTGCTCCGAAGCTACTGCTACCTTTGAAAAATGGCCAAAAGTTGGAGGCCTCAGTAGAAAATATTCGCGGGTTTGAATATCTAAGTGCATACTTTAATGCTGGTCTAGAATATGTTACAAATACAAGGACGTTAAGCAATACCGATATTATCCTCTTTTATCCCAAGTGCTCGGATTGCATTTATACAGGAGAAGGCTGCCACCCATCTGGTGAGCTCTCGTCAGACTTCACTGATTTGCCTTTTAATATGTTGTTTGCGGACTCTGGCTCCGAAATGAGCATACGGGCCGTAGGGGCCAGATCCACCTCCCCATCGGCGGACATCTCTTGGGTTTGTAAAGATGCACTTACCCTGCGAGGTTGTTCGTAGAGTATTGGCGCCCATACTCTCCAGTGCAGGGTCGCGATATGTGCTATGCGCTTGGCAACACCCTGTAGACTGCCTTGTCCATCCGGCATGTCTCGGACAGTGCCGTAAGGATTTATGGCGGGTGGGTTAGCAGGAGTGGGATTGAAGTAATTTAGTATCTGGAGTGGTGTCTTATCCTTCACAGCTGCCATCTCTTGATCGACCAATCTTATCAACTTGTCGTGGAGAGCATTCTGTAGTTCCTGGAAAAACGTTGTCTTTTTATTCCATCGGTGTAGCAGTGCATTTGTCGTGTTTTCCAACAGTACTTCCTCTGGGAGATGCGTGTTTCCCGTCAGCTCATATGCTGCTCGAACAATCTCCAAAGCTATTTCCCTGAAAGCTTGTGGTTGATCAGAACTCAACCGAGGATATGCTGCGATGGCAGAAATGCGGCACAATAAACTGTTATACGCTTGTGGAGGAGGTAAACCGCTCCAACCTGATCTGTTAAGAGTATTGACGAAAACTTGACTACAAGCTGCCTGTTTCCGCGAGAGGTCAAATTCCATCTGCAGAGTCGCAATGCGGTCAACATCGAATCTGAAGGTAGGTGGAACGCTGCCGTAGCCGCCAACGATCATCTCAATAGTGCCTCTTGTAAACGCAGACAGAGACTCGAAGGGTTGAGGCGCTTGTATTCCAGTTTCTGGCTCGACAGCTTGAAACCAAGCGCGTACATTTGTTAAGTCTAATCCGTTCGATATCTCCCGTAAGAAGATCTTTTGCTCGAAGTGAATGGTATCGTCTACCATGAGCAAGCGTAGGTATCTTATTTGGTGGTTTGCGACATCCTACGAAGATATTAGTTTCGTCGCACTGATTTCGGGAGAAAAAGCTTACCAATTTCATCAATTCCAGAACCCCGAATAGATCTTTGAGACCTTTGACTAGAAGTCGTGGGTTGTCATTCTCAAATCCTCTCCGTATTCTGGAAACCATGCCTGTGACCAAAGGATCTCGTTGGGGCGAACAACAGCATAGCAAGAGAGCGCCAAGCCACTCAATCAGGGTAGGGATATCGCACACCCCTTTCTCCAGTTGTTGCAACAGCAAATCGATATCAAGTCTCTCATCCACTATGGGCCACTCAGAACCCGGAACGAGAGTCTTCAAGATTTCCTGAACCGCTTTGAACATCCGAGGCAGCCGAAGTGGTACACCGAGGAGTGAGGACGATCTATGCAGCCAAGGCGAGGTAGCGGGCAAACCTGAAATTAAGGAATCAGATAACTGGCTTTGCTGCCGTCTAATGTAGACTGCGAACTCGATGACCAAAGCCTCCCAGTATGTATCTGCTTCTAGCTTTTTCCTCTTCCCTCGGTCTCCGCACATATTGGGTCTGAACGAAACTTCTCGTTCGAAATTGAGGTCGTGCCGTAACCTGGCATCGTTGATGATTCTGGCTAATTCTAGCTCACTAAGGGACGCTTTAGTAATGGGGGGGTCAAGACTAGCGGACCAGAGATATTCGAGGCTGCCGGTTCTTAGGTGTAATCCGCGCATCAATTCTATCGTCAAGAACCGTTGTAGACTCTCGGGTGTCATACTTCTTTCTTCTTGAACATTGCCCAGCGTCGGTGGTTCGATAACAGTCTGTGAGCGAGTTTGTACAGCTTTATGCTGTGCTGGAAGTCGTTGTTGGGAAGGACGATTCGAGAATGGCCTATTTTCTAGAACGATTGTTGGGTTGCATATCTCAGGAGCTGGGTGGATGTCACTGTTATGAGCGCTGTGACGTTTCAAACGTGCAGAGTGATCTGCCATTGTTGATTCGTGTAAGAGTGAAGGATTTGCTGTCGCAGGTTTTGGAAGTGTCATTGCGATTTTGGTCGCCACACTCCGGAACAGAAAGTGCGATCTCTCAATAAGAGAATGCTTTGCGACTTCGGCTCGATTGAAGTAGTCCTGTTAGACTATTTTATTTGGATGTAGCACATAGAAACGTGGCAATCCGATTGCCCGCAAACAGCTTGGAAGCCTTTATTGTCGCTGATCGCAGACTTTCAAAGGTTCACTGAAAAAGAATTCACACGATGAAAGACACTTAAGTCTGTCTTCCTGTGAAAGAATATGTTCACTGCTGTACATGTGCAACACAATTTTGCGTTGCGAGAAGGCTTTGAATGATCTTGATGAAGCGCAAGAGTCAATGCACCGGCCCCCAAGCAGATTACAAACAGATAGCAAACAATACTTCAACGTCGCAAGAGCTTTCACAAGAGAAATACCAGGAGAGTCGTAGACATCATGATCTACATGTGCTAGTAGGTTCTTTCGAGGTACGTATACCAATCACAGGAATGAGGCTGAGGGCGGCCCGCCCATGTACTCCAGAGGCACTGGAAATGTACGTCGTTAGTAAGGTAGGGTATCGGATTAAGTTAAGGGCTTGTTCGCCCTGCTGGCTCCAAGCAGGGGCACTAAATGAAAACCTGGCGTTGACCGATTTTTGGATCTCCGCTATTCCGCTGACCGGTCTAAGAAACGAGGCGGCCTTTCACGTTCCACCACCGCCTCCACCCCCCTGTCTACGATTTATCCGAGACAAGCCGGAACCCAGTGCTTCCGCATGTAGGTACTCTCGAACGTTCAAACATAACCGTGGATAGACGACAGGAAGATGACCTGGAGGAGACAGGAAGGTAATGATCATCGCGCCCATTCGGTCTGTGTGTTCGCATGAAGACGAGTCGTGCCAGCCTTGTGTTGTCCGAGAGCTGAGTGAGACAAAGCGCTCCATCTCGCAGTTGACAAATCAAAGCCACGGAGCCTGTTTCGGATGCTTTCGCCTTGTGGAAGAGAGGGCAATCTCCGGAATAGATACAATCGGAATTAAAGTAGACAATTCCGCCGGGTTTACTCATCCTGTTCATAGGGGTGAGCAACGATATCAAATCAGTGTGACCCGAAAAGCCGGGTGGATGCACGGCAACCAGTGATGCGGGAGTCTCGTCAATGGGATCGATTTTAACATAGATGACGGTAGGGTGGAACAAGTCTTCGCTTTGACACAGTGTGCGAGCATAACTTAAACCCTGAAGGAGGCAAATGGACTTCGTATCGGTGCACAGTTACACCACGTCGTGTAAGCTGAAGCGTACTCGTAAGCCGGCTACACCGGAGTACGGTCATTGCTCTTGTGTTTCCCCGTCATCGTCGAGTTTGTGCCTGTGATCGAGAACAGTCACCCTGATGGACAGGTCCGAGGACTACCTATCTTCCCCTTGATGATGACAAGCTCGAGGTATGGGGGCACCGTGGTTGGAGGTGGGCAACCAGTAAGGCAGACTGTTCTCTATGCATGCACAGTGTCCGACTTGCGTCCTGCGCTGATCGTTCTCACTTCGGACTTTCAGAGCTGGGAAGGTATGCAGTGTGGAGGCGTGAAGACCTGTAGTATAAAGGGCCAATGTATCTCAAGCGCCTATAAGAAGTCTCCCCTGAAAAGTGAGGCATCCACAGCCTCAAAGGGGCATCTTCATACCCCGCACCAATCAAAGCCCTAGTGGCGTTCTGCATGCAGGCATACCACCGATCTAAGCGACCACGTGACGACCAAGACGTCACTGCCCAGGAAGCCTATCTCAACCTCAACACTTGACAGACGGACAAGGCTGTTGTGGAAAAGCATTACTACCTTCTGATCTTATGATGTCTATTGCCAACCCTCTGATGGGCCTGAATCATCCGTGGAGCAACTCACTGGGTTGGCGCCCTGGTCACAATGACTGACAGAGGAAGCATCTTATGATAGGCTTCGAGGTGGAAGTGAAGTGGTTCAGGCTGCTGTGGTCACAAGGAACTTCACAAAGAAGACTTCCCATCCGGGAACTTCCATGGAAAGAAATCCAGCAGGTACACGTCATATTCGACGGGTGTAGGCTTACAGAATCCCCAAGATGCCACGCTTCGACACCATGTCTATCAAAGTTGCAGCACTTTTGAGCTTTTTGTTGAGAGGAACGGTCCAATGTTGAATATGCGAGAACGGATCTATAACGTTTCAACTGTACTATTCTCTGTCTCAGTATTTGCTTTCCTGATTTTCTCTCTATGAACTATGACGAAGTAAACGGTCTAGCAGATGAGTATCACAGCATGAGCATCGCACAACACCTAGCCCATATTCAGCTCTCATAATTGTCAGTGTTTGTAGCAAGGGATTTCGCAGTCATGTTACATCAGAGCTAGCGATCGGAAAGTCGACTAGAAAAACCGAAGCGCTGGGCTCAGTCACTTGTTAAACTAGCGTTGTCCATATTGTTTGGCTTACCGTGTTGTTTCTCGTCAACACGCCCTGACGGTGAATATGCGTGGAACCCCGTTACGCTCGTTCTTATTGACATCTTCATTACAACCGATCACAATAGCAATACATTGTATGCTCTTCCCTAGATAAAAAAAAATATAGTCCACCAGTGCAACCGAATGCAAAAAGCAACACACTTCATCTTCTCCGTCATCCCAACCTCACCAAGGAATAGCGCATCACAATGGCTACGATCATTCGCATGTCGTTGTTTGTGCGCTTCCTCCTCGTCATCTTCAGCAGTCATGCTGGCTGTACGCAGAATTTTGTCACTTCTCTTGGGCGCAATGCCAGCGAGTACGCTGTCGGGGCTCTCCCTAACGCCGCTTTCTTACATAAGAGTTGGGCTGGCCCAATATTAGTTCCAAATACCACCAATGATGAACTTTTCTTCTGGCTTTTCCAGGCAGAGACCGAGACTGAAAACCTCATAAGTGCGAGAGTCCACCGTCGTTGCGACCGACCTGCTGACAAAACCCTAGTCTGGTTGAATGGCGGACCTGGATGCTCGTCCCTTGATGGACTGACAAAAGAGAACGGTCCACTTCATTTTGCCGGGAACCAGTCCATACCGTCAGCAAACCCTTATTCCTGGAACAAATTAGCAAACGTGCTCTACATCGATCAGCCTATTGGAACAGGATTCGCAAGTGGCAATGATCCGGCCACGACCAATGCCATAGCCACGCAAGACTTCATTGGTTGGCTAAAGGCATTCTATGACGTTTTCCCTGGTTTGTTGTCTCAGAATACCCATCTCATGGGCGAATCTTATGCGGGCATCTATGTAAGTCTACGGGCTCTCTTCGAGCGATGGAACTGAAGTATATGGCCGTGAAGATTACACAAGAATAGATTGGCGGATCTATCAAAAACCCCCAGCTAACAAGGTCCAGATACCCTACTTCGCCCAAGCTATTCTCGCCAATAGGAAATCTCTGCCTATCAACCTAAAATCCATCAGTATTGGTGATGGCACATGGGGAAACGCCGCAGCAATGTCCGATCTTGTCGTCACGAAATTTCTCGACCAACACCGCCACTTCCTCGGCATTCCCCAAGATATCCTGACCGCATTCGAGGACGCCGACAAGGCATGTGGATTTCGACCAGTCCTTGCAAACCTCACCTATCCACCGAAAGGGAAAGCAATTATTCCAGGCGACCCAGAGGGTGGAAATTTCCGCCTAAAGAAGCGACAGAGCGGAGGAAGCAATTGTTCTGTGGCCAATCCGAACACGCCGGCTTTGATCAATGCGTCTGTCATGACATGCTATGAAGGCTGTTCCACCGGGTCCACAGCGATGGATTATCTCAGCCACAAAATTCCCTGGTAAGTTTTCATATCACCCACCCTCTTTTCCCCTTCTCACTACTCCATACTGCACCATCTAACCCTCACAAGCTTCAACCCCTACAACATCCACTATACCTGCGCCACCGCCCCCGACACCACCACCTTCGTCAACTACGTAAGTACCCCCAATACCCCCATCTCGTCCCCCCTAAACCCCTCCTAGCTCAACCTTCCCGCCACCAAACACGCAATCCACGCCCCCCCGAAACCCTTCCGCCTCTGTAACAACACCGTCCTGTCCACCCTACTACAAGAATTCGTCACACCACCCGCCTACAGCATCATGCCCACGATTCTCGAGCAGGGACTCCCGGTGCATATTTATAGCGGGGATTGGGATTTCTTGCTTAATCATTGGGGTAGCGAGGTGGCGGTGCAGAACATGACTTGGTGGGTCCTTGCGGGGTTTCCTTCTTTTGGGATGTGGGAAATTGATGAAGTCGATAGGGGCGGGAAACAAGGCTTCCAGCAGAAACCGGACAAGCCATTCATCGTCAACGGCACGAAGGCTGGGATTTGGGGCTGCGAGGTTCGTCTTCCCTTCTGCTTCCCCTTCAAACCCCCTCCTTATGTTTTCAACTCTTCCACACCTCACCCCCCTCCTCTACCTACCCCCCTTACTCAAAACACAGAATTTCTCTTTACCTTTCGCTTGTTCCCGCACGCCATCCATCACTCCTCCCCGCTCCTCTTCTCCCCACTTCTCCCCTTTCCCCCGTGCCCATACACACACGAACCCCACTAACCTCCCAACTCCCACCCGTTCTAGCGCGGTCTCTCTTACCACCACTTCTTCCGCGCCGGGCATGCCGTCCCGTACGATGCGCCCGCGGCGGCATTTGCATTTGTGCGTGATTGGGTATTAGGGCCCGGGGACGCGGGGATGGTGGGGGTTTAAGAAGGGAGCTGGGGTAACTGGTGACTGCAAGCAAGATAAGGTTGTAGCTTGGTGGACGCATCTGGCATATACTTCAGGGGGACTGCGGGAGCGATTTGAATCTGCGACTACAAACAGATTGCTATAGTTTCGTAGCTTGGAAGCTGGGTATCTTAAAGGAGCGCTGGAAATTGCAAAAAGGCGAACAGACTCCGAGCATCATCCTTCTGCTCCGTTGCGACGCTCATGAAACAGAAGCGATCAAGCAAACGCCCCTACAATCACAAAAGGGCAAGTAAACTCAGTAATATTCCCCAAACTGCCTCCTCACCCAATGTGGATGATATGTTGAATAATCCCTCTCCCCACTCAGCCCCAACTCCCCACCCACATTCACATATCCCTCCTCATTCACCTTCCCCTTTCCTTTGACCATCCGCACACTCTCCTCATCCCCCTTCTGCCACGGCGTGCGGCAATACACGCACGTGACCTCGACCCCGCGAGCGCGAGTCCGCGCCCACTGCTCGAAACAGTCTTTGTGGATGTTGTTGCCACAGGCTGCGCGGCACCAGACGATTTCTTCGGCAGTGGGGGCGAACTCCGTGAAGCAGATCGGGCAGTCACCGGAGATGGGTTTGCGGTTTGAGGGGGTGAAAGGGGAGGAGAAGGAGGAAGGGGGAGTAGGTGCGTGGGAGAAGATTTCGCGGAGTTCCTGTGGTATGATTAGGCCAGGAGAGTGTGGGGGTTGGGGGTGAGGGGTGAGGGGTGAGGGATATGGACAAGGGGGGCTTACTGAGGAGATGAATGCGAGTTGGTATTGGAGGTGCTCGGGGGCTTTGAGGACGTTGTGTAAGACCTTGCGCAAGGTAGTCAGTGCCATCGCGGTATGATCGAGAATATAGCGGTTTAGCGGTAGAGTTTACATAAACGATGTGCTTGCACTGGTTCCCCTTCTGGTTGTCTGGGCAGGTGCAGCTGGGCAGATGACTGATGTACACGTGGTAGATGTTGCCTGTGGTACCGGCCATTTCGATGGTTTCCTTGGGCACATCGTCGGTGCCACCATGGATGCGGTCGATCACGAACATTCTGCATAGGGAATATCGTAAGCTTCCGGGGACGTGAGGGTTAGAGGGTAGGGCAACATACCGCTGTGACGTTGCTCGATGTAATTTCTCGAGGTAGGACTGTGGAGCGCGTTTCCGGAATACCCTCAACCTTTTCTCTTCGTTCTTGTCCTTGCCAGGTGATGGATTGGTCTTCTTCTTCGATGAAGAAGAATTTTCCAGACTTGCTTCAGAGGTCGGGTCCACTACTGGTAGCTTCTTTTTCTGCACCAAGGTTCTCTTGCGTTTCTTCAGGACTGGTGTCGGAAGAGATGACTCGTCTGTTGAAAGAGTCAATGGCTCTTCAAACATGGCCTTGGGATCGTTGTTTAGCATGGCCGTGGTTGCAGTTTTGGACCTGGTTTGATGCGTTGAAGACATGACTGCGGGTCCAGTGGCGTGTAAAAGCTTACGATGTCTCTATCCACGGAGCTGGTGCATGGCTTAGTGGGTATCGATCAGCTCGATGGTGCCGGTTCTCTGATACTGAATAAATGTTCTCGACTGTAGGTACCGTGAGGATGCTACCTTAGGCAGATTGCTGAGTCCATGCGATGTCTGCAGCCCTACCAGGAGGAGTGACGTCAAAGCGCATCATTGAACGGAGCCATTCCGCAGTTTCGAGTCCTCTTGTACTCGTATCCTTTCCCTTCATCCCTTGAACTACTTGGATGGTTCTTGGGCTATAGAAAACCCAGGCCTGGAGATGTGCAACCGAAATGCAGCTGGCATTTGACGTATAGACTTAAGTAGTCTATCTAACTTGCGGCTGTTGATCCTTGGGCATAGTTCTCGTTATGGAACCGCTTCGTGAACCTCACTCAGTTTCCATGAAAGGTTGGACAACTGATCAAATACTCCACTTCCACGATGGCTGATGGATGATCAGTCTTACGGTTGGTGGTAAAAAAGCCGTTGCCACAATGCCACATACTGATTAGGATAGTTTGTCTCGACCAGCACTGTCACAACGATTTCCGCTTCCTGCTCAGCAAGCCGATTCGTCTCTGAAAATCGATCATAAAGCTGCTCTAGATGCAGATTTCGAAAAAGTTGATGATCAATTCATATTTAGCCCTATTGTATGCTACCTTTAGTCATATGACTTGACTTTGGATGCTCATGACACTCTACAGTTGACATTACCACCCTCATTTGGCTCCGCCTATGTTGGGGAAACGTTTTCATGCACACTCTGTGCTAATAACGAGCTTCCAGCTGGCGCTGGACGCGTGGTAACTTCCATCAAAATAGGAGCAGAGATGCAAACGCCATCTCTAACTGTCCCTCTTAATCTTGAGCCCAGCGATGATGGGCTAGAGAAATCGCAGGTTGAGCCAGGAGAATCGTTACAGAAGACTGTACGCTTTGATCTCCGTGAAGAGGGCAGTCATGTCCTCGCCGTAAGTCTAAGCTACTCCGAGACTACGATATCAAAGGAGAACTCTGCATCCAGTGGCCGGGTACGGAGCTTCAGAAAGCTATATCAGTTCAGTTCCCAGCCATGTCTCAGTGTGCGCACAAAAGTGTCAGATATCCCGTCTGCTCCAGCCAGCAACGAAAAGCAACAGTACTCAACAGTTACGCGCTTTGCTCTGGAAGCTCAGCTGGAAAATCTGGCCGATGGGCCAGTTACCCTTGAAAAAGTTACTTTCAATCCAAAACCCCTATTCACATCCAAATCACTCAATTGGGACGTCATCGAACCAGATGGAGAGCATGTTGACTTTCCTGTTGTTATGCCTCGGGAAGTCATGCAGGTTGCTTTTCTGATCGAACAGCAACACGATCCCCCGGAGCTCCCACCAAGGGAAGCTGACAGGAGCGGCCGCACTATACTTGGGCAATTAGGAATTCGATGGCGGACGGCCATGGGCGACTCTGGGTACCTGAGTACCGGGTGGTTGATGGAGAAGAGACGTTAAGCTTGTGGAATGTTTTCTGGCAAAATTCGACACACTCGACAACGCGACGACGATGCATGGTGCAAACCAGGGCATCGGACTGTTGCTCCAATCTCGGGAAATTCGACATCATCGTCAACCCACCCACAAGCGACCGTAGGCGCACCAAGAATACCGTACCGAAACGGGTGGACACATACTCAAAGAGCCCGCTTGTAGCGATTCGCCAATGATGCCTTGTGCGATGAAAATAGCCAGATGCTCGAGATCGTCAAACGTCTTAACGCCACCATCCGCCAGGCACACCCCCTTTTGTTACCCCTGAAGAAAAGCTTATCCTCCTATGAGCGTCGTACGGGGACGGGTAGGAGAGTTTGGTATTCTTGGAGACGTGCAGATATTGATGTTTCTAAGCGGACAACTGAGCATTTTGCTGCTGCACGCTGTACATAATCGAATTGTATTGTAGATAACGTCAAAATCAATGGGAGGACGTCAATTCGCGAAAGAGCAGGGGCTAATCCGTACATCCACCAGATCTACTCCCAGCAGATTGACTACTGCCTGATCCTTGTCCCACATTCACCCCGCTAAGACGACTGGTACTGTTCGTAGTTGATCATGTAAAGGTAAAGCTCAGATTCCCCATCAATGGACAAGATCCAGAAGCCAACAACGTGCCCGCGAATCAATTGGTGATTCCAAGAGCCGTGTGAAACTCGCTCACCCACCCAATCACCGCCCCACTGGCAATCTTTGTGCGGGGCCGAGGACTGTGGGGGTGGACAGCCCCTCCTCGCGCTTTACCTAGCCATCAGCCATCCACCACCGAGAGGAGAGACCGAAAGAGAGAGAGAGAGAGAGAGAGGCCATACAAGAAAGATCTACTAGTACAGTGCACTCATAGACAACGCACACTCCCTACCCCGACGACTTTCTACCTCCCTACCTTACGCTTTACCGACCTCCTAACGGGGGACTGCGATTGATGATCGACCCTTAGCTGCGCATTTCCGCTTTTGCTGGGGAATTTCTCGCCAAAGCAAAGGCCGTTCCATACCTTAGATACCATTTGTCTCTGCTTTTGTCTGGAATTTGCATCTGTGCTCATCCGCATATGCGAGTTCTGCATGTGAGCCTCACATAACTGCCGCTTCTACCTGCACACTATAGGAGATTTCGATGTTGCCCGTGTCTTGCAATACATGACATCTGTGACATGAAGGCCTTGCTCAACCGCGCTCACACTATACTGGAGCCCCCACGTTCCTTACCCAACAGCTTAACGCACATTCAATGGCCCCTCTCTCATCCAACGATACTTCCTCTGCACCATTGGCAGATTGGTTCTTCATCACCGGTTTGCGCCACCGGTATGCTCTGGGGGCTTACATGCTAACCTCCTCGTAGGCGTCGATAGCGAACAACTAAGGTGGGGGAGAGATGAGCAATCTACCGTTGATGGTGGTGCCCAACCAGCCGAGCCAACAATTGAGGAAGACAAGTTAGCAGAGGCAGAGGATGGGTACTCGACACTGTCACCAGCAACACCTCGTAACACGAAGCGAAACTCCTATCAGCGCCTCTCCCGTCTGTCGGATGAAGCACGATTCTCAATTGCCTCTATATCCTCTACGCCAGAAAACAAGGGTACGGATAGTAACCGAAGCAGCGTGACGATCAAGGGCATACAGATCAATGGCAAGGGCACGCTGAACGATGTCGACTTTGAGAAAGCTCTGCGAAAGTTTGCCTCTGAAAGGGACTCTTTCCTATCAGACTTAACCTTAAGCGCTGGAGCTGTGGTGCCCAACCGACCCAAACCTCGGCCAAAGACCCAGAAGATCGCCAAGGAAGATGCTGCAGGGCTCAAATCAGGAGTGGGAAGCATTCGACGGCGGATATCGTTTAGGGACATGAAGAGACAGTCGTCTGTTGCTAGGCAGCGTGAGTGGCTTGGGTTTTGTCTTATCAGCCTTGGTTTATTGTTCCCCAACTGCAGCTGGATGAGAGAGGTTTACTGACAATATCAATGCTTGTAGCATCGGTGCGTACCTCGAAACGACTGAGCAATTACAACTCCGTCATCCCTAACCCTCAGCCACTGAATGCCGAAGCAAATACCCATCCTCTGAAACGGAAATTCGAGCCTGTCCTCTTGGATCGGTATCCACCCAAAAGCATGGTCGAGGAAACAAGGCGAAGAGGTGCATTCCCTGACTACGTCCCTATGTTTGCATTCCCCAACGATGTCAATATTGTTTCAGCAGACGAGAGGCCAAGGTCTACATGGCATGGGTTTGCTATGACAGGTGGCGATAACGCGCGGCTCTATGGAATCTGCATTATTGTGTGGCTTCCTCTAAATCAGCGAGCCTCTGAGGAGCTTGAACTAAAATGCGAAGAGTGGAGGCGGGACAATATGACGGATGAAGAGCGAGAGCTAGCCAGTAGCCTAGGAGAGCGGCTGGCCGTCGAGCGGGTGAAGCTTTCCCGACTGCTCGCCAAGCTTCCTTCTGTTTCTTCGGGGTCCGAAGAAAGGGAGAACCTTGAGGATGATATCAGTGCGGTCGAGGAGAAAATTGGTCTTATGGCTGATCTTCTACGTCCTGTAAGGCACGGTGCCGCGGCGAAGATTGACGGTCTGACAAATGGAGAGACTGGCCTCTGGGTCCCAAGATCATATGGCATTCTTGGCCGCGATCCGTCTCTCACAAGCTTCTGGAAGGAATGGTTGAAGGCCATTGTAGTTCCTATGGCTGATGGTGGTATCGTCCGCGTACCACCAAGCTCACCGAGAGTTGGAATGTGGCAACCGCTCGAAAGATATGTCGTGAATCTGTGCGCTGAGGCTTTGAGTCCAATATCGTCAAAAACTCAAGTGGAAATAGCTGTCCGAGAGTTACGGCTGTTTGCAAGGAAGGAAGCTGTCAATGAGCTTCCAGGGTCACGTAATGTATAGATATCCGATGCTTAGTATGGTGGCCTTTGCTAACGATGACGTAGACCGATCTTTATGCATTGTTTCGAACATTATCGATCCCTAATATTGTAGTCTTAATAGAAGTAAGGTCCGTTCGTACTCACTGCATGCTCCGCTGACAGTAATACAGTTCGCTTTGGCCGAATCTCGTATCATCCTCCTATCTTCTCACACTTCGATGCTTCATATTGCAAGCAAAGCTCTGGTTGAGCTCTTATACCCCTTGACCTGGTCCGGTATCTTTATCCCGATACTCCCAGCAAGGCTCATCCAAGCCATTGAAGCACCTTGCCCATATATTGTTGGCATCGAGCGTCGATACGAGAAGGTTGAGCTCCCAGAGGACGATTTTGTACTTGTTGATTTAGACCAAGATGAGATAGAATCTACAACTCGACCTACGCCGCTGCCGAAACAGCAACGGCGAAAATTAATTTCATTGCTACAAATGGCTGCACCACATCACAACCGATATGGTGTCCCTCTAGGTCCTCCCGACTATGCCGTAGAATTGTTTCCGTTCGATGCATTCTCGTCCGAAAACCCTTCAGTCTTTACTGGAAATCCTCTTACGACTTCCTTGGCCAAATACGTCAGCTTGAATTCCACCTCCTTTGGAGAAACTGGGGCATCTTTACCTCCAAGGCCTCCGTTGTTCAATGCTTTTATGCCGCCGAAGAATGAAAACCAACGACTTAATGATCGACCATCTACGAGCTCCACCGCAAAGGGGAGCTCGCCTCCGTCTCCCAAACTCTCTCCGACATCCAGCTCCTTCCCGCCATTGCCGATGACGGCGATCTCGCGCAACGATTCTGGTTATGCCATCCAAGCAACTTTACGAGAGAAGCGTTCTGGACACTTCGACAGCTCATCAAAGCGGAGCTCGACTTACGGCTTCGATCGAATTCCTACACTTAGACGTCCCAGTATACCTTTCAGCGGTCATTCTTCGAACCACTCCTCGAGCTTATCTATGACAACGATGTCCACCGACAGCCACACCATGTCGAACTATGCACCTTCTACTTATGCGCAATCCACACTAGCAGCTTCCACAATAATGCCAAACATGCTCTTGCAGCCAGTACGGAACACCGATACAATTAGTTGGGTAGAAGGTCATTGCCTCCAATGGAGACTCCATGACGATCGATCAGTATGCTCAGTGTGTGAAGACAAGGCCGACGATGGCATCTACCAGTGTGGAGGGTGCGGGATTAACGCTCACGGGAGATGTGCAATGCAAATATGTCTCGTCTGCCCAGCGGCTTTCCATCCGGAGCAAGTCCGTGCCGCTTTCGCTCGTTGTTTTGCCAGTCTGTTCTACACCTACCGCAAATACCTTGTGGCTCCCAATAGCGATCAAAGGAAATCGGGGATGCTCTATCGCTTCAACATGGATGGGTTTCTACGAAGTCTGCCTCACGAGAATGCTGACTACATGAATGTATTACAACAAACTCAGGGTAAGAGCTTCCATCACGACCCTGCCTGCGGCTATTGACAATTTCCAGGCTTCAACGAATTCATCCATGAGCGCGAATCAAAGCCCCCGACTGACCCTTCGATCATGCTCTTTGATCAAATGATTCTCTCGAAGAGGAACCGAGGCCGAACATCTCTGTTTAGCAAATCGAAAACTGACTTCCTCTCAAACACATCAGACCACCTTTGGCGATCAGCGGCCGCTACACCGCCACAGGGCAGGTTTCCAGGGGACTATAGGTCGATTATCACTAGAAGTACGTTCCCTTCAAACCATATTTGAACGACTCATGGTGGCTAACATACTGCAGCCCCTGCGAAGCTTGACCCGACCCTGATGAAAGAGCCTCGAGTTATCCAGGGCGTACCTCGAGTCAATACCTCCAAGGCAAGGAGGAAACCAATCCCAAGCATGCTGGGGCCTAATGGGAGGTTGAACGGGCTGAACGGGCTAGCCCAATCGCCACCTGACTAGGGAATAACACCGACCACTTTGCGCGTGGTACACGATACGGAAAAGGAGCAACTCCGGGATCGAGAGCAGGACTCCATATTTCATTTTAAAGCCCGTTTTGATGTCGTGGTTTGGACACTAATGACCCTGGAATTGGATTTGATCAGGGCCAGTATGATAGTGGCAGGAGGAAACACGCATGGCAGTAGGAAGCATAGGTATTGAGCATGGAGAGAATGTATTTTACGAAGCATGATGAGATCTGGAAGCACGACGGAGCGACGGCGAATACAAAATCATATAATCGGCGTAAGTGGCCGTTGAAAGACAATTGGACTTTGCGTTTTCGACCATAGCCAGAAGCATCCAATTAGGCTGACATCTAAACAAATAACCCTAAATTCAATTTAGGTCCGAGGGGTCATCCTATAACCTTCAAAAACCACTCCACACTCTCCCCCCTCCACTTGTACTTCCTCACAAACGCTCGCGTATCCTGGACAACCCTCCCCCTCTCCTTCTCTCCCACCCCGTCCACTCTCCCAAGCAGAAACGCCAGAAACGCCCACCCAGACACATCCCTCGGATGCGCCAAACACCACTTCTTCACCACCTCCACACTCCCCCTCGCCATCTCCGCTTTTGAGCCTTCCTCCCGCTCGGAAAGAGTAGCAAAGAGCTGCCGCGCGTAGTTCCAGGCGTAGTAGTTTCGCGGATGACGCTCGCCGGCTCTCATGACAATGGATAGTTCCTCACGCCAGAATCCTACCAGCGGGATTTGGGGCTGAGACTGGGCGTTGGACGAGTGAAAGGGGGAAGAAGTGTTGGAGATGGGGAGGGTCTTTAGGACCCATAAACGATGGGACCATAGGGTGCTGCTCTTCGCATGTCGAATTAACGGGCTCGTTACTAGGCTTGCTGTGAAACACAACTCGCGTCGTACAGCATCCCGTATCTCGTCTTCTCCAATATAATCATCATCATCATCGGATCCTCTCAGCAACAGCCCCCGCAAATACCTCTTCCGGAAATTCGCCGCCGTAGCATGATTCGGTTCCCAAAACAAAATCACCAGCGCCGCCTTCAGCGCCGCATCGTGACTATCTTCTGAAGGCGCAGCTGGATGTGCGATGAAGATGTGTCGCGCGGTCACGAAGAGGGAGATTAGCAGGGGTTTTGGGAGCGCGAGTGCGTTGGGTGCGAGGTGGATGTGGGGTGGGTAGGAGGAGGGGAGGATATCGAGGTCGAGGATTGTGGGAACAAGGGGGGAGAGGGCTGTGGTGAGGTGGGTGTAATGTTCCGAGTGTTGGGAAGGTGGTGGCATGGTAGGGGAGGGGGGGAGGGGGATGAAGCGAGCGGGGAGGCTAGCGAAAGCTCTACTTTTGGCGGGAGATTTTGAGAACGGACATCCTCAGCTTCGTTCTGGTAGACGACAGAAGGATACCTGAACGCGCTCGCCATGCCGTCGCTCCTACTTGTGATCTTCGTCCTGCAGCTCCTCATCCATTTCGTCAATACCGTCGGCGCTAGCACAATCGAAAATTTGGTAATTCCATCTCCTGCCCTTCCCCATCCCCCCCCCCCTTCCGCCCCATCTGTCCCTACTCTCCCATGCCACACCCGCGGTCCTGACACTCTTTACCCAAAATAACGCTGACCCCACCCAGCTCTGGCACCTCTACTCCTTCCTACCAACCCCGACCTCCCGCCAGCTCCAAGACCAGCAAACTCTCCGCACCGAGGTGCTGCGTCTGAAGCGCGAGCTGAACGCCACGAGCTCGCAGGATGATTTTGCGAAATGGGCGAAGCTGAGGCGGCAGCATGATAAGGCTGTTGCGGCCTATGAGGAGAAGAGTATGCCTTCCCCAACTTACCTCCGTCTCCTCCCTAACCTAACCTAACCTGAACTAACCCCCCACACAGCCACGACCCTAACAGCCCACCGCACCGTCTTCACCCGCACCGTCTCCACCCTCCGCTTCCTCGGCCTCAACGGCGTGCGCTTCCTGCTGCAATTCTGGTTCGCCAAGACCCCCCTGTTCTGGATCCCGCGCGGTTGGGCGCCGTGGTATGTCGAGTTTTTACTTAGTTTCCCGAGGGCGCCGCGGGGGAGCGTGAGCGTGCAGGTGTGGTGGGCGGCTTGTGCGGGGGTGATTTTGTTGGGCGGGGAGGGGGTGAAAGGGGTTTGGGGACTGGTGGGTGGGGGAAGAGAGAAGGAGAGGAGTGGGATGGGGATGGAGGGGAGAAAGGGGGAGGGGGAGAAGGGAGAGAAAGGGGAGAAGGAGTTGTAGGGGTGTTGGAGGGAACAGGGCAGGAGCCTTGCGAGGGCGAGCTATGAGTAGACTTTACTACGAGGTTCTTGCTGGAATATCTGTTATGCGCTTTGGTCAGTCTTGGAATTTATTGGGAAACGTAGAGGAATCAACAAATTCGAGAGCACCATGTGGCTACTGATGGTGCGTGCTGTTGGGTTTGGAACTCTCACCAACGTCCTAAAAGTACTCTGTTCGTAAACATCAAAACGCCCATCTACAATAAGATCTAAATAGCCTTTACGTGCCCGGCGCACCCGCACCCGCACCCGCACCCACGCCCCCCATGACCCCCTCAACATACCTGCTGGCCTCCTCCTCCACCCTCCCCACCTGAACCCTCCCACTCTCCAACGCCCCCCTCAGCCCCTCCACCACCTCCCTCTCCCCCATAACCTCCTGCATCACCACCCCCTCCCTGTTCCAATACCCCTCCCCCCTACGCCGCAACCCCTCATCCCGCACCATCACGTTCCTCACTATGCCCGTCGCGCTTAATCGCCCCCGAACGTTGTCAAGCACCTTCATTGACGACTCCATCCGCTCTGCTGCGGAGGGAGGAATGACGAAAATGCGGTTCGTGCTCGAGGCCCAGACGAGGGCCGCGAGCAGAGCGGAAGAGACGGCGATGCCAACCCCGCGGAAGGTGCGCATACGCCAGTAGAAGTGGGTGAGGTGGTCCGGGCGGGTGAGGCGCGCATTGGCTTTCCATTCATAGGTGAGGAAGAGATAGCATTCTGCCATTGCCAGCCCGGCGCCGAGGATTGACGCTATCGTTCTCCATCGACTGCCAAATTTCCCACTGATGGCGGAGGAGGTTGCCAGGCCGAGAGCGAGGAGGTGGAGGAGGTGGGGGAGAAGAACGGAGGGGAGGGCATAGTAGAAGTAGGAAAGGGGGTCGTCGGATTTGCAGAAGGGGCAGTATGTTAGGACGTCAGGGCCATAGGCGAGGTACAATCCTCTAGAGTCTAGAGAAGCGAGACGCGGCTTTAGTTGCGCGTCTGCGTCTGTGAGTGACATATTGGGGCGTAGAAGACTGAGGCGGGTGAAGAGGACATCATTGGAGGTTTGGAGGCGAGAGGAGGTAAGGGTGAAGATGTTTTCTGGGGAGAAGACGGGGAGGGTGGAGAGGAGGGCGAGGAGGGAGGTCAGGAAGAGGAGGTTGAGGGCCGGGTAGATTTGCGGGGAAGTAGGAATCCTGGGAACGGGAGAGGTGACGGTGGCGGTACGTTGGGTGCGATAGTAGGTTATTAGGCGGGGGAGGAAGAGGGGCCCAAGGGTGAAGAGGAGGGTTTTGAGACTGTAGAGAGAGTTTAGAAGTGCCGGGTTTGGATCATGAAAGGGCAAACTCACGTTGAGATGCTGACCATTGTAGCAATAGGGTTGGGTTATCGAGGGAGCATTGTGGAGATTGGTGAGATATTTCTCTAAAGCGCATAACATTGAAGACACGTTCTTGTCGGCTGTATATTATTGTAGCTTTGTCCAGAACTTTTTTGCCTCAGTTCTGAGACGTGCCAGCGTCGCTAAGCCCCCACGGCCCCTTCGGCACCCATACGCTGCGTAGTCAGCCAAGGTTAACCCGAAGGGGCTTAGCGACTCTGGCACGTCTGAGAACTGAGGCAAGAACTTTTCTGAAAATTTACCCTTCACTTAAATATTCCTTTCATCCAACGAAATATTGAACATTCTTCAATTCTACCAGATTCTCTGTTTCCGTTTCTTATATTCTAACTTCACCTAAGAAGGTCGCCCAGAAAAACCAATCGGAAGAATGAGCAGACAAAGCAAACGTCCGATAATGATAATCTCCCAGTACCGGACACTTAATAGACTGCGTATCCACATTACCTGCGCCTCCTCGATGCCAGCTGGGGCCCGGAAGTCTCTCGAACATAATGCAGAACTAACCGCGGCATGTTGGGCATTTGATACAGTTCATAACGACAACCCATAGTCGAGAGAAAGGCCGTGAACCCAAGAGGGGATTGAAGCGAATCCTGCAGTGGACGACTATTCGCACTCACTTGCTATGACTTTCATTCTGTAGAAAAGTAGTAATGGATAAGTAAAGTCATTGAAAGCTAAAAGTCGAACCGTGTTCCGCAACCTATAAGGTCTCTCCATAGGGTGATGTGATACGTTCAACTGTTGGTATCTTTTCGAGCCTGTCTTTCTGCACACTTACAGTTCAATTGGCACTTTCGAAGCTTTAGCGATCTCCTCTCCCATGATTGCTCAGAGTCAAAAAGAATGCCTAGAGAGAGCTCGCTACCTCTGCCAAGAGGTCGTCTCACGTCGTGTTGCAGCTTCTCAGCGAGAGCCATGAAGGATCCTGCGTCAATAAGATGAGAAACATCTCCTCACATGCATTTAGTGGGTTTGAGCAGGGGTTTGGCCAAAGCGTTCTTATAAAGTATGTGTAAGAGGTCATGAATCTGGTGTCGTCGGTGAACAGGGACCAATGGTACTAGAACTGCTTGTTCTCACCTGTACAGACGGGCGGTGTGGTTCTGAAACCAGCAACTTGTTTACACGTTTCTCCCTCCTGGTAGTACTGTTGATTTCGTTTTTCATGCTAATAGGCTCTCTGCTATATATCGTAGAGTCATACAGTCACTTAGTACCTATTATTGGCCACGGAAAGATGCGTCTAACTATATAAATCGGAGCCTAAAATTGTATTATGCAGGTGGCTCCTCATGTGGAACCTCTGCATACTTTTTCTCTCCAAGGCATCTCGATCTGTGAAACAAATGCCCTCTGTTCCTCTTTACGTACGTCGTGAAGCAAAGACTAGCCGCTATGACAGCACCAGCACTCATCAGCACCGGATATTTGAACTGCTCAGGCCGTGCAAAGACCATTGTAGCGGCAAACGACAGCAGCTCAAAAAGGTTCTGAAGAGCCATCTCGGTTGCCGAGTATCGGCCTCGGCTGGAGGGTGAAATCGTCTCTTGAATGAGATACTGAACACATAGATCGAATCCCCATAGACCTATACGGCTCGTCAAAACCCCAGCAACAAGCCCTATCCCAGCGATTCTAGAGTTTGAGCCGTAAAGTTGGAAAACAGCTACAGCCGCCAAGATGCACCCAAGCTGCCAATTAATGAACCATAGTCCGGATCTTACCGATCCAATTTTTCGCATCAAGATCGGTGCAGCCCAGGTGGCGGACAACTCTATGGCAACGCCGATCATTCTGACCAGACTGATCTGGAATGCTGTGAAGCCTACCGATAGGAGGTATGTGACCATTTGGGCGCCGAAGGACAAGACGGTGAGATAGAGGATGCTGAGGGCTAGGGATGCCAGGAAGACCGGACTCGTGACGTAATCTCGCCATGGGGAGATCATGTTCCGAAGCTTGGAGGAGATGCCATCACGCTGCACTTCCGCTCCGGGCTCTGGAACACTGACTGCCATCCGGAAAGGCACCGCTTGATCTTCGTTCAGTGACATCTCGGTAATGTCCTGGGGACTTATGGATCGAGCCAGATTGGGTACCGCATCGTACACCTACGTGCCTTAGCCCAGTGAAACGTTCGGACATTGTCTGACAAACCTGCGCAATAGCGAAATATTCCAAGAGTACTGAAAGCATATTCACTCCCAACACAGTCCACTCAGCGATGGCGGTCGAAAAGCCGTCAACAGCAGAGATGAACACTGGAGCTAGCAGCTTGGAAAAGAGATCTATTCTCCGCATGGCTGAGTTCAAATCTGCGTATTGGCTATCAGCTGGGTATAATACTTTTCGAGAATACAACCCACCCTGTCTACGGACATCATCATGTTGAGTAATTACAACAACCTAAGTCAATATATCTGTGTCAGCCTCTCTACCGACTCCTTCCAAAAGATTCCGTCATTAGGTGAAGAATAGACTAAAACGCTTACCCAGTCTCTTTCAACGGCAACAGTATTAGCAATGGAGGCAAGCTTTTCCGGGCAAGCCAATACAACAAGCGTCGAGAACAAAATGAGCCTTGTCCCGTCAGCAGTCCCGAATCTTGCAAATACGAGGAAGACAAGACACGACAACGCTACGGGAATTCTCTGCCAGACTGAAATTGGTTAGCTCCAAACACATGATGAGGAAGTGTCAACGTCTTCTTCCGTTGCAGAAAACTCACTAATCGATTGCCGAATTGCCTTCAGTCTGTGAGACTTATCCATCTGCCCGCCTACCCAAGAGGACAAGACAGCAGCGAAAAGAGCTCTAACGAGGGCATAGAATGAAGCATAGAAAAGAGTGCCCGGGAAAATCTCAGCTAGGAATAAGACTGCACCAAATTCGAACATTCGCGAGTTCCACGTCGATAGAGCATGGGAGATATACAGTCTTCGTACAATTCTGTTAAATGGGTAGCTTGGATCATCTGTATCGGTTGGCCCATTTTGGTTCTCAAGCGCTGGAATGGTAGACTCATCCATCTTCGGGGTATAGGTCACTCTTCGGGAGACCAATTGGTTTGGCGGTATAAAAACTTCCCCAATAAAGCGCTCTAGGTTCTGCTATTCGTCAATTCTTGCTTTGTAAAGTCCGGTGGCTGGTAGTAAGGAAGCAAATGATATGGAGTAGTGAATTGTGTGATTCATATCATCAAAGACCGCACGAGGATGCATATATCGTCATATGCGAAACCTGTGTCGTTTTTTATTTTTTGCCGAGAGCCTCACCAAATTTAATGGCGAATCTGCAAAATAAGAACCAGAGCTGTATGATCGACCTCACTGCCCCCTCAGTGCTTCATATGTAGTATATTCAATGCTTCATATGTAGTATACTCAGTGCTTCATATGTAGTACCGTTGGGTGCGAAACCAGTATTGCTTTTTAGCACTTGTCGAGAGCCCCCGCCAAATTTAGTGGCGAATTTTCAAAAAGTGCAAAATAAGAAACCAAAAATACAACCCCACTATTCTACCACCCCTTATTTTGCACTTAAATTTGGTGAGGCTCTCGGCAAAAAATAAAAAACGACACAGGTTTCGCATATGACGATAGTAGGTAACTTCAACAGTATCGATAGACTTCTATTAGGAACGCTATTGCTTACAGCTCGGCTACTTCATGACGTCTTCGTTTTTGGAGTAGTCTGCATATACGTCTCAAATCCGTAGTACTTTTGTGCGGAAAAGCGACTTCCTCGCTGATACTGAAGTCCTGTTGTGGGGAGAGAGTGATGGAAAATGATCGAGAAAATCCCTTCTGGTAGGGCTGAGGCGATTGGTAAATTCAGGACGACCGAGCGAGGGGACCATCAAACGTCTATCAAACTTGATCTTACAATTGTCATTTCTTCGGGTGAAAGATATGCTGTCTGTTGTCAAATGCTTTCTCGTCCCAACACCTATCGAGCCTTTGTATGTTGTTTCGAAAGCGTATCTACTTTGAGGAATGCTCCTTCCCTGGATCTGGTATCGTCACCATGAACTCTGTCAGAGCCTTTCTTAGTATCAAGGGTTGAAGTCTTCGAATACCAGTCTCGTCAGCTGCCTGCTGTGCCAACGGTTGATGGCATTCAGGATCTCTTACCTTTCTGCTTTCTCCGTCACCTTGAAGTCATACTCGAGGGATTAAGCTTACAATTGTTCAATTGTTCGATTTCTCTACATATTTCCGTACAACTCTATCGTCGTCAATGCCAAAAGTCACCAAGAGAAAGGCTCCTGTCGATCTTGACTTTACACTACGGCGGGTTTTTGGCAAGACCAGTTTCAGGTACTGCCTCTGTGACCGACTATTTGCACAGGACACTAATGGACCACAGACCTCATCAGCGAGAGATTATCACTGCGGCACTTGATGGCCATGATGTCTTTGTTCAAGCTGGTACAGATCAAATTTCTTAAATCTGTATTCTGTCATACTCAAACAGTCGCTAAGCCTCTGCAGCCACCTCTTTCGGAAAAAGCCTTTGCTACCAGCTCCCGGCTGTTATCGACCATGGCATCACAATAGTCATCTCTCCTCTGCTTGCTCTCATGAACAATCAAGTTGCTGCTCTTCGTGCTGCCAACATCCCCGTGGCAACGCTTAACTCGAACACGCTCTTGGCAGACCGGAATGAGATCTTAGATGATCTCCGTTGCGGTATATAGCCCCAAAAATCCTACTTCATGAACCACCCCTGACCCTCCCAATCAAGGTCACCCTCTTACCCGCCTTCTTTACATAACCCCCGAATTCACCCTAACAGACTCCTTCCGCCGGCACCTCCAAACAATCTATACACAAGGCGAGCTCTCCCGCATCGCCATCGACGAAGCCCATTGCATCTCCGAATGGGGCCACGACTTCCGCCCCGCCTACTCTCATCTCTCACACTTCCGCTCCGCTTATCCATTTGTCCCAATCATCTGCCTCACCGCAACCGCCACGCCTTCGATCCGTGAGGATATAATTTCCACCCTAGGCCTCAATCCCAGCAGCTTGAAAACATTCACTGCAAGCACATCCCGGCCCAACCTCCACTACGAGATGCGTTTCTCTTCTGATGAGCACGACACTCGTTTCTCCACCTTCCTCTCCTGGCTTAAAGCCATCCACGCCCGCCGCTCTTCCGACCCCGCCCGCGCCGCAGAGCTCCAAACGACCCAAACCCGCCCGGACGCCGTCTCAGGCATCATCTACGTTCCCTTCCGCACCGACTGTGATGCCCTTGCCTCGCGTCTCCGCGGTAAAAGTATTGGCGCCGCCCCCTATCACGCTGGACTCTCTACCTCAGAGCGTGTGGCATGCCAGCAGAAATGGATCGCCAATGCCCCAGGGTACGATATCATTGTAGCAACAACAGCGTTCGGCATGGGCATCGACAAGCAAGATGTCCGCTTCGTTGTGCACTGGAACGTCCCCAAGAGCTTCGAAGGCTTCTACCAAGAAGCCGGCCGTGCCGGCCGTGACGGCAAAGCCGCAGCTTGCATCCTCTACTATTCGCGCGAAGACCGTGATCGCGCCGCCTACCGCATTGGACGGGATCACCAAGGACAAAATGTGGGCAAGGAAGCGCAGACCAAGGGCCGCGCGGAGAGTTTCCAGCGGCTGATGAGGTACTGTGAAGAAACGGAGAGGTGCCGGCATGTGATTGTTGGGGAATTTTTCGGGGAAGGGGGGAAGCCGAGATGTGATTTTGCTTGTGATGTGTGCAAGGATAAGGGGGGGGTGAGGAGGGGGAAGAGGGAGGGGTTGGCGAGTGAGGAGTGGGTTAGTACGCAGAGGGCGAGGGAGGATTTTTATGGGGAGGGGTATGATTGACTTGGGGTGGGTTTGGTGGGTTTCAGGGAAGAGTATCCGTTTTGGGATTAGGAAGGAGTGGAGATGGAGCATTTTTATGAGGCATTTTGGGTGATAAGTAGTAGGTTGCATTGCTTAGGCGCCTGTGAACTTCAGAATAGTTAAATACATGTTGAGTAAAGCCCGCCTTTACAATCGGCAAGATTCCTATCATCCTATTCTTTTCCATGCTCTGACCGACGTGGGCATCATCTGTTCCAAATGACCGTTGAAGGTCAATTTACCAAAGCTCGCTAGAACACTTGATCGTAATGGTAAAGATGCAGGGGTTACAGAGATCGGATACACTTGAATTTACGTTTTCGGGATGGCGAAGACGAGGCTTTAAGACAATCGAAGCACCAGCTTCAGTCCTCTTCTTGGCAGCGTCGTGCTCACATTCCCGGAGGCGGAGGAACCTAGATAATTCAGTTTAGAGGTGGAGCCTATAAAGATTGAAAGAACCCACTTACCGAGTTGTAACCGCCGTTGGCGGCAGGAGGAGATCCACTAGGTGGTGGAGGAGGTGGCGGCTCCTCGCCTGGCGGAGCGCCTGGAGCCGCTTGCTGCTGCTGCGCGGCTTGTTGTTGGTAGTATTGGTAGTAAGCGACGTAATTTTGATACCCACCGTATGCCGCATACGGATCTTGACCGCCATAATATTGAGCGTACTGGGCATTGTAGTCTGCTGTTGGGCTTCCAGCTCCCGGAGCGCCAGGAGTCCCTGGAGGAGCTTGAACAGCTGTAGCGCTTGGGGCTGGGGATTGTTGGCCGCCATATCCGCCATATCCACCTTGACTGCCATAGCCTTGACGATCACCTTGCTGGTAGCCGCCTCCGTATCCTCGCTGCTGAGGAGGGTTTGCTTTGAATTGTTCGTATTGATCTCTTACGTTTCCCAGCAAATCCTCACAAAGCTCTTTTGCGCGCTGAACTTCGTTGGGGTCGGGGCCGCTTATAAGGTCTAGTTAGGCGAAGATATCAAGGGGGTGAGCGACAGGAAACTCACGCTACATGGAGATACATTGGCTCATCGCTTTCTCTGCCGCTGCTATGCTCCATGAATCCTGAGTTACGGCCCTTGATCTGGACACGGCATCGAGTTTCCTGTTGGATATGCTTAACGTAAGCGCCTCCATGACCCACAACCTGTGCTCGCAAATTGAATCCGGGAAGGGGCTCAAGGTCGATGGGGATACGCTCTTCCGGCCATTTGCGCTGGTGAATAGTTAGCCTTTAGGTAAAGCGAGGCAAGCAAGGAAACCCTACACGTCCAAATTCATCTCGTTCTACTTGATCTGGTTCCCTACGTCTGAAGCGTCTCTCATCCACCAGATTTGGTAGCTCTTGCTTCATAAGTTCTTCGACTTGCTGGACCGCTTTTTCGAGACCATCCTTCGAGGTACTGGTGATGTGAAGGTATAATGGAGGGTTCTGAACATTTATTAGCGCTACAAATACCAAAAGGAGATCCGAATAAGCGGTAATCGCAAAGAAGCACTTACGGCTGCGGTAGCCATGCTCTTGTCGGGGTAGTAGTTTCCCCGCGTTGTGACATCTTTACACTGATGAGCATCGTTCTCTACAAATCTATCAATGTCAGGCAGTGCGTACCGGCGCCAGTCTCTTCTTTGATCTAGATTTCACGCAGCGGAGGTCAGCAGATGCCAATGAGGGGTAGCATGGTGCTATATCAGCCCGAGTAAGCTTCAGATATTCTCCCACACAAGTTAAACATAGAAAAAAGAACCGCATAAGATATGACAGTTCTCTAGAGATAGGTGCCTGGGTATATCAGCGGGTATGACAAGAGTATTTACCATCTTTTGTGTTGAGCCTTTAGTCAGTGTGTAACGATTACGGAGATCGTTGACCTCGATGTCTTTAATGTAGTCACCATCCGCGATGTACATGTCGCCATTGATATTGCTCGTGCTAGAGCCAGAAATACCAGGGGATGCTGATTTGCCAACCGGGCTTGTAACCTACATCAATTAAAACAATTGCACTCAGTTGAAGGAAGGATGCATGCAATCTTAGCAGGCATCATAGTCCGAAATTACTTACAGTACGTATCGGGGGTACATCAACATGTTGAATGCCTTTTTTGGCTTGGATTTGGGCATTTATTCGAGCTGCCGCAGCCGCTGAAGGACTATTAGTGACTACTCGGAGCCGAGGAGAGAACCTACAGCTTACCTGCAGCAGCAGCTGGATCACTCGGTATAGACTTCTTTTCCTCCGCACCAGGGCTGAAAGGTTGTTTCTCAGGTCTAGGACTACGACTCCGCCTTGTTTCTGAATGCCGGCTGGAGGGAGACCGCGAACGTCGGTCAAAGCGTGAGGAACGCTTGCTTTCGGGTTCGGTCTGGTCGAACCTAGAGCGCTTCGAAATTCTTCTCTCGTCTTCTGCCATGATGTGTTGCTTTTCAGTTTGGTGTAATTACAGGGACTGGCGTCACTTGTTTATATGGAATATGGATGGACTTTTGTGTCGTTACTCGGTTGAAGAAATGTTCGGGGAGTTTTAGATTCCGCAACCCGTCGGCAAGTACCGCTTGACAACTTTGTGAATTTCAACTCTGTGATCGTGAGGTTCCGCATACTTCACCATCTTAGCATCTAATACCTTGGACGATCATGGACGAGCTATTTGACGTGTTCAATGACCAGCCGTCCGGTGCAAAGCCTCCAGATGGGCCGAGTAAGCACAAACCGAAGAAAGACAGGAGCAAAAAAAGACAGGCAAATGGAGAAGCTAAAGATACGGCTGGTGTTACGAATGGGGATGGGGACGTTGCAATGGCGGATGCCACCAATCAGCAGGCCTCAAGTCCAGCGCCAGAGGATATAGATGGTGAACATCAGCCGGAGGCAAAGCGACAACGGCGGGAGGTAGAAGCGGAGCCGGTGGTCGCAGACTCATTTGAGACAAAGCAATCGCGGGAGGTTGCTGCATCTGCTGGGCTGCAGGCGTCACAAGAGGGCACTACAGTGGTCTTGTCACATCAAGTCAGGCACCAGGTTGCACTGCCTCCAGACTATAACTACATTCCACTATCAGAACACAAAGCGCCAGAAACTCCCGCAAGGACTTGGCCTTTCACGTTGGATCCATTTCAGAAAGTTTCAATTTCTTCTATCGAGAGAGGAGAGAGCGTACTGGTGTCCGCGCACACAAGTGCTGGCAAGACTGTGGTTGCTGAATACGCAATCGCGCAGAGCTTGAAAAACAATCAGAGAGTCATATATACAAGCCCCATCAAAGCTTTGAGCAACCAGAAGTACAGGGAGTTCGCGGCAGAATTTGGGGATGTTGGTTTGATGACCGGGGATGTAACGATAAATCCGACGGCAACATGCCTCGTCATGACTACGGAGATTCTTCGATCAATGCTATACAGAGGCTCAGAAATCATGCGGGAGGTGGCTTGGGTGGTATTCGACGAGATACATTACATGCGAGACAAGGCGCGTGGTGTTGTCTGGGAGGAGACCATCATCTTGCTACCGGATAAAGTTCGCTACGTTTTCCTCTCCGCCACAATTCCGAACGCAATGCAATTTGCAGAATGGATAACAAAAACCCATGGCCAGCCCTGCCACGTCGTGTACACGGATTTCCGTCCGACGCCATTACAGCATTATTTCTTTCCCCAAGGTGCCGACGGCATACATCTAGTGGTTGACGAAAAAGGAGTCTTCCGTGAAGAGAATTTCAACAAAGCTATGACGACTATAGCTGACAAGCACGGTGATGATCCAGCTGATGCGATGGCAAAGCGCAAGGGCAGAGGCAAAGACAAAAAAACGAACAAGGGTGGCACAAAGGGACCTTCCGACATATACAAGATTATCAAAATGATCATGGTAAAGAATTACAATCCGGTCATTGCCTTTAGCTTCAGTAAGAACATGTGCGAGTCATACGCTCTTCAGATGAGCAACCTAAGCTTCAACGAAGAATCTGAGAAGGCGATGGTGGACAAGGTCTTCAATAACGCATTGGAAATGTTGTCTGAAGATGATAAGCAGTTGCCGCAAATTCAGAATATCCTGCCACTGTTGAAACGAGGTATTGGAATTCATCATTCCGGGTTACTCCCAATTTTGAAGGAGACGATCGAGATTCTGTTCCAAGAGGGGCTCATCAAGGTTCTATTTGCGACAGAAACTTTCTCCATCGGACTCAACATGCCTGCAAAGACCGTGGTTTTCACTAGTGTTCGAAAATTCGATGGGGTTTCATTACGATGGGTTAGCCCTTCAGAATTTGTACAGATGTCTGGACGTGCTGGTCGACGTGGTCTTGATGATCGAGGGATGGTCATTATGATGATCGACGAGAAGATGGAGCCAGCTGTGGCCAAGGAGATTGTTCGTGGAGAGCAGGATAAGCTGAACTCGGCGTTCTATCTCGGCTACAATATGATTTTAAATCTGATGAGAGTTGAGGGCATATCACCAGAATTCATGTTGGAGAGATGTTTCTATCAATTCCAAAATACAGCAAGTGTATCCGGACTCAAGAGAGGTAATTGTTGTGAAGCTTGTACGCCTGAGAAGATCTACTGACGTCAGTCTAGAGTTGCACGAACTCGAGGCGCAAAGATCAAGTATCGAGATCGCTGACGAAGGTACGATTCGAGAGTATTACGATCTTAGACAACAGCTTGCAACATATACGAAGGATATGCGTGACGTCATCAACCATCCAAATTACTGCCTGCAGTTTATGCAATCAGGTCGATTAGTCCGAATAAAGTACAAAGATTACGATTTTGGCTGGGGAGCAGTCGTCAACTTTACCCCTAGGAAACCCAACAAGGATGAGAAAGCCGAGGATATCACGCCCCAACAATCGTTCATTATTGATGTGCTACTACAGGTAGCTGACGCAAGCTCCAATGGAACAAGGACACATCAAGAGCTGCCGCAAGGAGTCCGGCCAGCGAATGAAGGAGAGAAGGCGAAGATGGAAGTAGTACCTATATTGCTCTCTTGCGTCAAGTCTATTGGTCATATCAGGATCTTTTTACCTAATGACCTGAAGCCCGCTGACCAAAGGAATACTGTTCAAAAGTCGCTCGATGAGGTCAAGCGAAGGTTCCCAGACGGAATAGCTGTTCTAGATCCAATCGAGAATATGGGCATCACGGATGCCTCGTTCAAGAACTTACTCCGAGTAAGTCAATATTATTCTGTGCTAACTCGATCATTGCTAATTCTGAACAGAAAATCGAAGTCCTCGAGTCCCGCCTACTGAGCAATCCTTTGCACAACTCTCCGCGGCTTCCCGATCTGTACAATCAGTATGCCGAAAAAATAGAGATTTCTGACAACATCAAAGCAGTAAAGAAGAAAATCGCTGCCGCCTTATCTATCATGCAGCTCGACGAGTTGAAATGTCGAAAGCGTGTGCTTCGCCGCTTCGGATTTATAAATGACGCCGAAGTAGTCCAGCTGAAGGCACGTGTCGCGTGTGAGATTAGCACCGGTGATGAGCTCCTATTGAGCGAGCTCCTGTTCGATCGCTTCTTCAATGAGCTTTCGCCAGAACTATGCGCGTCTGTGCTCAGTTGCTTTATCTTCGAAGAGAAGGCGGAATGTCCGGCGTTGAAAGAAGAACTTGCAAAGCCGTTTCGTGAGATCCAAGCAAAAGCTAGGACAATATCAAAGGTCTCACAGGAGAGTAAATTGCCGCTCAACGAAGATGAGTACGTACAAGGCTTCAAGTATCAGCTAATGGAGGTTGTGTATGCTTGGGCACACGGAAAGTCATTTGCGGAAATTTGGTACGTGAACCTTCTTCTTATGAAGTACCGAGTGACGCTGACGTTAGAAGCAAAATGACGGACGTGTACGAAGGCAGTCTGATTCGCTTGTTCCGCCGACTGGAAGAGTTGCTTAGGCAGATGGCGCAGGCTGCAAAGGTGATGGGCAGCGACGATCTGGAACAGAAATTTGAGCAATCTTTACTGAAGGTCCGGAGAGACATCGTTGCGGCACAATCTTTGTACTTGTGAAGTGTGAATTATCTTAGGTAGGCGCTCTTGCATGGTACATGGTGTTGGGTGTTGAGCAGCATCTCTGCGGATGCAGATCAGACAAGGCTAGGATGTCTCGGAGCGTTGCAGTATACCTGGTTGTAGAACCATGGCGAGTTATGGCGTTGCTCAGGCACAAATGTTTGTCGTGTTTCGGGGCGCTCTGTACATGGTCTATGTTGCAGGCACTGTCGTTGGGTGCAAGGCAAGCGCTACTATGTACAGGTCTCTCAGCGGAGACGAACAGAAAAATAGAAGATCATCATCCTGCACAAGTCACTCCTCTGAGCCCAGTCCTTTGTTCAGGATAGAGCACATTCGTCGGCACGTTATAATCTGTATAGAGTAACGTCACCAGACTTGTAAACCATAGTAAGGTAACAATTTGCTCCGTGGTAAGAGCCAATAAGCCAGGACATATCTCCGGAGTGGAAGCTTGAAAATACATTAAAGACATTCTTTGTGTTGGCTGTCACTCTGTACTGTCACCAAGGATCTGTGCCAAGAACCACTCACACTATCTACCTAACTCGGTAGTAGCGAACCTACTTTAAGCTCCCCACTTCCTCCATCATCCTCCATCCCCAACCCACATCAAACCTCCTTTGTAGCAAGGAAAAGGTCGACTTTCGCAGTCATGAACAGCGTCATTGCCACACCTACTCCTTTGCCTCATCAACTTTACAACGCACGCTTGTCACCATCTCGATCAAGTCAGTTCAGGAGCCCTTCCAACCACCAACGGTACTAACGCCAAGATGCCAGTGTCATTTCCTACCAGTGGCCCTACAAATCGAAAACGAAAAGCTGAAGATGAGGAACCCCTACCAGAGGATAGAATGTCCTCCTCCCCATCGAACTCCCCCAATGTCTCCTCACAATCATTACCCGCCCATCGACAAACGAAGCGAGCTAGGCAACGTGTTCTAGGCCGACCGCTCGCTCTTCCACGGCTTCTGGAAACATTAGACGCCGACTCTCTACGTGGGGTTCTCCAGTCTATATGTGCACGGCATCCAATGATAGGAGCAGAAGTCGAGAACACAGCTCCCAAACCCAGCGTTGCTTCTGCTCTCGATGTCCTCAAAAAGTACGAGTCAGCCCTTCAGTCTTCCTTTCCTTTCGGCGGTAATGGGACCTCGAATTATGCATACAACCGAGTGCGGCAACCTCTGTTGAACCTACTTGAGGCCCTCGCCGACTTCACGCCACATTTTCTACCGCCAAACGAAACACAAGCATCACAGTCTCTAAATTTCCTGGATGGCGCCACCGATATTATACATCGTCTCCCAAATTGGACCAGCTTTCAAAACAGCCTGCACAAACAGAATGCCTACGAGGAGATCTCACGGGCCTGGACTTTGGCGATACGAGAGGCAGCTAAGAGGGCTGGGGGCATACAGTTACAGTACGGCGGATGGGATCAAAAGATTGCAAAGCATAACCAACAAGCAGACGGCAAACTCCAGGAAGCTGTGAGCGAGTTAAGTGCCAACATCGGGTGGATGGGTGGACAAACTCAACCATCTCAGTATGGAAGCCGGGGCGATGACATCAGCTCCGTGAGGCAAGAGCTTCTCTCCGGGACCTATGGTTCTAATCTTCCTGTGCATGTTGGGCCGTGGTGATAGAGTGACGAGCAGAAGAGAGGGAGTACCAGGAGTTTGGACTAACTGATTGCTTCAACTGGAGTCAAAGGAAATAATAGAAATTGCTGGTATTTTAACTTAGGCTCATTACATGGTGGTCGGCAGCCCCGATCATGGTACACTGCCGTTTCTTCCACGTTCTCATCGTGTGTTTGATGCCCGGAACGACCACGCATCCCATTCAGGCGTTTTTCCGATCTTTAGTCATTCGACTGGTATACCCAGCAATACGGAAGTGAAGGGCATTTAGTTCTTAAATTTGCATAGCGGAGAGGACTAGTGGTTCAATCATTTAAGAAGATTCTCATCGTTGCATCATGATATTTGTCGACCTTCTAAGTCTTGCTCGAAGTTGCTAACGCAGTTTACCACGATTTACCAACCTTCTTCTAGTGACAGTAGGATTCTTTCTTCCAGTTCCACCCAACTACGACGTCCACGGCAAACCCGTAAAACCTCCGTAAGTGAGGATACATGAGACACCGCATCACCTTCTCGGTCAACCATCTAAATTTGCTCACTTCAACATCTCATCAATATCAACTCACCCACTGCTGGCCTACCACCAAGACCACCCACCGCAGCTTACAACTTCCTCTTCATACGGATTCTCTACGCCATGGCAATTCTCGGAAAGATCACAGCCGAGGTCTTGGTTGATGGGCAAGCGCTGCAGGAGTACGAGGATGATGGCATAGAAAACGAAAACCCGGATCTGGTCGTTAAGTACATTGAAGCTACTTCTGGCGCGAATTTTCACATCCGTGTCTCAATACTAGACTCATTCAAGATTACATCGGATGCAATCAGTCTTGAGGTCTATTTGGATGGCAAATATGTCGAGGATTTCATCCTAGACGACGATGAAATTGGGATGCCTAGTTCCTCTTTCTGCCATCTTTTCCAGGGCTCGGAGTCGGAAGTTGATGGCGAATGGTTCCGGCGGCCATTCTACTTTCGTGACATCTTGCTTGGTGTGTTTGTGTGCCTTGAAAAGAATATCATGGTTTGACAATTGGGTACCTAGTACAAGAGTCGTCCACACCCATAACCACCCAAATAGACAAAATTGGAACCATAAGTCTCAAGCTCTATCGAATGCTTCAACTTCATGAACACGCAGCTGTTGAAGAACTCATTGACTTGCAAAGCATGGAAAGAATTACTGAGCTTGCGGAGAAAAGCCTCAAGGGGATGGGTTTGACCCATAGTGCCCAGTAAGTTACGATAGCTCTTAAAAATGTGTCTCCATATTCTTTTGCTCATAGCTACGCAAATAGACTTGGAGAGATGCAAAACTGTCCTCCTCGAACCGTGGAGAATTTGGGCTATACGGATGGCAAAGAATCTCCCTTCGCAGTTTTCACTTTCAAATACCGTTCTCGAAGTGGGTCCTATATTAATCCCAATAAAGACAAGACCATTCTCACAGTCTCGCAGCAACTCTCCAAAGTATGCTCTTCATTCCCAGAACACCATCACCTGTCCCTCTCGAAAACCGACCAGTGACGGATCTTAGCCTAGAGGAGGCGCGAGAGTTACTCATGAGACAACGCGTAAAACTCGAGCCTCTAGTGTTATCTCGTACATTGTTCTAACATCGTAGGCAGACTCATACAAAAAGCGAACTCAGCACTCAGCCTAAGCCAGAACGTGGCATCAAACGTGCAAGAGATGAGGAGTACGAGGAGCTCTTAACGTCTGCCCAAGCCAAGAAGGCCAAGGTCTATCGTCCCTTCGCTCACGGCGAGGTAGTGGATCTTGATGATGACTAGGGTTGAGGGATAAAGGAATAAAGGAATGAGCGATAGTAAAGGAATAATTTGATTCGCGAGCTTTTGCTTCAAGGGACTTACTGCAGCGAACAGGCACTGTACTATCATCTCATCAATACCACTTAGATATTCTTTGACTAGCACAGTATCAATCCACCCTACTCAACAGCGTGTCAAATTTTTCAATTCAAACCTCTATCTCTCACCCATCGACCTTAATGAACGCGTTGCAAAGCCGTATGTGCCTTTGGAGTAGCTCTTGCTAGGATACAAGCTTGGGGATAGCACATAGAATATGAATCTATTGAAGTACTTCGGAGGGTAGTAAACCATGGTTAATCTATGATACTACATACAAGTACACCTGTTACCACAAAAAATGTGTGCTGGTTCGTGGTCAGGCATGCCAGGCTTGGCTAAAGGAAGTCAAGTGCCAATTTTGACGTCTTGCGCTTAGTCATTCATTCCACATTAAATGCCAGCCAACCAACCTCTCATACAGCTTGAGTCTTACGACGGCCAACCCTCAACATTGCCCTTGGCGGCTGGTCTCCCACAAAACTTACCCCTAATTGGCGTCTCCGCGCAAAGGACCATCGTTAATGCTTCGTCATCCTAGAGATCCCCAGTCCATGCTCCCAAAAGACTACCGCTACTCATCTTACATCCCCAAGCCACGCCAACGCCGGGCCTTATTGTGGTGTAAAGAGTCTCTGGCTGCTCTCAAATCCACACAACACATACCAAACAAATAACAAAATATGCATTCGTGGCAGGAATTGCGGGCAGAGATGCTGCGACAAGAGATCTTGGAGCTCGAAGCACAACCAATTCCTCGAGATAGATTAGCCTTAATCAAACACCAGCAACGCATACTTACTCTAAGGCGGGATCTAGCGTCTTTGGGGGCCGAAGAGGCCGAAGAGATCATAAAAACCTTCAAAGAGTTGATGTACAAACTCTCCGATAGCCCGAAAGACGTATCAGAGGAAGAGGTATTGAAGGTGACTGGTGAGGTTGAGAGGAAAGTTAATGTGGTAGAAGGATTCAGGGAAAAGAGGAGCCTGAAGAAGCGGGCAGATATGCAGCAAGCTTGGCAGCGTGCTTCACTACCACAACGCGGGAATATTGCAATCCTTTATTCACTACACAGACTCGGACGGGGGCTCGGAGGATTACCTTTTCGTAGTGTGCGTTTTTTCTTGAGAATGATAAGAAGCACTGCGCGGAAACGGGGGTGATCTGGAGGGTTTGCTCTTCGAACTCTGCAATCAGCTTTCAGTATTCGGATTTGGGCGCTCCAATCGGATCTCTGGCTTCCATCGCTTCATAGTGTCTGGGTTGAACTCTTTTGGCTGAAACAAGCTATTGACATCTCCACCGATTCCCTTTGCTGTATGTTACTTTTGAAACGAGTCTCATTCCAAGCTATCATACACCCTAGAGTTAAGAGACGCTATCTTCACGCGCGTTTGATGCTCATACCCTTGAATTCACCGGTTTGTACAGGTCTAGCATGTCGAGAACTCGGATTCTGTGGCCACGCGATGTTCAGTCACAATGACAAGGCTTCCTCTCCTTTGCCAAATCATATCCATCAAAGACTTATCCGCTCCTCCATGGCCAATCTTACAGCATCTACGAGGATATCAAAAGATAATAACATATAGTAGAAGAGTTTCTATGCGCCGCCCCAAAAATTCGTGGAAAGAAAAGCGAGATTTGAAAATGTGTCTTTCAGGAGTGCAAGTCAGGTTGAAAACAAGGCTGTGGTACCCAAAGCAGAGAAATCAAGGAAGGAGTATGAGGTCCATGGATCTGAAAAGCACAAGGCTGCGGAATCCAGGGAGGAGCGCAACTCCGAGAAATCTAACGAGAAGTATGGGGCCGAAGATTCAAGGGGTAGCATATTCCCTTATCGGTGGCTTCACGTAGTCGCTCCAATAGTAACCGAATCTGCAAGTCTGCTCCTTGTCTTTTCCAAGTGGCTCAAACATCGCAATGTTGCAATTCAGATTCAAAGCTCGAACTTTCTAGGTGCTTGTGCTCAGGGCAAGATTATTTCCGAATGTGCGTCTCGAAATTCTTGCCCACAATGCGCTTTGTCTCCTTTCTCAAAAGTGCTATCAGCGTAAAACACGGGTGGCGCTGGCATGCATCCTGGTGATGTTCTCAGTATCCAAAAGAATCGCAGACTGTCATTTGAGGTAAGTGTTGCAAGAAATTGTAGAATATGGTTCTCTCGTTTTGACAACGGCTGCTTTTCATGTTATTTACTTAGTTATCATTCTTTCATATGCAAATTTACCGTCTGAAACTGTAGCAATGACTCGCAACGTTATTCGACGTGTCCTCCTACATTCTTGTCACTTTTATATCGATATATAACCTTGTAATCGCACAAGCAACATACTTCTGGCCTGATGGATCTCTACCAGAGCCAAAGCAGGGGCTATAGGTCCCATGTAACTCAGGTGACAGCCATTGCTGTGGCAACTTTGACGTCTGTTTGAGTAACGGACTATGCTACGGTCCAACATAATGGCCTGATAAAACACACGATCGGCTCCAAGGAAACATCACTAGCATATACTCAGACATATCGCGGCGGTTGCATCGTTCAGGCAAGAACCAACAATACCGCCTGCCCGAACAAGCATGCAAGAACGGTCGACGATAAGACACGTTCCTGCGTCACGCGTGTTGTGAGAACACATCGAAAACGCCAACTCCCCCGTGTATCTAGATATTCCCAATTGGCATTGGTATCGACGTCCCGCTTGGAGCTGTCGCAGTGGGATTCGTTGTATTTCTCATACGGAGAAAACGCAAGCGGAAATCGACGCTCTCACAACGAGTGGTGAAGCCACCGAAACTCAAGAGATTTCATCTATCTCAAGAGAATTTCATCTATCTCAACCGGTAGCAGCAAGAGCCGGCAGGTAATAAATATCCTTGGACCAGAGATGAGATTCACGAGATTTACACGCGGGGATGAGAAGCTTTCACAGGAATGTGAATGGTTCGACTTATTAGCACGCCTTATTATTGTATGATAGGTAATCTGGTTCATTAGTTATGGTCTTCGCGATTTGCCTACTTTCAAAACGCCCGCATTGTAGGTTCTCGGACACGAATCTAGTTCTCTTGGTTAATTCATCGAGTTTGCCATACCTTTGAACATGTCTGTCCCAAGATTAGTATCGGAAAAATGAATGTCTCGATTTCTATCATTCCTTATTGATTGCTCCTGCTACGTTGGAGGTTTTCACTCCGTATTCCCAATCCATGGCATTTTTTGATTGCAGAACTCTGCAATCTCAACCATGAACAATCGTGATGTGGAACGAGAATTAAGTGACAGAACTTGGAAGAGTTTCATGTACGTCTCGTCATCCTGCTGGAAGTCTATATAACTGACTACATCCGGAGACTTACGATACCTTTCTTCTCCACAGATCAATCAGTCATAAAAACAAACATTTATTCCTTCCCACATCAGAAAGAACTTGAAGCCCAAATAGCCTTCCAACCTACCAAATCCAGACCGACAAGCTACCACAACCGTCAATATACCTCTCATCAGCCATGCATTTTACCTCCATTTCCACCATTCCCCTGGCTTTGGCCCTTTTACTCTCCTCCTCCTCTCTTCTCTCCGTCTCCGCAGCGCCGGACAGTGTCGCAATCGTCAAACCGTCCGAAAACAACCAAGACCAGTTCGATTATGAGGCACTGACGGGTCCCACCTTGCCACATTCCACAACCAGACGTAACAAGGCCCGCGGCCGTGCACTCACGGATGCCAAAAATATCGCCATCACCAACACCGCAGTAGGAGGCCGGGACGTTGCACACCCGGATCCTAGTGTCCCAGACAACGAAAATCCAATGCCTGGTGGCAATGAACAGGATGCGGAAGCTTTCGATGCATTGGCCAAATCGATGTGTCCTACTGAACCTACTCTGTGCGGGCTTCATTGAGCTCAGCCGCGCCGATGGACATCGTGGATACCGAGCGTTTGAGATAGGGGGGAGCTAGGTAAAAGAATGGATATTTTGGACGTGGGTGATAATTTCGGAGAATTGCAGTATTCTAGTATAGGGTTTAGTGTATGACATACGATAAATTTATGAATGTGAGAAAAAATTTGAGGGAAATCGTGATTCGCTAAGTCGTGGATGGTCCAAAGCTTTCGATATCGGCTTCGATCGTATAGTGTTCCATGTGAAGGTTTCTTCAGGATCGTGTTTTCTTCCAGCGCCTGGACGTGCTCATCCATGGCTGAGCTTGAAAATCCGTTCCATCAGGTGTGAATATGCCTTTGCTGAGATTAGGTCATCTAAACAATTCTATGTAATGAGGTATCCTGGCATGATGGATCTGCGGCGCGCCAGACCAGCAAGGCAAATATACACATCAGCTCTTCACTTACAACGACCTTCCAAGAGCAATGACCAGCTCAAGCTTTTACTCCACGATCAAAAGTTTTGCTTTCCTCTCTCAGTTCACAGATCTATCAATTTGTAAACATTTTTTTCTTGAGTTAGTCCCTTTTCCGGGAGAAGTGAGTGAGAAAGCAGTTGTTTCCCAGGTTTGGAACTTTCATGCAAACTCTTCCGATTATTATCACGGAAAATCGAAATCGTTATTTCCTTGCTGTTTCCAAGACGCCACCTCAAGTCCATTTCAGATACCGGTCTCCACGTTCGCTTACTAGCGATGTCCGACATCCTCACCCTCCTGCTCCTCCTCTGGTTTCTTCTCATTCCTCCATCGGCATTTATGCTTGTCAATGGATCCCCTGTTCGTCCTGGATACAGTCACCCCAACCAACTACATCTCCACCACCTCTACCAACAACAGTGAACTCTCACTCTCTATTCCTACATTATCGGAGAATGGAAGACTCACACTACCAGCAATCAACTGCAGAAAAGACGAAGCCGAAGCAACAGAGGATATCGCAATACAAGGAGGAGCATTGAGAACCAATATCGATAACAGTGCTGTGAGACGTGGCGTTTGCGAGAAGAGAAGGTATATATCGTATGAAGACGAGTGCCGAAAGTCGGCTTGGGGCGTGGGAATGGTTGACGGAGTGTGCTGGCTTATCCTGTGCGCCCATCTCGCACGGTTGTGAGGGAACTTGGGACTGTGGATATCGAGCTAGAAATTGGACATTGATTTGAGGGACTTGGGGATAGCATGTAGGTAGGGGTTGAGTTTCGGGATTTAGTGTGCATTACTTTCGGATACAGTAGCACCAGTGAACCATTTAATTCCGGAACTCTCCTGTATCACCAGCAAGAATCAAAGAAACAACAAGGTATAGCTTCTGCGTGGCCACTTCACGAGATCGATGTGCAGAGCTCCTTTCCACATCGAAGCTGCGATGTTTATCAAGTGAAGTGCTGGCTCTATGCTAACCCGATCAGACCCGATCAGACCCGACCGGACCCGGCCAAACCCTGGAGAAGCTTTGCAGAGCTGAGGACTTGAGCCAGCCATATCAACTCGATCTTGGAAACCAAAGCACCCCCTCGAGGAGACTCTTTGGCAAGTCGTGTCGAGCATCGCGTTCGCCCCGCATTAAGGCACCTTAGCGAAGTCTCGGTTAGGGCAACTTGCGAAACAAGCTTCGACGATCTCGGTACCCCTGTTCTAGCAGTACACTGTACTCCACGATGATTCGCTGCCGATAACAGACCTCAAAGGCCCGTTTTATCCCGCCATGAGATCACGTTGGAGCTGCTACTCCGTGTTGACGACAGCAGTCAAAACATAGAGGGAATTAAGGATATATGGAGTTGCTCCCTCCCGCCATTGAAGCAGTTGCTTCATCTTCTCTGCTCTTCGTCTTCCTGCCTCCATAGTCTTCCACCTTTCCCCCATATCAGTCTGCCAAAGCTCCGTCATGTCTGATCCAAACAACCCAAACATTGACAAGAGAAGCACTCCGCAATGGTCCTTGTATCAGAGGGAGAACTTCTGGAAACCGAACACTGGAGAAGTGCCTCCTTTCAACACTGGCAAGACTTGGCATTCCTAATATCATTCAGCGGAAATTGACTTCTTGCAGAACCTGGCAAACTCGAAGAGCTCGCAAAGCAGAAGCTTACGGAAGGTGGATGGTCAGTACATTTCAATTCATCTGGCCTTCCGCAAGAAACTACCTGGAGCTGTCCGTTAACGAAGCCCTGACCTTTCCTCTCTACTTGCTAACAGGCCGTCAACTCGAATAGGCTCTATGCTTCCTCCAACGCTGGCCAGTCATACACCCATCTCGCCAACCGTAAGAACCCCAAACCCCATAACCAACCTAGCTAACATCTCTCAGGCCAGGCCTTCTTCCGCCACCGCATCATCCCCCGACAGCTCGTCGATACTAATATCCGCGACACCTCCACCACAATCTTTGGCCACAAAGTCTCCGCCCCTATCGGCTTCGCGCCCATTGGCATAAACAAAATCTACAACCCCGCTGGCGAGATCCCCGTCGCCACCGTCGCCAAAGAACTCAACCTCCCTTACTGCCTTTCTACCGCCGGCTCCAACCCAATCGAGAAAGTCGCCGAAGCAAACGGCCAAGGCCCCCGCTTCTACCAACTCTACATGCCCCACGACGACGAGTTGACAATTTCCCTCCTCACCCGCGCCTTTAACTCCGGCTTCGACGTCTGCATCCTCACAACCGATACATGGCAGCTCGGCTGGCGCCACGACGACGTCGCAGTAGGAAACTATGCCTTCTACCGCGGCATTGGCGCCGATCTCGGTCTCAGTGACCCCGTCTTCAAAAAGCGTCTTGCAGCCATGGGCATCGACCCTCAAAAAGACCCCCAACGCGCTGGCGCCGCCTGGATCGATAATGTCTGGCACGGCCGTGCCTGGAGCTGGGACAAGATTCCCTGGCTCATCGAGACATGGAAACGCATCAGCAGCGGTCGACCGTTCTGCCTTAAAGGCATCCAGAGCGTTGAAGACGCAAAGAAAGCGGTGGAGGTCGGCTGCGACGGGATCGTTGTGAGCAATCACGCTGGGCGCCAGGTCGATGGTGCTATCGCTAGCCTTGACGCACTCGAGAACATTGTAGCCGCGGTTGGCGACAAGACTTATATCATGTACGACTCGGGCATCCGCGGCGCGAGCGATGTCGCCAAGGCTCTCGCCCTAGGAGCCAAGTTCGTCTGGGTCGGGAGACTCTGGGTCTGGGGCTTGAGTATTATGGGTGAGCCCGGGGTGAGGCATGTGATGAAGGGGCTCTTGGCGGACTTTGATATCCTGATGTGTGTGGGCGGGTTTAAGAGTGTGGAGGAGATTGATCGGGGAGTGCTTGGTGAGTTTGAGTTTTTTTTATTTTATCAGGAGAACGGGAGCGGGTGGCTGACTGTGTTGGGATAGAATCGTATCCGAAGGCATACGCGATGATTGCAGAAAAATCGAAGCTATGATTCTGGGGCCGCTATGCTTTTGAATGTGATGACGGCAGCTCGAGGGCTGTAAGCTGGGTTTTAAGAGACGGTTGGCTTTCCCGATTCAGGTCATGATCTTTTCCACCTCTTTTGGTTCTTTCGTGGCTTTATACACTATTTCCATCTCCCACACTTTCAGCGTTCCAATTCGCCACTACCTTCATCCTTCCAATTTCTCATCTGTTTGAACTTTTCAGCCTTTCACATTTCCATCTCCATCAAGCATCCCCTACCACAGCTTCCCCTCCCCTCCACCCCTTCTCTAACCTCTGCCTCCCTCCCCCCCCCTAAACCGCCGGCCTAATCCTCACTTTCGCTCTTTGCGTCCTCCAAATCCCCTTCCCCTTCCCATCGCCATTCTCCAACAATTCAAAGATTAAGACTCGTAGTTTATCTTCCAGAGCAATATCGGTCTTCATCAGTTTCAACCTCAATCCAAACAACCCCTCTCGTAGCGCCCCACCTTCCGAACCGCCTCCTATCCGCCCTCCCTCCCAAGTCCCCACCACCGTTAATTCTCTTGCCCAACTTTCTAGCCAGCTAGCTATGGAGCGTTCTCAGCGCGGGTTTCGATTCGCTGCTTCTTTCGCCGGTTGGTATGGTGGAGATGTACGTGGTTGTTGTATCTAACTCGGGCCGTTAGTCGGTACCTCGAAATTTTAATGTATTTTTGGGGGGGCGGCCGGGGGGGGATGATATTTCCATGCATACCACCCATCATCCAGCGCCCGAAGCTTTTTCAAACCGCCCAGAACGTCTATCTAAGTATAAATTTTCTCTACTTGGTTTTTGAACACTACCTCGGAACTCTCTTCATCCATTCATTCACCTTCACTCGCTCGTTGTCGCCTTTACCCTCGTTTACAATTTTTTGCCCGTTTCGTATCGTTCATGTTGGATTTGGATTTTTGTGCTTCGATTGAGAGAGAAGGGGAGGGGAGGGGTAAGAGGGGAGGGATGTGAGGGAGGGGAGGGGTTGGGTGGGGAGGGGAGGGGTGTGAGGGGTGTGAGGGGAGAGGGGGGGGAGGATGGTTAGGATAGGATAGGATGGAAGGGCGTTGGAAGCGTTGAAGAAGTTGTAGACTTCTATTTTTTTTCATTTTTTTTCATATACATACTCTCTCGCTCTTCCACCCCCTCCCCCTTTCCCCAACAACCCCCGCCTTCCCGCATCACAACACCACTATCCACCCCGCAACTCCCCCGCAACTCCCCCGCAAACCCCCCCCCCCCACTCTTCCCCCCCCTCTCCCCACTATCACCCCCCCAACTCCCCCCCCCCCAAAAAAACACCCGAAAACCGACTGTCAGAAAAACACCCCAACCTCACCAAAACCCCAAAGCCCCAAAAACGCAAAAACGCAAAAAGAAAAAACCTCTCCACTATGGTTTTTTTTCAAAAAGCAAAACCTAGCTAGCTGGAGAAGAAAAATGTTGAGTTTACGAATCGGCACTGCGATATGGGTATGGGAAAAGAAGCTAAGATGAGATGAGTGGGGTGGGTTTGGGGGGGGGTTTGGGGGTTGGTTGGTTGGTTGGAGATGGGGTAGGGGTGGGGGGTTGGAGATGGGGTAGGGGAGGGAGGGTGGGGAATACATATGTGGGATGAGATGGGGGGGGGGATTGTCGGGGATGAGGGGAAGATTGGGTGAGATGTTGGGTGAGATTAGGGGAGGGGGGAGATAAGGGGCGGAGGGGTTAATAAAAGCGATCTCTGATGAAAATTGGGCGCTGAGGGAGTGGTGGGGGGGGGGGGGGTGTAGTATTTTCGAACTGAAAGAAACGAGGACGAATGAAGCAAAGATGGAAGAGTTGTGTTTGAGCAAGGGGGAAAAGTGACGGCACCAGGAGCTTTTGACCAATTTTCCCGCTTGTGAGACGCGGTGTGGGGAAGTCGAGTTTGCTTGAGATCCGAGCATGGATATGTGGGGTTTTGTGGTTGTTGGAGTTAAGGGGGGGGTGGGGGGGGTTAGTTGTGGGTGGGTGAGGTTTTGGGGGGGGATAGGCGGGGATGGGGGTTATGTGGTTGGGGTTGCGGGGGTTGAGTATGGGCTGGTTTGAGTGTAGGGTGGTGGGGGGGTTGTATGGCTGAGAAGATGGGGGGGGGGGATTCCCTTTGGGGAAGGTTTTAGGATTGTGTGGGAAGGGGTGTTGGAACGGGGGTTGGAATTAGTTAGGAAAGACCTTTAGGGTGAGTTGGGGTTCCGGGGGTGCGAAGATGGGCTGTGCTTAATTTGAGTTGAAGAAGTGTTGGAGAAAGAGATGGGATTTAGATGATTGAATTGACAAAATCGAAAGGGTTTTGTGTATATGGACGGGAAACTATATCTCGATTCTACGAGGAATTGCGGCGCAACTTCTTTCCCCTCCCGGGCCGCAGGAACATGCACGGGGATTTCCAAGTTGAAGTATTTCCAATAGTTGTGTAGTAAACGAACGCTTTCGTCTGGTTCCGTAAAGGAAAATGCAACCGATTAGGGATTGATAGCACTGCCAAGCTGTCTAGAATAGGGTCAGGAAGTTCGATCGGATTCCCCAGTCAGGAGTGGCTGATCAGGGTATTTCCGGGAGGCTTCCGTATTCCAGGAATGTGCTGCAAAGAGAATGAAGAGGAGGAGACGGCTGAAGCGAGGCGGTCGAAGAGCCATTGCAGAACATTTATTTACCCCGAAGACTATTCGGGCAATTCATAAAAGCGTCCTTAACCTGAACGTAAATCGCGTGCATTGCCCAAACAAGAAACCACAGACAATAGGAAAGAATACGAGCAACAAGGCAACAAAACCTAAGATGCATCGCCTCTCAGGAGCGTACTGCTCCGCAGATACAGAAACTTACCCGGACAAAACACCCGCAAAGGCACCGGTTCACCATGCAGAATGCACACCATCGCACAGCACAAGCAGGAACAGAATTCAGGGACGCCGAAAAAGACTGCTGTAAGGCACGCCTAAGTACGACCGGTACATACTGTAGCCTGGATGCCTGGATGCCTGGATGCCTGATTGCCTGATTGCCTGGTTGCCAAGACTGCGAGAATCAGGCGATATTGCATGAAAGAGCTACTGCTAGGGGGATGGAGACAGATCTTGGAGAAGGCAGTTGGACGACTAGGCGGCCTCAACCATGATGTAGACCAGAATCTACCACCTAATGTTTAAGAGCCCTGAAAGGCATACCTGAGACAAGTGCACCTGCCGGGCTTTTGGTGTGACGGAACCGGATACCTCGGGCGAGAATAGGGATTTGGCCGATGCCATTTAGAGGAGTATGCATTGTAGGAGTGCATTGCGTTAGAGACAGATTGTCCAGAAGGCAACATAGTTATTGGGAGGCCAGGAGGCGGAAGTGCGTTGGAGTGAGACAGTGATCCACAACGAATGCAATCAAGCGCACCTACCAATAATTGTACAGGACTGCATGGAGACTGAAACGAAACATCGAAATGCAAATGGATATACAAACTGTTCATATTACGGTGCATCGGAGGAATACATTGCATCAGGAACAAAGGACAGATCTTGAGCAGGATCTCTGGAAGGAGCGATTAGAATTGAATGATGCACCTGAAGACATGTAGCTAATCATGATACAGGCCAGTATGAGAAGAGAAATGAGGCGTCCAATGTGCCAACGCAATTCACGCAAATTCCGCCAGAGAAGGCTGTTAAATGACGATAAGCAAGTAACGGAGTGAGAGGCTTAAACAACAGAGGCGATTAGGCGACTCAACCCTAACTATGGACTAGCTGTGGAGAAAGAAGCGAGTTGAAACAGATGCAAAGGAGTTATCCGAGGTCCTTGAAGAAGTGCTGGTAAGGCGTCCCATTTCTGGGTAGTACAGCGTCAGAGGAGCACTCCGACCGAGCTGGCAAGGCTTGAGGAGGAATAGGGAAAGGTTAGGCCGGAAGATGCACGCTGCACTAGGGCGCATGCCAAAGTCATTATGGAAGTCGTTGCAAGAAACAAAAGTAATCATGCGAAGTAAGCCCAAACACCGACACCGGAGAGGACTCAGTACGAAGCTGACACTAGACACGTCAGAATCTTAAGACTTCGTGGGGAAGTCAGCGTGGGTCACACGACATCTGTGGGCATGTGGCTCAGTCCTCGGATTAGGTGCTTACAAGTTTTCCTCCACCGCCTTGAGATCGACCCACTGAAGGATCTGGCTTTAGCAAGGAAGGTAATCCTGCCGTTAGGCTTCGCTCGTTTGGTAGGGCATCAGATCCTCGTTAGAGGATTCCTCTCTCGCAAGGGTTCGGACCCTGCCGCTTGATTGAATCCTGCTGACCCGCATAATCGAATCCTGCCGGCGGAGCTGTGTCCTCTTTATCTAGACCGCTATTCCGCAAGGCAACGGGGACTAGGCGATCCACATGCTTCCTAAGAGCCCTTAGGCAGTCAGCATCCTTCTTGGTATGCATTGCGCATCCTCTTGAGTATGCCGTTCGTTTGGGTTGCACCAGTCTCTCCACTGCATCAGGTGGGCACGGTTGGAGGTGGTCAGATGCTATGGCATGCTTGCTGCATAATCCTTAGTCCTGCTCGTTTAGGCTCCAAGAGTCGATAACTGCCAGCCAAGGTTGTGTATCAGCGTAAGACAGATACATCGGGAGGGAAGTAATCCTCGTTCAATGGAATATTTTTTGACAGATAAGAGCGCTTTGACGCAAGCTTGCAGCATCTCTTCGTAGCCGGAGACTCGGGCTGCATTCCATTACTTCGGAGTAAAAGTTTTCTCATTCAGTAGAGGAATTGTTGAGGCACAGCAACAAGGTTGGTGTTGAAGATACTGTATTTATTCGTTGATGGAGCTATGTATGCATCGGGCAAGGGACAGAGGTTGTGATATATTGAAGGGATATTTGTATGGTGGAGAGAAGTGACGGTACAGGAATCCTGTTGAAGGATGGTCGCATAAAAACAGAAACCAATTGCAGTAGAGTAAGATAGGATGTGTACCCACACAATTTGGACAGGATATGGAACGAATTGTTGTAGGAAAAAACAACTACAAGAATGCAAAGGGACATACATCTATACCCACTAGTGATTTTGCCTCGGCACACAATGAGAAGTCGTGATACATGTCGACTATGAGTTTTCGATTCTCTAAGTTGCAGGACTGTATGCAGCCCCAGAGGGCCATAGACGTAAGCTAAAACGCCCGTCGTGAACATTCGTGATACATAGGGCAGCATAGCTAGCAGCTTACAGCCACGTTTTGAAAATCCAAATCACCACCCGAAAAGAAGACAATGACATTTCAGTTTGTCGCCGAAACTGAGGCAGCGAATTGAGTCCTTTAGTTTGACCCGCATCAGCCTTATGAAGAAGTGCAGTTACCATCCTGGCCTTGGAAGGAACACGTTCAATACTCCTCTTCAATCCTATCTTCTCGCATTCCACTCGCACCCGACATGCTCATCCGAGGGCCCATGCTCATATTTGCCACCGGTGCTGAAGCTGCCTGTGGACTTGCTTGCATAGTCTCAGGACCTGCAGGGTTTGGCTCATCCTTCATACACGCAGTCTCCAGCATGTTTGTCCATTTCCCACTCGTACCCGCGTGGCTGTGCTTGAGATGTTGACGGAAGTGATCTGCACGGAAGAACTTTTTAGACTGGTTGCATTCGCCAAACTTGTGTACATTCTGTAGATGGTTGACGCGATCGTCCCAGTCAGGGTGTGGGTCATTCGGAAATTGCTGTCCACAGTAGCCACAAATATCCATAGCAGGCAGTGAATCCATGGAAGGTGAAGGGTTGTTGGGTGCAATGGCGGTTGAGGGGTGGAAGGCGGCTTCGTAGCTGCCGGCTAAGGTGGCGCACGACCAGGAATGACGGCGAAGGTGGAGGGAGTTTTGGTGACGTTCAGCTTCATTCTTGTTCTTGAATCGGTTGTTGCAGAAGTGGCAGCTGTATTGCTTTTCCGATTCGTGATTTCTGATTGGACGACAAAGGTTAGCTTGGCAAACGATCCGTCAGTGCATCACTTACTTGAGCTCTTCCAACGTATCGAACTTCTTTGGTTTCTTTGGGCAGCATTCGCAAATATGAACATGCGCCTGTAGGCCAGGCGCGTTGTGCAGCTTTCGCGGTCCAGGGTGTTCGCTTGACATCTTGCGGGCAATCGCTGCTGCCGATTTTGTGTCGGAGGTTGTTCGTTGATGTGATCGTGGAAGTGAGTCGCGAGGGCTCGAGGTCATGGGCAGTGAGCTGTTGTGTTGTGAATCGCGGGTGTTGAGTGAATCCGATGCTGGTGATAAACCACCTGGCGAAAGCCGTTCGTGTGTGGAGATGCTACTGATGGAACTACCTCCGACCGACAAACCACCCGAAGACGCGTACGACCCGTTTCGAAGGCCGCTTGACGATGTTGATGATGAAATTGACCCGTGTTGTATTGGAGCGAAGCGATTGATTGGAGAGCCACGACTTGCAGTGAGGTGGGCGGTGCTCCGTTGATAAAGCTCGGTACTGCTCCCCGCCGAATGCAAGGCCTTATCGTCGTGCGCAGCCTCTGGAGGTGGTGATGAAGCTCTTCGTTTCAAGGACATTCCTGAACGTGCGTCTGCGGATGATGAGTAGTAGTACGGAGTTTCCAGGCTGGGTGGTGGACGGTCTTCAAGGTGGAGTTGTCCCAATGCACCCGTTTCTTCCATGGAGAAATCTGCGGCCGAGTCAGGTTCGGCAGAAATTGATTGGTCGTGGCTGGTTCGCTTAGCTCGATTAGCGTGCTCGCTGGTCGTACTGTTGTAAGAACCTGCCGCTGACTCATCGAAATTGGAAAATACCGACCCGCCGCCGCCAGACAGAGACTCTCGTCGCGGGCGATGTCTGGAGCCCCGAGACAATGAATAGCCAGAAGCATTGGCTGGAAATCGAGTTTGCTGCTCCGGCTCCGCTACAGACAACGGTGTCATGGCATCACACGGTGGGCTTCGATAATCCATGTAATTCTTAGCACTTGCCGCAGAAGATATGAGACCTGGTGAGATAGCCCGGGAGCGCGGGCTGTCGCCAAATCTACTAGAGGGTGGTTCTTTCTTGACGTGTGGTTCAGAGGGTGCACTTGTGGATCGGTCTGATAAAGATAGCGATTTGAGCTTGTGTGGATACTTTCCCTCTGGGTGGAATTGCATGCTCGAGGTGGGCGAAGCTTCTACATTCCCTAATGACGACGTTCGGGGTGGTGTCCTGGGTTTCCCAATCTTGGACAAGAGCTTGTTATCATACGCTTGAGACGAGTTTTCCGTATTTGCTCGCTCTAAATGTCTTTCGCCGTGTAATCTTCGGATACCCATACATATTAGTCGCCGCCAGAATTAGAGTGACACAAGTGGATGATACAAAGTAAAGCGAGTGTGGTTTGAGGAGGGCTCGAGAAGGAGTGGTCTTGCTTGATCTCCTCACGTTACATTTCCAGAAACACGAACAAAGGCCAGAGTGAACATGCTTATACTGACTGATTTGCAAGACTGGAGCCCGAGAGGCTGTGATACCCTTCATCAACAAACCTGGAGGAAAAATCATATCTCCGGTCCGAGTCGGGCCGTGACCTGACAGTCGAGTTGGAGTTGCCTCGCCGGGCATACTCAGGCCGCTCCGAATGTCCTTCATTTTCCATCCTCTGATCCCAGGTCCCATGTAGACTTGAGTCTGAGCGGACAGATCCACCGCTTTTTCCAAACCCTCCGTCGCTAGAAGGAGTGTTCCCCCATTGCCATCCCGGATCGCCGCCAGCAGCAAGACCGTTTATGAATCTCGGGGGAGGTAATGGTGGGGGAGCTTCGACGTGTCTTGCATTTGGAATGTTCATCCCTCCCTGTTCTCTTGAAGATCTCGCAGCTCGACCGTTATTGCCGTTAAAATCATATACAAGTATCGAAGGTGGCGACGTAACGCGAGAGATGTCCATTATCGGGCGAAAGTATTGCCACGAGCTGAAACCATCAAGTCGTAGGATATCGTCAAGTGCGCTGGCGCCGCAAGCAGAGCGAGGATTCTTCCAGTGGTGGCAATTGCGCGTCAATCACGAAGGCGAACAGTGAACGCAGACACTAAAGGGAGGCAAAACCAAAAATTCTTCAAGAACAAGAATTTCAAGAACCCGTTATGACCATAGAAAATAGAAAACGCAAGAGAAGAACGAAAATCGAATAAACGGTGGAATCGCTATTCAGCTCCGGCAGGGTCAGAAACTAGCAGCACAAGTTCCTCTCTGGTGCAGGCGGGGTCAGCCCCAATAAGGTAGTTAAAGGGAAGTCCGTAAGGGAAGGTCAGCCCTACAAAGCTTCTCATACGCCGTCTTGTTTCTTCCGTTTTTCCCTTCAGCTGCGAATACCGCGGGCCCACACACACACACACACACACACACACCCCTCGATATTATTGCACAGCCACTTTCGGTTGCCACGGCTCTTCAGGCCAATCAACCGGTGAGCCTCCAGCAGCTCAGACGTCGTCCGACCAAGAAGCAATCAAGAAATCCGGCCTTGGGGTGAGGCGGGATGAGGACTGCAGGGACGAAACGCTCGCAAAGAAGTCGCCTTACAAGGAAGGTTCTACTAAACGTTGTTGGTCCTTCAGTAATTTCCACACTACCGTACTCGACCAGTATCGGCGGTGTGTCGCTTTCGCAACCCTACGCTACAGGTAAGGTCGGTCAGGTAGGTCAGACATAAAGTATGGGGGGAACTTTGAGCGAAGGCCGAATGAGTTGTTCCCGCTTCCAACCCGATAGGGACATCTATCTCGCAACATCTACGGGGTCGCAACAGGAATGATCCTTTGCCGGATTGTTTCAATACGCAAACGATCAAACCACCCCGAGGGCGCCTTCCGAGTTCAATGTTACGCTAAGGCAGGAGCGCCTCCGCGAACCAGCTACCTTAGGCGTCCCATCTTCGAGGCAACAAGCCGACTGATCAGCAAAGTCCTGTTCGTGTTCACAGCTTTCCCACGCCCACTGTAGTCTCCGTGACCAACTCACGGCGAAACAATCACTTACTCCCAAGATCCGAGCAGTTCAGAGAGAGCAAGGTCAAGTAATGCGTAAGTAATCATTCTTCGCCGTCAATAATGCTTAAAGCCCGGATTAGGTACATATCTCAGCAAGACCCTTCATGTCCCGGCGAGTGAACAAGGGTGCTGGAAGAAAGCCCTAAGGTAGGCGGATTGGGTTCAAGGTAAGGTAAGTGCAAAGTAGGGTAAGGTAGGTTTGGGTAGGTGGTCACTGTCAGGACTCAGAGAGCTGTTGCCCCTCACCCACAGCGTTGGGACCGAGGGGGACGGGGGAGTACTTGGTAGGGCGAGCTGCTGCCTCCGGTAACCTGTGGGCGGCACACTGCACATCTGCAGCACTACGGATTGGAGTTATGTACGCGGTATCGTTTATCGCACGCAGCGATGATGATCATCCTTGACGAGGAAAAGGTAAGGTAGGAAAGGGGGTGGATGAGTCCCCCCAAAATAGCTCTGGTAGTAACATCAGTGTGCAACGACGCCCAACGGTGGCGACTCGACACTTGACTACATAGGTCTGTCTGCACTACGGTGGTAGGGAGTATCCTTGATGATGAATTGGACCACCTTATGCGGTGGAAACCAATAAGGAAGCTTCCAGCGGGCAAGACCCAGCCGGGAGTCGAATTCATGAATCATAAGGTAAGGGGTTCGGGAAGGGATACGGATACCTGGCGGAAGTACGGAGCACGGAGGACGGAATCCTCTTCTACCTTACCACGCTTACCTATCAGGCTATCAGCCTTCTGAGGCGAAAGCGGAACGCTCCCGTCGCCTTGTCCAGTCGAGTCGACTGTCATGTCCCGAAGAGAAAAGTCTCATCTGTAAGATAAGGTAGGTAAGGAAGTTAGCACGGTAAGGCAGTCTCCCTCTTCCTCTTTCTGATCGTCTCTCCATTCATGATTCTTCCATCCCCAAACGTCATCACTCCGCAAATTCAATATTAATGGCATGAGCAGCACTGGTACAGCTATCAGTCTGCTTCTTGGGAATTGGTCCTCAAACGAGTACGGAAGTACATGCAAGATATAACCCGCAAGCGAACTCACTCCCCTCGGCTGCAGTCCTCGCTAGGACTTCTTGGGCAAGTCGCCTGAGTACCTTACCTAGTCTGCCGTCCGAAGGTGGTTCCCGATGTTGCAAGAGCATCACAATCAATAACAATCCATCATGCAGCGTCATGAAGCCATATAGTGTGCAAGGATCGTTAGCTCAATGCAGTCCGCAGGCTTTCAACGACTGGATGATCGAATAGGAAGTTGCGGAGGAAGTCGAGGATGATGCATCCTGATCCAATCGCTATGGCCATGATTTGCGTTGTTAGCTGACAGTCGAGCCGTTCAATCGTGATGGGATCATGGGAGTCATCGATGATGCTTTGCTTTAAGGTGTGCACACATGCCGTCATCCGAAAGCGTAAGGTACGTCTTTTTCAATAGATGAACCAAAGCATAGCATATGTAAGGTTTAATGATGTTCTGCTCTGGTTAGGGGGGTGCTGTGGATGCCAACCTGCAAACTAAGGTAGCACAGCTGAAAGCCCTCAGAAGCATGCGCAATGCTTCTAGTCTGCATACATGGCTCCTTAGGTTTCAGGCCAGTCCCTACGAGGCTTGCGAATATGAAGGCTGAAAGTTCGAAAGCCTGGACCCACAATACGACGGTGACCGGTCTCCCCTCCCCTCCACGTACTCGTACAGTATAAATAGCAAAAGGTAGGAGGTAAGGTGTACAGCATGAGACGTGACATGTTAGGTTGCCACAGTCTGTCTCATCCAGTCATTCCCATCTCTGCAAACCTCACTGCAAAAAACCACCAAGAGAATGGTAAACTCAAAGCGGGGTACCCGTGGGAAGGAAAGGCGACTGGCAGAGCCAACGGTTAGGGTACAAGTGCAGTAGGGCAGAGACCTCCCAACGCCCGGGTCTCGAACTCGGTAAAATCCACCAAGATATTGACGCTAACCTCAGCTGTCGTCGAAGCAAAATTGACAGTATCTCTGATTCTTAACCAAAATACTCAAGGTACCAAATCGAATTAACACGTGACTCACCTTCCAAGCTCCCAAAAAACCCAACTCTCCAAACGCACCACCATCAACCCCTATACCACCCCCCTTCCCCCCAAAAACCAACCATGTCCCTCACCCCCATCCCCCCCTCCAAAAACCTCTACATCGGCTCGTACCTCCCCCCCTTCTTCCCCTTCCCCCCCCTCCACACTAACCCCACCGCAGCCTCTCCACCCTCCGCGCCACCCAAGCCCTCAAAGCCGCCAACATCACCCACGTCGTCTCCGCCCTGCGCGCGCCGCTCGACCCAGCGCTGTTGGCCGGCTACGAGCATCTGCATGTCGCGGTCGATGATGTCGGGGACGAGGATCTGCTGAGCTGGTTTCCGGCGGTGAACCGGTTTTTGGATGAGGGGTTGGCGGGGCGGGGTGGCGGTGGCGGTGGGGGGGTCGTGGTGGTTTGGTAGGTTGGGGTGTTTTTTTGTTTCTTGGAGATTTTTTTTTTTGGGGGGGGGGGGGGGGGGGTGGTTGCTAGTTTGGCTTTGCGTGTTATATCATAGAGGGGTTTTCTGGGGGGTTTTTTTCTTTTGTGAGCTTGTAGAGATTTTTCTTTTGGGATGGGATCGATTTTTTTTTTCGAGGAATCATTTTCTATATTCGCCCTTTCTCAAGCGGCTAGGATGCACTTCCCAGCTTTTCTCTTACGTTTGTCTACATTGTCTGCCCTCTCCTGTTCTTCTTCTTCACAAGCCATGCATTCAATCGGCCGTTTATTCCCACAGATTCAATACTGTTACCCTCTTTTCCATAGGGGACCCTACATCCCAAAAAAAATCCCTTACGGCACAAAGTCTCCTCTCACAATCTCATTCTTTCATCCCCCACCCTCCTCTCCCCCCCCCGCTCACTAACCCCCCCTCCTCCCTCCAGCGTAGCCTCAAAATCCCGCTCCGCAACCCTCCTCCTCGCCCACCTCCTGGCCACGACCCCCGCCCTCACCCCCGCCTCCGCCCTCGCCCACCTCCGCGCCTCCCACCCCCCCGCAGACCCAAACCCCGGCTTCATGGCCCAGCTCGCCCTCTACCACCGCATGGGCTGCCCCTCCTCGCTCGACACCCAGCCGCTGTACCAGCGCTGGCGGAACGAGCGGAGCGCGGCGGAGAGCGCGGCGGTGGGGATGGCGCCGCAGATGGAGGGGATTAGGTATGGGGATGAGGTGGAGAGGGGGGATAGCGCGCCCCTATCATCATTTTCGGGGGAGGAGGAGGAGAAGGAGGAGGAGGAGGAGGAGAAGAAGGAGGAGGCGACGTACCGCTGCCGCCGCTGCCGCACCCCGCTCGCCACAACCGCCTACCTAATCCCGCACACGCCCCCGTCCCCCACCTCCAATACCAACTCCCCATCCCAAAACCCCCACACCCCCAAACAACCCTGCGCCCACCTCTTCCTAGACCCCCTCTCCTGGATGCGCCCGGAGCTGGAAAAGGGGAAACTAGAGGGCCGCCTCGAGTGCCCCAAGTGCGGGCAGAATGTGGGCAAGTATGCGTGGCAGGGCATGCGGTGTAGTTGCGCGGGGTGGGTGGTGCCGGGGATTTGTTTGGGGAGGGGGAGGGTGGATGAGGTTGTTGGGGTGGGGGGGAAGCTGTAAGGGGACGGAAGGGGGGAAGGAAAAGAGGGGGGGGGGGGGGGGTGGAGGTTGTACATATCCTTTCTGGTTGAATACAGAGTCAAGATAAATGCGAACGAAGCATGACCGTGGAAGTTTGGTGCCCTACGTCGAGGACCTCTCACAACCTCTGTCTGTCTGTCTATCTGTCTGCCTGTCTATCTATCTGTCTGTCTATCTGTCTATCTATCTAATCCTCTCTTTCTTTCTTCCTTTCTACTTCTCACCTATCACGCAGGGAGCGCTCTAGGTCAAGCAAGCAAGCAGCTCACATGGAAAATTAATCATTACGAGGATTGCAATTACCTGCATATGTAGACCTAACCGTGTATGTGTGTGTGTATGTAGGTATGTAGCATGTATGTATGTAGCATAGCATGGCAATCAACACCAAACTACAAAAGTGACAGCCGATGAATGAAACGAAACGTTTGTCATGGTCGAGGGGCGATCGATTGATGGGAAATTTATTTTTGCGGTCGAGGGAGTGGGTGGGTGGGGGAAAGAAAAGAAATTGCTCATGGGATAATAATGCCACTACATACATACGAGTAAGCCCCCCCCCCTTCCCCTATAAGAATGTTTTCAACGAAAGGATATGAATGTATCACTCTCTCTGTATCGATATATGGGTTTTGCTGAAGGTGATGGGGGCTGTGAGTAGGTGAGGTGGGTAGGTATGTAGGTAGGTATGTAGGTGGGTAGGTAGGTAGGTAGGTAGGTAGGTAGGTAGGTAGGTAGGTAGGTAGGTAGGTAGGTGGGTAGGTAGGTGGGTAGGTAGGTAGGTAGGTGGGTGTGTAGGTGGGTAGGTAGGTAGGTGGGTAGGTATGTAGGTAGGTAGGTGGGTGTGTAGGTAGGTAGGTAGGTGGGTAGGTAGGTGGGTAGGTAGGTAGGTAGGTGGGTAGGTAGGTAGGTGGGTAGGTAGGTGGGTAGGTAGGTAGGTAGGTGGGTGTGTAGGTGGGTAGGTAGGTAGGTGGGTAGGTATGTAGGTAGGTGGGTGGGTGGGTAGGTAGGTAGGTGGGTAGGTGGGTAGGTAGGTAGGTAGGTAGGTAGGTGGGTAGGTGTGTAGGTGGGTAGGTGGGTAGGTGGGTGGGTAGGCAGTTATGCCTTTGAGTATAGGGATGTTTTTTGCTTCGATGTCTCTTACATAGAAAGGATTTTTCGATCGCAAGGGGTTCTTGTCTGAGTCTGTTTTTTTGAGCTGTTTACAGAGGGGGTGTTGAAGAAGCAGAGTTGCTCATGTGGGAATTGATTATTTTATGGGGGAGTGGACTGCGTGCATCAATCGTTCTTGTAGCTAGCATGGCAATAATGAAGGAAGTACAAGTGGAAGACGATGGAATGGAACGTTGATGGAGAAGATCGCTTCTGATGGTATTTCTGGCAGGTTTTCGTATCGAGGCGGATAGAAGGATGGTTGTGCTTGAATGTGATTGGCAATAATCGTTCACGCGAAATGTCACTGCAAGAACCCCCTCTATAACGATATTTCCACATAACGATATCCGTCTCTATCGATAGACGTTCTGAAACCAACAGGAATTATTTCGTATGTATACCCATCTTTAATATAGCGATATCCTTCTGGTAACGATGTGGTAAGGCGGAAGTTTTGAATATCGTCATAGCCAGGTCTTACTGTGATAGATATCTTTGGCACCCATATCATAAGTCCGATGAGTGAGATTCCTTCCGTTTGAGTTGATGTCCAACAATTTGGCGGTCAATTGTCCTCGAGATTCTGAATCTGATAATTGGGGATGTCATGCAACAGCAACACCAACTTCAGATGTAATTATCAAGCTTGGAGATTAAGACAATCCTTCGTAAGCCATTCTTCTCATATCAGCCAGCTTAGGTAAGATCAGCATATGAGAAGACGTCGGGTTCCGTAAGCCCTTGCACGTTTCTCATCACTGAGGATGTTGCGGCGATAGCTCCGTAGTTTCTGTTGGTAACCTAAGCAGGATGACGCTCTTTTTGCCGAGGGCGTTAAAGACCGATAGACTTTCTCTTATATTGTTTATTCAGGGACCTGCCGCTGCTGGATTTGGAATACTTCATGTAAGACCTAACCGATTGCAGGTGGGCACGGAGCCGGAAAGAGGGCTTTCTGGCGAGGCGTTTCAGTCAGCACTCGGAAAGAGAATTGGCCCCCATATTGCCATGATTACTATCTTTTGACCCCCAGCGGCACAAATTCTTTTCAGGCAATTTTTTCTTGGTATGGAATGGAGCGATGTCAGAACCTGGTATGTGCGCCGCTGTTGGTTTTTGGGGGTTAATTCAACGGTAAAGGCTGCCCTAGATATCGCTTGCTGAACGCACCCTAGAACAAGGGTTAATGTCACAATTGGCGCCTGATGAGGATCAAAGAAGCACGATGGCGTAGTTCATAGGTTTTGTCATAGTAATTTGGCACTTGGCACTACCGCTGACACTTTTTTTCGGAGGCCTGCGCCAATGGCGGAGACAGAGGCCCCCAAAGAACTACTTAAACAACTGGGTCAGCAGGTACACAATCTTTAGTGCTTCCGGATCTGACCGTATCCCACACAGCAGGTATTAGTCAACACCTAAAGTCAATGTCCTCTCAGATGGAATGCTTCGGGGCATTCGTATCAGGTAGGTAAATGTCGTTGTGGATATGACTACTGAGACGATAGTGCTGATCCTGCTGGCGATGGATACCTTTGATTTCAATAACCGTGATAAGGTTCTTTCTGTACCTAAATTTTATCATTGAAGCTATTGCTACTCCCATTCGACAGCCTCCGATCTGGAAGCAAGTGTTGATAGCAAAGACAACAGCCGAAGTCGAGGACCAAAGACTGCAGTGGTTCGACGCATTGGGCAGTTCGGCCGACCAACTATGCATGTTAATCTTGTGGTCGATTATACCATGCTCGTGTTCATTGTGTCTCTGGAGAGCTCAAGGGAGCGAAGCGTGCAGGTGAATATGCGTACTGTCAGAGCAGTACGAGAAAATCATGACCAATCGTGTTCTATTGTGTAGGTATTGGGCGCAAGATGACATATTGGATCAAAGTAGCAATATGCATGGGTGCACGGCGTCCTGAACAAACAGCCGAGATGACATGGCAAATAACGATAGCTCAGTCGGGGTTGCCATTGGGTACGCTGGGGAACAGGGTAGGATTCTTAAGACGTTCTCGATTCCTTTTAGCAACTTCGAGATTTCTCAGTCGATCTAGCCGTTTCTGATAGAAGACCTTGTTGAGCGCGTAGATGCGAGGGACATCCTCAGCTGTGGGGGCAACCGGCTGCCCAGTGACTGCCTTGATCTGTGACCTACTGATAAGTATTCACGACAGATACGAATGATGCTCATGATGGCTCACCTTGTCGTCTTTCTCTTTCTCCGCCTTTTTGTCGTCTTCCTCTTCCTTCTTGCCGTCTTTTTTATCCTTGTCTTTGTCCGTTTCCTTCTCCTCAGCTTTGCTCTCCTTCGACTTCTTCTTCTTCTTCATTTTCTCTTCATACTCTTGCTTTATCAACTCAATCTCCCGATCCATATCCTCCTTCTTTTTGGCCGCAGCTTCGGCTGCATTAATGATTGGGCTGGCGAAGCCTTTGTCCTTTAAGTGACCTTGACAGATATAGAAATGATCCTAGGATATATGTTAGCTGGGCATTGTTCGTCCGGAGCGCTGTATGCTTGTATACCCTGTTGTCCGGGGTAATCAGTACGCTCGTTGTAGGTTTGTAGCATACCATTTCACATGGTTTTGCTGATGCCTCTGCTACCCTTCGCAGATGCCAGACATTGACTAGAGACATGTTGAAAAGAACCACGCTATCGGTAGGCTGCTCACCTCCAGAAACTGCGGATGCTTGAACATTCAAAGATGTATCAGAGCAGGCTTCATCGCGACATCGTCCGGCATGTCCCGTTTTCCCGTAAGCTGGAAATGACCGTAGGGCTGAAGCCGTTTTAAGGCGCGACAACTTATCAGATTATCAGTATTTCTTTGGAAACACTCTTCAGCATTAACAGCAGTTTAGACCCTAGGTCTCTTATCTTTGGGGGACTGACCCCTCCTGTTCTTCCCCTCTGTCTGATTCAGACGGTACTGAGGTGATCGCTTCTCTCGCCCTGGTTGAAACATCAAGCGCCATGGATTTGAGGCACAGCTGGAGCAAAGCAAGGCTGAGACGCAACGTTCTTCTCGGATTAATGCATCATCCAATAGGACAGCTTTCAGTCTACATGGGAATGTCTGAAATAGATAAAGAAGTAGCAGAAGCCACGCCAAACGGGCTCAGTAAACCACGGGAGTACAAACAAAAGTTATTGGCTTACAAGTACTTGAATCTGGAACTGAAGATTCATATAGAATACCTTTCAAAGAAATCTGCTTCACGTTTATCTCCCTGATGTTTCTGCCAATGTCTTAATCCATAGGTAGCCTCTTTTCAGTCAAAAATCCTCAGATTAGGCTCTTGTTCACATCCAAGCCTTGCCTACCAACCACGTGCGCTTGCAGTGAATCAGGTAGGCCTTCAACACCTCAAGTATTCCTCGAAAGTAGTACAACACCACTTGTTTTCCTCACCTACCAAGGAATGTCCTCTTCCATAAGATAGCAACGCGAAACAAGGCGCTTTACTCTCAATGCAGTGTGTGTGCTTGATCACTTAGCTCAAGGTCTTCCTTATACAGCTCTAATTCTTTCTGTGGTCTTCAAGTTATTGGTCAGGTAAATAGAACATGGCACCCCCGCCAGCGGTGAAGAATTTTCATCAGGTAAGTGGGCCGACATCCTGCTAGTCGGTCTTTTCGAACTCAGCTGACGGATCAACAGCATCAGCCAATAACCACTGGGCTGAGGACTATATGGTACGTGTGTGCAGAGTTGATTCTCTTTCTTTGGAGCCCTGATCTCGAGTCTCCAGCCATGTTTCGGGAGCACATCGACATTTCATCTCCCTTTTCCATTTCTTGATCCATCATGAGATTCATCTTGCAACCCCATGAGGCAATGCTGACTCTGAGGTTATCGATAGCGAATCCTACCCACCGGGTACTTGTTTGCGGGAGCTGCTGCAAAACGCAGACGACGCCGGTGCGACAATTGTTGAGTATGTTCTAGATACCAATACATATTCAAACGGCCCATTACTCTATGATGGCCTGAAGGAGTATCAGGGACCGGCGTTGTTAGCGCGGAATAACAGTGTCTTTAGAGATGAAGATTTCGACAGTCTCTCTTCCGTTGGGGACAGCCGTAAAAGACATGAAGCTTCCTCAACAGGAAAGTTTGGCCAAGGGTTCAATTCCGTCTACCATTGGACGGATGGACCCTGGATATACTCTCGGAATTTGCTGTTGTTGCTCGATCCCCATGAACAATGGTCTGTCGAGTCAGGGCAGTCTGGTGGTCCCACATGGGACGTTGTCAAGGACCGAGAAAACAAGGAGATACAGAACCATCTACAGACATTTCGAGCGTTCAACCTTGATATATCGCAGGAGATTGACGAGACGATCATTCGTATTCCGCTTCGGACTAAGGGTCAAGCTATAACAAGCAAGATCGTTGCGCGCGAGATTACGATTGAAGAAATCAAGGATGCCCTAGATCAATTTGGGCGAGAAGTCAGAGAAGGGGGCTTGCTGTTCCTCAAACATATCCAAAAGATCACTGTTCGTATCAATGACGATGTTATTTGGGAAGCGAAGATACTTCAGGATTGTCCAAGGAGCCTGAAGTCAGTTGCTGTTATTCCACCGAGTAACAATCTCATGAGTGCTGAACCGCATAGGGCACGCCAAGAAATACCTGTGGTTTTCAAAGAGGTTTTTACACCCACCACCGAGCGAGGCACGAAACATTCCCTATCTAAGCTTTTCAATCTGGATGTAGAATTTACCATAGGTGATGTCCCTATAGTTTACCGATATTTGGTCCATCATACTATGACGAGGTCGAGTGGGAACAAGGAATTGGACGAATGGGCCCGAAAGCGAAAGCTTTTTGGGTGGGTGGCTGTGGCTGCCCCTATAGAGGTTAGTCAAAATCCCCCCAACTTTCAATCGGTATCAGATCATATGGACGGTCTTCACATAAGTTCAATTTAATATTGTCTAATTCACTAATCTTGAAACAGCACCACGAAGGTTTTATGGGACGGCTTTTCTCTACCTTAAGACTACCAATCTTGACGAACCACCCTGTTCATCTGCATGGTCTATTCTCAATAACCCCAGACCGTGGTCGTCTCACCTCTTCGGGACAATCTCCTGGCTCCGAAGACTTCGCTACAAAGTGGAACAATTTTCTGTTCACGGACTGCATTTCCTCCGCTTGGGCAGACCTTCTACTATATCGAAGCTCAGTCTCCTGGTACAAGGAAGGTTTCAGTCTCTGGCCGAGGGTGACAGAATTATCAAATGATCAATGGAATAGGCTAGACGACGATGTGATTGACCAGATTCTAAAGAAAGAGCTGTCAGTCTGGCCTACTGCGAAGAAATGCGTCTCCGCCCAGGAAGGTTTCTTTACCACCACAACGTCTGAAACCGTCAAATATGCCCCTGCGTTGGCTGAAGCACAAGTAGCAGCGGTCCTTCTCGAAAAACCTTTATACGAGAAGTTACAGCAGCGAAGTTCAGCATCTTTCCAGATCAATTGGATGACACCCAAAACAGTACGACAATGTCTACGTTATCACAAGGCTTCCGCATTGCCGAAGATGCCACGCCCACTCTTAAAGTTACTTTTGGAATTCTGCCTACTTGATGCGCAACAATTGTCTGACGGCAGCTCCAGGAGAAATGTATATGAGGATCTTGACGGTATTGTGTTCTGGCCTACCTTGGATGGTTCGCTGGCTTCAACTAGGGAATGTGACCTGTTGCTTGCACGTGATTCAAGAGAGATGGAGCTCTTTGCCGACACTAGGAAAGCGAGAACACTTGACATTAATGGTCTGACAAACCAGACGCTAGGACTATTAAGGAGAGACATTAATTTTGTGTCGTCAAAAATCCGTTATCGTAGGTTAGCGGACCTATCAGAAGATTGGCCGATCATGTATCCTACGATTGAGCCGTCTGATGGGCCAAAGGCTTGGACATTACGCCCCTCAACGCATGATGAGCAGATCATCGGCAGCGTATGGACATGGATCTGTGCGAGATTAAAGGAGGGGGAGCAACTGCCTTCACAATTAGATGACTTGTGGCTTCTACCCACGAACAGCCTTCGGCTTCGTCGATATGCTCCAGCCCTCGGTTCTCAGCCACTATTGATGATTAGTAAGGGCGAACCACTCTTCAATGTCGCACAGAACATGGTGGAAAGAGATCCTGACGCGGCTCCTCCGATACTTGACGCTAAGCTGCTACCGGCAGTAACCGTGAAGCTTTTACAAAAGAGTGCGAGGTCAATTCCAAAGTTACATGGCGCATGTGTTGATCATCTCGAAACAGTTCTGGCTTGGCTGGTCGCGGGTAAAGAGCTTTTGTTGACAGCATCTGCCGAGCAAAAACATATTGTATTGCAACACGTTGAGATGCTCACCAGAAATAGAGGCGCAAACACCAACGAACGCAGTCTTGCGGGTCAAATAAGAAGCCTGCCTATATTCAGCATGATTTCCTCCTTGCCTCCTTTCACGGAACGAGCCATCACTATATCTGATCTCCAGTGCAGCAACGACGGCGGTGACATCCTCAGAAGCAATAATCCAAACTCCAACCACACATTTGAAGCACCCATGGATCTCCCACCAATGCCTGCGATCTCCGGAGTGTCATTGTACGATTTGAGCAACCAAAGTGAAAGATACCTGGTCGAACGCTTCAATCTAATCGGAAAAACAGACATATTCGATCTACTAGAACAACATCTCCTACCGTGGGCGGTGACAATACAAGACGGCCCTATGGTCACAGCAAAAGAAGCACTCATCGATTTCACTTTCAAACATTCGCGATTCGCAACTAGCTCATGGGCAATGAAAGTTTCAAAACTTCCCATCATTCCACTTCCAATAAGTGACAATGTGCACACAAGACAATACCGCTGTTTATCGGGCATGATAGACCCAACATCTTCGTTATTGGGGCTCTATTTTGGGAACGAGGATGTTTTCCCTTGTCCTAGATTTTTCCAACGACACAAGGACGCTTTAAAAGCGTGCGGCCTTAGGCATAAGCCAAACTGGGACACACTGCTAGAGCGCGTACAGTATTTTTCTCAATGTAGTGCTGATGTCATGATCCTTGAGGCCAATGTCAAGTGCCTTCTTCAGCTCCCGTTTCGTGAGGATCAGAGCTTGTCGGAGTCCTCAATTTCCAAGTTTCGAACACTCCGATGGCTTCCCGCAAATCCAGTCTCGGGATCGACTATGACTCTCTTCTCGCCCCGCAAATGTCGTGGGTCAGATGAGCACGATCTTGTTCACTACATCTTAGGGACGACTCGCTTCTCCGTCAACAAGGGATGGAAACACGTTCTTGGCTGGGAACGTATAGACTTGGACATAATCCTACGGCAGCTGGATTACTGTTTGCAAGACAATGATCATGGCAAAGTCGACCACGTCCTCAATTATATTCAGTCCAACTTCAGTCCGGTCGAGTACTCTGTATTGAGGTCGAAAGCCTGCATCCTCGGCGTTCAAAGAAACTATCATGTGCCAAAGAATACTTTTGGTACAAGTAGGCTTCTGGTACGGTATCCTTTAGCGCCATACCTGGACAAGGTAGATAGTCATTTTGCGACGGAGCATGTGGAACTACTCGCACAGTTGAATGTTCGTAACGAACCGAGCGTCCAAGATCTTTCAAGCCTCCAGGCTCTCTTGAAGGATTCTAGTCAGGGTCCACTTGAGGGGTCTGATCTTGATGTGGCAATTGGTTCGCTCGAGATAGCTGCTCGCCTAGCTGGAGGTCAAGAACTTCTCGATATCTTGATTCCAGACACCGAATCCATCTTGAGACCAATGTCTGATATAGCATACGGAGACCGTGTCGTGACCGGAACGATTGCTGCGTTCAACTTTACTCACCCCGCTATATCTGCCGACCTTATCCAACGACTCGAAATTGAGCACTCATTAGATCGTGCAACTAGGCTAGAGATAGAAGTCGATGATGGGGACGAAGATGAATACACTCCACGGGAAACACTGTCGACTGTCATCTCCGACACGTTAGGGCGGTATCCTATCGACAGCACCTTCAATGAATTTCTCGCCAATGCGGACGATTGTCATGCCACCGCGGTTTCTTGGATTCTTGACGAATGTGAAAACGGTTCACACGAATCATTGGCGTGTTTGACGAGTGAATTAAAGACTCTACAGGGGCCCGCGCTTTTCGCTTACAACGACGAAGGTTAGTAACGGGATTATTACGCATCACATTATTTCCAAACCTTCTGATCAGGAGCTAATTAATACTACAGTCTTCAAGGACGAAGACTTCGCCGGATTCAAGGATATTGGACAGGGCGGCAAGAGCGACGATGTGACCACCACTGGCATGTTTGGTAGGGGAGCTTTAACCATGTATCACTTTACAGACGTCCCTTCCCTGATATCTGGGGGATACCTCCTAATTCTAGACCCGCAGCAAGAACTGCTAACGAAGAACAAATACCGCAAACGGAAAGCGGGCATCAAGTTGTCTTTGGAGACAGCTCGTCGTCTGTGCAAGGACCAGCTTACACCTTTCCATGGTCTCTGCCATTACTCGAAGGAGCTGAACTACTTCGAAGGTACCATTTTCCGTTTGCCATTCCGAGAATCTGGAAAGAAATCGACCCTTACCGACTACGTAGGCCCAGTCGATATCAAAAAGACTAAAACCTTACTGGAAGAGTATCTTCTTAGTGCACGAAGGTCTCTGCTTTTTCTGCGGAATGTTAAATCCATCGCTTTTAACATCCGGGGCCAACCTGCATGTAAATGGTCCGTATCAGTAGATCACTCTGAAGGATCTGAACAGGACATATTTCGTGATGTGAAAATCTCGACTGTACGGGAACATCAGGTATCAGTCGCAGAGACTTGGCGTGTTGGCATAACAGATATTGAGCAATCTCCAATCGACATAGTCAACCCTGGAAGAGGATCCCAAAAGATCTCTGAGTGCGGTGTCGCTGCCTGCCTATCACAACCTGGAACCGACCAGAACGTCTTTTGCAAGCTCCCAACCCTACTTCCATCAAAGCTTCCAATTTCGTACCACGCCAGCTTTGCAATAACTGGTGACCGTCGAACAATACCATGGGAAGACCAGCACAGAGACGCAACCATGGCTCGGTGGAACAAGTGGCTACTATCAAGTTGTATTCCGGACCTTTATCTGAACTTTCTGAAAGATCTGGCACCAAGGCTGGGTATGGCAGCATTCAATTTCTGGCCCTCCACCTCTGGAGTATCCTCGAGCCCTTTATCTAAAGTCGTGGCCGAAGCTTTCTGGGACAAGATAATGGACGACCAGCATATTGCTTATGAACTTTACCCGAAAGCAGCGTCAGAATCTCTGCTCCTCGGCTCTACTCCCACGCAGAAGAGGGTGGGTGGAAAGACGAAAAAGTTGCATGCTGTCACTTCCATAAGGTGTGCCCAATTTGATTTCCTCCCGGAATCAACATCGAAGAAGCTCCGGCCACTCCTAACCAATCTCTGTCCCAACCTTGTGCACCCTCCCAGCAATATATGGCAACGGATCAAAGCTGCAGACACTGCCGGTCTTACTGTCGAGCTCAACCCCGCCTTCCTTTGCCAGTTGTTTTCCCTCGAACATAGTTGCACAATTTTGGAAGAATTTCTAGGTTCACTGGCTACAGGCGAAGGACAACAGAGTAAATCAGATGCACTTGAGAAGTTTCTTCAAGCTGTCGTGCCTCCTCCTGGCGCGGATGGGTCGTCACTCAAGATGTTAGATGGTTGCCGGATACTTCCAAAGCTTGATGGATCTCTAGGACTTCTTACTTCGGAAATTGAAACAAAAGTGTGGACGTTCATGGCAACGGAAGCAGAGCAGAAGTTGTTCTGCTTCGCTTCTCATTCTATGGTTAATACAAAGCTATTCCAACGCCATGTGGACACGACGAGCTCGAAGCTGACGTTTAGTGGTGATACCGTGTCAAGTTTCAGAAACCCGATTAAAGACATTTGGAAAGCTCCATTCAATGTCCGGTCTCTGGAAATTGGAGACCTTGGAATGTTGCTGGCTCAACCGCAATCGCCGGTTGGTCCTTCAGCGTTGCGAGGATGCCGGGATACATGGATTACGGATTTTTGGACATACGTCAATACAAAACTCAGAGTTCTTGTCAAGGCAAGGAAGGATGATAAATCTGAGGCTACCGTTATGAGCCTGATTTCTCAATGTGGCCTTGAGGACCACCCCATTTACCGATACAAAGTAAATGAGGAATGGCACTATATAACCCCACGTCAATTCGATGAAGGCCTGTACCTGGTTGAACCCATCAAGAAGGAGCACTCCACATTATGTGAAGAGATCGGCGAGTTCAATATAGTCGATCGAGCTAGTGTTCCATTTCTTCTGGCAGAAACGGAGTCCGACCTGACAAGCAGCGCTGCGTTTGAACGATTAGTACGAATCCTGTCTCAAGTTGAAGGGGGGAAATGGGTCCCGATTCAAGAATTCCTACTACAAACATTGAGCGAGGCGTCCATCCGAGTAAGTATTTTCTTACTTCATCTGTTGCTCATCTACAGGCTTATATGTATGTATAGACGCTGCAGTCCATGCTGCTAGAGTACCTGAAATCTGCCCATGCCATCAAATTTCTACCGGAGCTCCGACGTCTGCCTGTGTGGCCATTGTTTCATCTGTCGCATTCTGACAAAGCTGCAAAATACCTGCCTGCGGAAGGGGCCACCTTCTGCAAGACCTCGAAGCTACTTTTGCCGTGGGTTGTAGAAAGCCTGGGCAATCTTGTCTCTCCGGAGATAGTAGATAAACACTCGGTACGGTTGAAGGCCTTGGAAGTCCATGTCATGCCGATCAAGGAACTTTGGGATCACGCTCAACACTATCAACCCACAAACATGGGGAAACTTTCTGCCGCTGAATACTCTGCGTTTGTTCAAGAACTTGCGAATCACAATATCAAATCCTCAACAGCAATTGCGCCGAACGGAGACGGAAAATTTTGTAAGGCAATGTCGTTATACGACCACGAGGACGAAATCTTCAAATCTGCTTTTCGCATAGAGCACACGACCCGTTTCCTCCACGGTGAAATACAGCACTATCGCTCTCTTCATGAATACTGGGTGTCCCTTGGCCTTCGATCTCGCGGGCCGACAAAGGTTTTCAATTCTGAAGATTACGTTCAATGTGCCCTTGCGGTTCGAGTACGGTGGCAGTCTAATCAATCGAGTCAGACGTCGACATTCTGTCAAGATGCTGAAAAAGTAGCAGCATACCTGCTTTGGGACCAGCCAAGCCTACGCAATTGGTCTAACCATATATGGAGGGAGATTGCATTAGTTCCAATGTTTCAGGTGAAGGACGACGTCTCCAAACAGCGAATTTATCGTCGAAAACGAATGAGCGAAGTGGCAGTCAAACAGGACCATTGTTCTCTTTTCAGCATAGGCAAGGCGCATGACCTGCGAATATTATGGAGTCAGCTCCCTATTCTAGAGAAGGAGCCTGTCGGGTTTGTTCTTGAAAAACTTCCCCGACAGGGCAAACCTACCGCTGCAACGGTATTTGCGCATCTGGAATACATGGTCACTCTGTGCAAGCAGATCAGCAACGAGGACCTTCCAGAATACGTAAAGGATATCCAGGCATCTTACGATTACCTTCAAGAAGACTTCAACTACACGATCCTTATTCCGGGCATTCGAGAGTCCAAAATCTTCTTCAACATCGATACTACCGAGACAGTTGAACTCTCCCCAGTAGAGTTCGGCAACACTTTGACCTCGGCAAAATATATCTGCCTCAACTCTCCAGTAGATGCAGGCGTCATTAAGGTCTCACGAAAATTTCTCATACCTTACGAAAAGCTACTCAGAGCCCTAGGTTGCAAATCCGTGGTCCAGCCTACAAATAGAGCGCCACGGCTCTTCCCTTATCAGACTGAATCTCCTATGATCACAACTATGAAGGAGATTGTAAGCCTCCGCGACCAGCGCCAGCTTATCGATGTTATCTTTGAGGCCGAAGGCCGTGAAAAGCCAGCCCACAGAATCTTCCTAGCAGCTGTGTCAGGCTACTGCAAAGCTCAGTTCTCTGGTGAGTGGGGCCGTCTACTTGCACACCAAGCGAAGATACAAGTCAAAGAGATGACATTTACGGCGCTTTCGCAAATGATTGATTTCGCGTACACCGGTATAGTCGACTGGCCTCAGGTTCATGATTCGGAAAATAACGACGAAATCGCGAAAAAGCTAGATGAGTTGTTGGACCTGCTGCAGGCGACAGATATGTGGTTACTCGAGACCTTGCACACTATGACCGAGGACAAGATCATCGACAATGCGGCAACTTATGTCAGGCCAGATAATGTCGAATCGGTCCGGGGTATTGCAAAGGATGCTAATGCATCGAGTCTGACAAGTCACTGCGATGCATTCATAGCGAATAATTCGGGCTTTGTGGAGGCTGCGAGGAGCCAAGAGTAGCGATGGGAATGGGGAAACCAATAGGAGAAGGTTTTGGGCTGTTGCTGATATAGGGCCGAGGGATGAGGGAACGAGCCATCGTTGGAAAACTAGAGCAGCTGTTCTGTTCAGACATACACGCATAGTTTGTGTTCAGGTAAGAATGTCGAGGGACGCTACAGTACATCAACAGAAATTATCGATTCCATTTCCTTGACCCTTAATCTGTCACCTTTAGTCATGGGCATACACTTTGTATGCAGATAAGATTATCGACCCTAAACCATCACTCCCCACTCCCTGTCACCGCCGCTCCATCTCATATCTCCCCCAAATCCCCTCCCCATAGTCGCCCCTCCTGAAGAAAGACACTCACAAAAGCCATCCACCCAATCAGTCAGTCCCACCTCCCTATCAACCCCCCCCCAAAAAATACAGCCCCACCAATCCTTCTAGAGCAATCAAAATGCACAGATGAACATACCACGATCTTCGATTATGTTGCTAACCCGTTAATTTTCTGATCTGGTCCAAGGGGAGTGGGGATGAGGATCGTTACATATTTAGACAATAGTCTTCTACAATCATCATACGCAAAAACACCTTTCACACCAAAAATCCAGCCCAAACCCCGCCTAAACCTGCACTTATCCCTCTTTGCTTGTTACACTCCGGAATCCCTTCACTAGCCCATCATGTCTTTCCGATATAGTTGCAGAAACAGCACCTTTGACTCGACTGAGCTGCCACGAACACCTAATTTTGCCGGTTCCTCAGCGCTCGAGGATGCCAGCGAAGTGTTCAGTTGGTACGGCAGGATGTCATATCAACCGCGCATGTTCGTGGTTGCATACGACCCAGCCCTGTTCTTACCTACCATCTTACTTGACCACCCTCTCGCGCTCTCTCAGTCCTCCAACTGAACAACCTCCCTCCAGATCCCAGCAGAACTCGCCTAGAAGCTCGCCGCAAGTCCGCCTACCGGCGCCGGCTGCTCCTGGGTCCATACCAGGCCATTCTCCCCAGCCGGACCGCTTATCTAGTCATCTAATAAATCTCAGCCCCGTAAAGGATGGAAGATGCAGGGTTTGTAGGGTGTAAGAATGGGAAGTTGAATTGGTCGGTGTGGGAAGGGCCGGGAGTGGTGAGGTTGGGGGGTTTTGCGTGGAGAGATTGGATGAGGTTGGCATGCTGCTTATCAGCGGTGAAGTTATTCGCAGATGATGGATAGACGACTCCGGGTTCTTTTTGGGCAGACATCGTAGTGTAGCTGAGAAATCGCACTTCCAGCTCTTTAATCCGCAACGTTGCAGTTCGATTTTCCGGTAACGGCGCCCACGATGTTAGTTATGACTTTGTACGACGCAAGTTACAAGATGAGGTAGATGTAATCCCGATAGCTGATAATTGAGGTTGAAGTTCCGAGTGGCAGTCCGAGAGCCGGCTGTTAGGCTAGAACCTGACAACCGGTGCGGTTGTGGTGGGGTGGGGGGTTTGTGAGAGAGCTGGATGCGTTGCGTGGAGGATGCCGAGAAGCGAGGAAATATGCTATGAAAGGGGACGGTGAGGAATCCTGCGAGTATTGAGATGGCGTCAGGAAGATGGCATAGGAAATAGTGATACAGAAATGACCGTGGACATTGAAAGAAAACTTAAATAGGGACTATCTTGAACGAGTGCAAGGGAAGTTCGTATATCCACCGCATTGGTGAAAGCTTTTAGGGTGCTTGGGAGGTTTTCGTTTGAATTTCAAAGTGTAGCTAGGCGTGGCTTTGCTGTCTTATCATCTATTGGAAGACTCGCATACATAGTTGATGGCATTGGTACTCCGGGTATCCGCAAAGGATCAAGGCGGATGGAAGGATTTAGTATGGGTGTGGTAGCCATGTTATGGTTTCATTTCCAGCAGCTAAGGGCCAATATCGTCGGTCAGCATCAAGTCTCGTTATCCCCGAACAACTGCGGGACTCGAAGCATTCCTTTCGATATCGAATTTGTATACCGATGCTTCAAGCTCGTTGATCTTGACATGGAAAAAGTAGTGGAAATCGAGTTAGCGAAGTCAATAACTCGAAGGCTGCCAAAATGTGAGCGAGGGACGATAACGCGAGGTTGTTGATTGAAGGTCTACCAAAAGGGAGATATGGGCTTAGGCAAAGGTGGAAGCAATGCTGGGTGAACATGGTAAGTTTGATAAAGTCCTGGTCATGTAAACGTAATGGGGGCCCGAAATCTATATCAGCGTAGACAGGGCATTCGTTGCGTCTTCATGTTTAGATATCCCCTAGGTTTAGCCACTTCGTCGACGCCACAACAGAATGTGCGATACCATATCACAGACTACTCCTCATTCATACCGGCAATTGTCCTTGCCATCCTTAATTCACCTTCCCCAATCCTCAACTCCACCGCATACACTCCAAACGTCCTCACCATCTCCTTCAAACCACTTTTCAGCACTTCCAGCACAATCTCTACCTCTTCAACCTTCCTATCCTGCTTTTGAAACTGCACATCCGTCCAATGCGGCGGCGTTTGCTCCAGAAAATTCTCTAGAGTTGTACATGTACCGGAGAAGGTTCGGATGAGAGAATGAACGTCTTTATTGACATTACCAAAGTTATCTTCCACAACACTTGAGCACGCTAAGGAGCTGAGTGCTGTGATGCTATCAACAATGATGCTGAGCTCGCTGTACGGAGTCCCCAGTACAACAGCGCAGATTCGTCGTCTGAACTTTTGCCGGAAAGGCATACCAAGCGAGGAACGGATGAATTGCATAAGGTACTCGTTGAAGAGGGCATAGATACCGGTCGGGGTCAGGGTTTCTTGTTGGCCTTGAGTAAGAAGTTTCTGGCGGGCGGAGTCGAGGTACTGTTTGCTGCGTGGCTCAAGAGGAGTCAATGCAACATTTGGAGGCGGTGAGTTGCCATAGGATTTGGCGAACGAGCCGATTTTGGTTTCGAATTTTTCGAGGCGGGTTGTTGGTGGAAGAGGGTTTTGGAGGATGGGTTCTTGTCGTAGGGGGGTGGAGAGACGGGGTAGGGATTGAAGATCACCTTCTTTCAGAGGTGGAGGTTTGTTTATATCTGGATTCTGGAATAAAGCAATACGGTTCGTCATGGAAATCAAATTATTTAGGCAAACCGTTTCGATCTGGGTCCACGCTGAGCCATCTGGCCTGTCGAAGTCGTCGTAGATCATTTTCCTCCGATCTGCAAACCGCTGCAAAAGAGCCAATTCCCAGAACGCAAAGGCTTTAGTCGTCTCTTTCTTTGCATTGAGTCCGTTCATCAGACTTCGGTTGTCATCCGTTAAAGGCTTGCCATTCTTCAGTGGTTCCTGAGAGATATAGGCAGTAAATGCAGCATTCGATACATCCCACAAGAAGCTGAGGAAGAAGCCCCAGATTGTGGTCCGGAAGATCAAGAGAATGTGGTAGGGCGGTATATACGATAACTCAGGCACTGCTGGGATGTCCCAAACGATCCTCGCAAGAAATAGCGACCAACTCCACGCTGTCCTCCTCATGAATAACCCATACATGAATGGGCCACCGATGAAGCCTACTAACAGAGAGCGGGTAACCACGCTTTGCAGGAGCGAAGGTAATTTGTTTATGAGTTGCGCAGGTGGCTTAACCATAATCTGGGGCCGTGGCTTGGGAGCGGTGTCTGTAGTTGCATTTATGGCATCGTTAAATATCCCGTCTGTATCGTTGTATATATGGAGTAGAGCCTGAATCAGTGCCAATAACATAAAGAAACTCCGGAAGTATATCGAGCGCTCATTGAGCCTGCGCCGTTCCCATGGTCTACAAATCCATGTCAGTCGCAAGAACAAGGCTCCAAACCAAGACCTTCCACTTGCCGTCCTTCATGAAGCCACCCCAAATCTGCTGATGCAGGCGCAGACCATAGACTGACTTCCGTAAAGATCAATGCGGATAGCAGGTACCATGCAATGGTCTGAAGCGTGGCGAAGGAGACATAGTAAATTTTGAACGTTGACAATGGAGTGGGTGCGTTTCTAGCTCCGCAATGTATGTTTGCGATCCTAAGAACGAAGACTAGAAGAGCGGAGATAAAGAGGAAAGCGGTTCTTAAGGCCGTTCTTGGAAGCCATGACCATTGGACTATACCAATCAATCAGTAACATTCTCTGGGGGACCTCTGGGACCTCTGCTCACATGGTGAGCCTCCAGCAAGAGCCGCTATCCCTAAGCATATTGTTACCAAGACAGTTGAGCTAGACACAAATCGTCGGTGCAAGAGAGGCGTGAGCAGCTCTCTGTATTTCTTTGGACGACGTAACGTAGCCATTGCTGGATTCCATTGACACCTATTTCGCGTGGAAAAAGTTACGGTCAACAAACATTGGAAACACGGAAATTTCCGCAAACTAGCAAATAGGGCTGACCGAATGTAGGGCTGATGCGACAGCAAGAATATGTACATAAGGTAGTTGCGGAATAGAAGGGGAAGAATACGGTATCCAGCTGGGGCTATCCATTACTTCCAATTGTGTTTGAGCTCAATTGTCTTTCCATTCCTGCGAGATATGTATCACATTGAATATAAACTACACGCTACTCAGTGATACGCTGTTTCTTGCTATTATCCTGACCTTGCGTCCTCATCCCGTCCTTTTCTAGATTCTCAATAGTCTCACTAACACGCTCTGCCCGTCGTTTCGCGTCGAGCCAGATCATGAACTCATGGTAACCCCGTGGCATAACCTTGATATCCTTCTCGACAAGGAAAGTATAGTTGAACTGCTACGGTATTAGTAACCTCCGCATCAATGAAAGACACCTATCTTACCTGGCCTGTTGGTTTAGTCTCTCCATGCTCAACGTTTCGGACTTTACTGTCTATCCTGATTTGCACCCTGGTAAACTTTGCATCTGGTTTCCCGTCTGCAATTTCTGCGCCTTCCGAGTCTCCCCTTTTCGAAGTGGAAAGTCCGCTCCCCTCTAAGGTTAGAAGCGGAGGATCCGTATAAGCAACTGTAGCTGTGAGGTACAACACCGACCCAACTGGCACTGGATTCTCGAACGTGCTGGGATCTAGGCTAAGAAATCTTGGCCTAGTGTGAGAGAAAGCGGCTGCGCAGCAGAACGCAAGCTCAAAGGTCTGCTTAAGGAGAAAGCCACCAAAAATCATAAAATTGTGCCGGTTGCGATATTGGGGCTGCATTATCTGCGACGAGTGCATCACAGTGCTATCCATGTAGATGACGTTATCGGGTCTGCGGGTCGAAATGTTGGGATCTTGAAAGTCAGAGCTCGAATCATCTGACAATGGTAGTGTAGAATTCTCACCGTGGTACTCTATCTGCCTAATCCACATGGCGTGAATCAGGTCGCTCTCTTCGTCATTTGGCGCCTGCTTTCGCAATGCTTTCTTGGCAAGAGCCTTCTTGGCATTGTAGTTTTGCTCACCCAATGCAAAAAGGCGTTTCTCTTCCGTAGTCTCGACTAGCACGGGGTTTATTGGTACTGATCTCGGGACAAGGTAAGCCTACGAACGACAGGACGATACGGCATTTCATACTTTTTCGTCGACGGGTCTAGAGAAACCTGATTACATAGACCATATTTTAGTGCTTGGGGACGTAGAAGAATCAATTAACGGGACTAACCATCGTAAATGCACAAGTCAGTAATACGTCCTCGCTATTTACCTGCTCACCCTTTGTAGGAGCCTTCGCAACTTGCATTTGTATCTCCATAGAGCTTCGACCAGTGAAAGTCACCTGTCCGGAAAGCTCCAAGTCACCTTGAATCATCAATATCAAGGATCCCGATCTGCAATGGGCGAACATACATATCTCTTTAAGGGGATGCTTGATAACGATCCTGTCTACCGCCGCAGTGACTGTTGTTACGGATTCGCCAGTATGGCGATATGCAACTATACCCGATAGGGCATCAAGATCCATGAAAAGAGTTCCTAATCTACACCTCGATAAGCGATGGTATGCGTCTCTTCAATTGTAGTCAAGCGGACCTGATCTGTCCGTTTGCATTGAGATAATTGTCGAGCAACCAAGGGTCCTGAGCCAATGGAACAACCTATGCCTGCATCAGTCAGTCAGTCTCAATGAAGCTTCCAATATACACCAGCATGTATTACATACTATAGCCGTATGGCTGCCCCCCATCCTCTTTGGGCTCAGATCACGGTCTTGCGGAGTCGCTGAGGTAGTAGATGCCTTCTTCGGATCAAAGCCTTCCGCCTGCTTCTTCCTTAGTGCTTCAATCCAAGGAGTCTTTACCCGCATCTCTGTGAGAGCTCTGTAGACGCCATCTGTTGGTCGCCGACACGAAGTGCTAAATGGGCTAAACGACTTGATCGATTTCCCAGCGATGCCTGGATAGGATGGTTTGTACGCATATAACAGAATACGTAGACACCTCTCCAGCCGCATTTTGAGAGCTCTAAAGTACTTCTGTCAAGTCTTGAGATGAAAGACAATCAGAGGGCGGAGGGGTTAAGTAGGTTTGGTCTGCCGGCGCGCTCGTAGGGCTGGGCGGAAACAGATGATACCCGATATTGATGTATGACCTTCGCAGACAATCTCGGCCAACCAACAATACCCATAAGACCAGCTTTATACTTTAGCCGTCTCTTGCTTCATACTTGTGAATATTTTAACATAGCGGCAGAGCAATGGCGAGTTTCTTGATGTAGAGGAGCAGAACAGACAAACAGACAGACCAGACCTTACTTTCAAGAATTTTCACACCAAACGTCTATAGCATGTCTTTCACTATCTTCTGCGCTTACAGATCAAGCGATCAGAGTTTCTTCAGATAACTCTCTGTTCGATCATCCATTACTTGCGTCTTTAACTGTTGTTAGGCTTAACATTCGTTTTCTCCTAACCGCACCCAAATTAGCCATAGGCCATGTCATCCGTGGATCATGACCTTGGCAAGCTTGGACACGCTTATGTCGGACTGAATCTCAAACTTGAGACTAATGGCTCCATAAAGATCTCTTCACCGTTGGCGACCATATTTCCTTTCTCATCCATTTTTCGGCAGATTGAAAACATCATCTTTTCAGGCACCTGGGTTGCTCGAGGCGCCGGCCTACGAGTTGTCGTTCAGCTTCTCATTGATGAAGTCGTTCCTTCTTATTTCGACCGACCAACGTTTCTAGAAGGTCTAGGTATTCTTCTTTGCAATGCGGAGGTGCTTATCTGCCTCTACCTCATGTCGATGTTCTACTAATTACTGCGAGCTCAGATCTGGCGACAACTGTCTCTACAGGCGTCCTTAGTTCATTCGAGGGAGAACTCGTCCGAGTCCGGATTGCCCTTTGGAGAACTGGTGTTGGCCCTATCATATTCCCAGAGTTGTAGTAACTCGAGAATGAACATTGAGAGTCCCAATGTTCCAATTGCACAATATGCCAGCCCTCCCGCTTCCGTACCATATGCCTATGTGGATGAAGTTAAGCTTGTATTCGTATTCAAACTTTCCGCCACTGCGCCTGCATCAAAGCGAAGGAGGCTTGGGTCGAACACGAAGTACGAGCCGGATTCGGATATGCTATTCGGTTTTCGCGATCCAATTAATAATATGGAGTCAATCGGCCAGCCTCAGTCGATTTCGAGCAACCGGCTTCAACCGCATTTGTGGCTGCATAATTTCCCTGTGAAGAAGCTGGATCTTAAGCAGGATTCCCAAGAAGGGCCTTCGCCTCCGGAGAGTTCCAAAAATGGTTCTGGTGTTAAAGCAGGCATTATAGCGACTCCAAGGGGCAAGAGATCCCCACCCGAAAATTCTACACGGATGGCGGACATCGTTTTTACGGATCTGGCATTATTGATTGATGTAGGACTACGCTCCATGATATGCGGCAACATAGTATACAAGCATTCAAATATCAAATTACTTAGCAGCTCTGGCGGACCCAAGCTCGCGGAGATTGCACCCGGTCTGTTTAGCCCTGGATACATGCAGGTGAGCGACTTCTTCAAAGACCCGTCAACACTTGCGCAAAAAAACGAGTATTGACAATCAACAATAGGCATTGTCCCAGCGCAACTCCCTTCTACCTACTATAGCCCGTGCAATACCGCTGATACACCGTCGTGCTCGATCGCCAAGGCTGAAAGATAGAATCAAAAGGTTGCTTGACGTCTCACCAGAGGAATACGTCTCTGAGGACTTGTCAGAACCCGCAAACCATCAAAATATAACTTCAGCATTGACAGCTATTATTAAAGCTCGCCTCTGGAAGCTGTCGCAGCGTAAGCTTTTCGATGGTATAGCAGCCAGGAGATTGAAGCCTCTGGCTTGTGCTGATAGGGCTTTTGGGCAAAGCCTGGGGTCGCAAGTCATCCTCGATGAAGGATATGCATCCATCCAGGGCCGGGACGTCGTTGACGAATCCCTCCAGGTACGGGAGATGCTGGATGAGGGATACTGCTCACAGAGAACTGTTCTAGAGGTCGCGGGAGAAGACGAGGATGATCTATTATTCGAAGGAGAGGACATTATGCTCGAAGATAGGCTATCGGAGAGTGACCTTCTATTTGGTGAAGAGGAAGCGGAACTTGATAATGCGTTCCTGGACGATGATCTATTCTAGGCCGAGGATTGTTCAATGCAGGAACCCTCCCTTGATGAGAATTTATTTTACATAGAAGAAGCACCATGGTGAAAAATCCATGCCATGGAGGAGCCGAGCTGGTAGATGATATAACGAGCGATAAAAAGTGTTGGTTTTATGACAAGATCGAAGATGGAGTTCTGGATGGCCACACATATCCCATTTCTAACGACTTGTCCGACGGTCTGTTTGGCCGCTGCAACTATCTCCAAATAGACGTTGAAAGGGAAGAGAAGATGCTCCTGTCCGGTTGATTCAAGAGTCCGACTACAAGAAACATTCCAAAAAGTGGAGCCTGGGGCAGGTTTTCGTGGTGATGAGTATGCCAACACAACTTTGCTGTGCTTACATTTGCTTCAATAGGCTCAATAATGCAATATTCGCTCAATATCACATCTAGCACAAGGCACAAGCTCTGCTCTCTTACACTAAGGCCACTCAACCCACAGTAGTATTCGACACCAGTATCCCATAAGCGAGCAACTCACCCTTTCCAGAACAGCTAACCCTCACCTCGCAGCTGCCCAGATCCCCACCTCAGCCATTGTCTACAAAATCTATCCCACGTCCCAACCTCTAGCCACGACCTCAAAAAAGTCCGCTGTGATAGTAGCGATCAAGTCATGCAGGAAATCACCTCCAACCATCTCGCAAAGTCTCAATTCTCCAAACACCACCTCCTGATCCCCCAATTCCCCCAAGAAAGAAATTGCCCTATCACGTGATCATGACATTTCTAGGGCAGGGTTCCAGGTCAACGATGATGTCATCTATACTTCAAAAACCTCAATGCAACACTTGGCTTTCCTTAACCCAAAAACCTTACCAATCACCCCCAATGCCCCCACCCCCACCCTCCCTCCCCCACCTCCGCACCCTCCTCACAACCTTCACAACCACCCCCCCCCTTCTCTCCATCCTCAGCACCCATCCCCCCTCCCCCCTCCCCCCACCCCCAAAAACCCTCTACATCCTCGACTCCTCCTTCAACCCCCCGACCCTCGCCCACCTCTCCCTCTGCACCACCGCCCTGCACCACGACCCCCGCGCCCAACCCGGCCCGAAACGCCTCCTCCTCCTCCTCGCCATCAACAACGCCGACAAAGCCCCCCAGCCCGCGCCCTTGGAGCAGCGCCTCGCCATGATGGGCGTATTCGCCCGCGAGGTCGTGGCACGCATGCCGGCGGGGAAGGCGGAGGACGTGAGTGTGGACGTGGGCGTGACGAAAGAGCCGTATTTCCACGGCAAGGCGCGTGTGGTGGAGGGGAGCGCGCGGTATGCTGATCCGGTCTCCGGGGCGGCGCCCGAGCAGGTCTTGCTTGTGGGGTTTGATACCCTGACGCGCCTGCTCGAACCTAGCTACTACCCGCCCAGCTACACCCTGGCGCCGCTGGCGCCGCTGTTTGCGCGGCATCGCGTGCGGGTGACGCTGCGGGTGGGGTATGGGGAGCGGGCGGAGCAGGAGGCGTATTTGGGGGCTTTGGCGAGGGGGGAGAGGGAGGGGGAGGGGGGGAGGAGGGAGTGGGCGGGGAGGATTGAGAGGGTGGAGGGGGTGGAGGGGGTTAGTAGTTCGGGGGTTAGGGAGGGGGTGAAGGGTGGGGGGAAGGGGTGGAGGGGGATGGTTACGGGAGGGGTGGCGGGGCGGATTGAGGAGGAGGGGTTGTATGGGGGGTGAGGGTGGGGGTGGTTTGCGGGTGGGAATGGGTGGGGAGGTGGGCGGTTTTGGAGATTGGGTCGGTGACTACGGAGATTTCCGTGCCCAAGCACTTCAAGGTCGAAGTAGAATCTCAAGATATAGCATTGTTCGCACCCCCTGGTAGGATCTGCGCGGCTGCTCTATGAGACACGGACAGCCCACGTGAGTTGAGGGTTGATGGGGGGGGGGGTGTGATGGTGCAGGAAAGATGGACATGAAGAAGGGGGTTCATTCGCGAAATTTGAGGTAATGTGCCATAAGACAAGCTAGCTAGCTCGCGACTTATATAAAAAAAAACATGTTGCAAAAGTACTCTATTCTGTGGTCCAAGGACAAATGTATCGCGTTTCCCTGGCGGTGGGGGACAAGTGATCTAGTATGTAGATAGAACTCTCACAAAGTCTACCCGGGATGACCATGAGGGGGGTTTCTGAATGTTGTGAAGGCGGGCTTGCTGATTTGACCATAGGTAATGCCATTGCTTTGATAAAATATAGGTGTTTTGAACAAAGGGTAACCCCTTCCCCAGTGGCTGTCTAAGGTAAGGTAGGTTCTTGGTAGTGTGAAGTTCTCTGCGTCGAAAAAAAAAAACGTTCCCGAGTTTTTTTTTTGTTTCATCTCTCGCAGCATCCCAAATTAAGAAAAGAGGATCTAATATGTACTCCTGAGGGTTCATTGACAATATGTATGGAATTCTCAAAGCCACGGGACTCACCCATAATAGCTATGAGCTACCTAGGGGGGAATTGTGTATTATATATAAGTCGAAAACACTAGACGCCATGTTTTCGTTTGGGGATCTAATCTCGAGTTTCAGATCTCTCTCGGCTTTCGGTTGGGCTTGAAGATCTTTTTCAAACATTGTTCCGTGTAGATTTTGTTTGATAGAAACTTTCTGTAATCGGAGAAGATTGGGAAATGGTGTTTTTATACGGGATATATATTGTTGCGTGTTTGAGGTGGTGAATCGCGGTTCGGTTGACTTTTGATATGTGTTTGAATAACGAAACAGTGCTGGTTGTAAATCTGAATGTAGATCTGATACCCCACTAAGTTAACATCGGAAGAAAATGGCGTTTCTTGTTTTGGAAGGTTAGTAGGACGGAGCTGGTGATTCCCAATAACTGGAGTGGGTCAGATGGGTCTCGACTACCTACAGTACCTCAGCTTTCAAGACGTCATCAAGTACCAAGATACTCGATATGAGACGCGGAATTTCACCGTGGTAAGAGGAATGTCCGGAGAGAGTCGGATGATGGCGACAAGGCGGAGCCCTAGAGACTAGGCAGCGCTGGGGATGATTTTATGGTACTAGGCATTTAAGGAATTCCTTCTATTAGCAGTAAAGAAACTAAGCCGATGGCATCTGGGATGCCGCGCAGTTTAACTATGGAAGGACGAGACAGATTCTCTTTCGTGCACAGTCTGTGTTGAGGGAACAAAGAAGTCCTGGATTGCAGTAATTTCAACGGGCAAGACGTGGTGATCCCATGTCAAAGCACCGGCACTCAATCCGTAAGACACTATATAATGTATAACAAAAGCACTATAGTCTATCTACCTCGAATCCTATCTAGTCTTAGTAGTACTTACGTCTCAGACGAAGGGGGTCATCTGCAATCTTTTAGTACTTGCCTAGTACTACCAGCCTCGGCTTCCTTTCCAATCCTGTCTGTCAAAATCATCTCTCGAGAAGTAGTATGTAAGACTGAAACATCATGCCATGCTGTTTCACTTAGTAATAGCTCTGCAAGTTTTCGACGATCAGGAGTATTACTATCCGTTCAGCTCTTGCTCTGTCTCCCACTCAGCTCTTTCAACAACCTTGCGGGAACCGGGAGGGCTGGCATGACCGACTCGAATCTTAACATCCCATGCAAATCGACCATCAGTTGCTTTTACTGCTCGTTTCGCTTCTTCAGCACTTTGAAAATCCACGAACAGATACCGGTTGTCGCGAGGTTGTGGACTTATTAGGTCACCTTTGCTCGGAACGACGACCTTGCTGACAGCGTTGCTAAGGAAGGTTAGTTGCCGGTGGCTACAATAACGGCAAACGACAGGACGTGCATTGTGAACCCTTTGAATAGTTCGCGAACCCCTTCATTGACACTGTAATGATCAAGCATTCTTGGCAAGCCCGAGACGATCAATCGACGGTTCTCCTTGTCATATTCTTTCCAGTGATCTGGTGCATCTGTTCTTGTCCATCGATCGAAAACAGGTGCAGAAGGCCCTTGTCTCTTGCTGAAGGATAATGCATCTCTTTCGATTACGCGTTTGCCTCTCCCTTTGGCAACGCCGGGCCCGATTTTGACTGGACGCCCAAGCAAGTCCGTGCCATTGAGCTCTAGCATAGCCTTATCCGCCTGCTCCTTGGTTTCGAGTTCGACAAAGCCTTCATTCAGTAAGTTTTACCCATCGACAGCCCTTCAGCCTCTGTTAGCCTGTCTACGTACAGTATGAAGGATTCCGTCCGGTAAAAGGATCAGTGGACATGTTAATGTGCTCCCTTCATGATGTGCGTCAGTATAATGGACCGACCACCTAGAACAAGCATACACCTTGTAGGAAACGTCCGCAAATAAGGCCTCAACGTCTCTCGTCTTAGCCATGTAAGGCATGTTCCCCACATAGAGCCTCCTACCCTCAGCAATGGCCTGCAGGGTACGAGGATCATCCTCTCCTCTAAGCTTGCTTGACTCCGCCTCTTTATTTTGACCTTGTCTCTCTCCCGAACTGGATGTTGCGTCTCGCTGAGGGCCCCAACGTCGTTGACATACTGGGCTTTTAGCTGTAGGGTTGTCGACTTGTGGTAAAACATCAGACCTCACACGCCAGTTGTTGGACAAGCCAGAACGGTCAGCCATCACTCTACGTTCAGCAGTGTAGCACCTGATAGGTTCAGACAATCAATTGAGGACCAGCGTTGACCGAGCGAGTAAAGACGTGGTTCCATAGCTAAGCCCCTTCAGACTAGCCTCTTCCCTTGAGCCCCTTTGAGTTAGCGACCATCTGGATGACTTCAAGCAAGGCAGCTAACCTAAAGGGGCTTAGCTGCCGTAGTGGACCCGAAAGGGTCTAGCACAATCACCCCGAAGGGGCTTAGTCGAATTTACGTGTCTGAGGTCCTGAGGCAAGACGGCACGGGCAAAAAAGGATCTTTCTAGGTACTAGGTACTTTTCGACCCACAATCAAATGGAAGTCTGAAACGCAACAGAGCGTCTCGCCAAAAAGAATGCCAGTCATCTCCGCCCCGCTCCCCACAAAGTGCCATCCGTCATCCATCATCCATCATCCATCATCCATGACGGAATCGATTCGAGTCGGAAAGAATGGCCTCGACATTAATGCAAAACTCGGCGACTCCAGTGTGGGGGGAAATTTAAGAATGAAGAAATCCAAGGGCAATGTCCTGCTCAAACTTTACGAGAATGCTAGAGAACAGTTTGACACTTCTTAGTACCTTCATACCTTGGCATCTCGAACCCGGCTGAAACCGACTCCGGCAAAGCTCTCTGAGGCTCCGATGGTGTGTCTACTCCACAGACCGTTCAAAGCGATCCGTGGACAGCCAAGGCGTTATTCGCACAAAGGATTCTCACCATTTCGGAAGTCGCTCTTTCTTACTTTCACCGAGTCTGTTGGTCCCCTTTGAGTGGTTGTATCATTGTTTATTAAACGTTGTTGTTGGTCTTGAGGCTTTTCGCAAAGAGAGACAACGGAAATGGTCTAATTGAAGCGCTTTCGGAATAAAGTGACGGGCTGGAACGATCATTGTGAATGATCGCTTTGGGCCGGGGCTATGACCCAATCAGACGTCAGATGTCAGCGTGTCATTGGTTGCCATGCACGCGCCCCTGATCTGCCAATTCTGTTTAATCTCGTTCCTGCGTTTGCTAGAGCCAAAAAGCACTACGGACCCCTGTCCCATGTATCACCATTCACGCACCCACCACTAGTTCACCAACACTATTATCCTACCCCGGTTCACCCACTATCAAGCCCGCTCCCTCCAATTTCCCTCCTGATTCTCCTCCATCTTAACCTCTTGTCTCCCTCTTTTCCCCTTCCCAAAGACTTCAAGTTTTTGCGCACTCTCTTTTTGCATTTCGTTCGTGTTGGGACTTTCTCTCATTAACCAGTCACTCTTTCGCGAATAGATTTCGCCCACGCTCATTAAGCCCTCACGATCGCAGCATAAGAACATCTGTTAGCCTCGATCTTCTCCACACGCAGTCAAGAATCATCACGTCCACGAGTACAAGCGCAACATAGATATCGAAAAACAAAAACCGAAGAATCAAGAAGCCCATTATACAAGATGTTGACCAAGGTTTCCGTATCCTGCCTGGTGGCTTTGGCTGCGGTCGCTCAGGCTACCCTTCCTAACATTGGCGGTCAATACGGATACAAAAGTGGGAGTAATTTGACTTCGACTGTCGTGGTATCTCCGATCCCGGTCACCTCCTCCGCCTCAAGCGGTACAGCACCTACTCCTGTTGGACCCATCAGCACTGGAGTCTCACCGACGTCGAGCAACAGCCCATTATCTGGTACTGGAGTCTCACCGACGTCGAGCAACAGCCCATTATCTGGCACTGGATCTCCCAGTGGTTCTGCTCCCGTTGGCAGTGGTTCACCTGCCACGAGCCCAACCCACGGCCCGTATCCCATGAGCACTGGATCTCCAGTCAGCGGATTTGGCCCCATTGGTACGGGGCCAATTGGTAGCGGCCCCATTGGAACTGGCACTGGCGCTTCCACCGCATACACAACCCAGACTATTGACACCACCGTCACTTCCGACACCACTCTTACCTACACCGTTGGTTCCGGCTCATCGAAGACCGTCGTAACAACCACGGTCAGGCACACCTCTACCAAGACCCAATTCTCGGTAAGTTTTCATTCTTGGTACATATTTCGCTTGTATCTGACATACCGTTCTACAGACCCTTTACGCAACCCAATCTGCCCCAGCCGCCGAGAGTAGTGCAAACTCCGGCTACAACTCTGCCGTCAATAGCGCCGCCACTAGCAACAACGCTGTCAACCAGGGCGGCGCTGGCGCCAGCTCCAGGACTACGACCATTTCGTCTACCTCCACGTCGACGCACTTCGTCACAATCTCGGCAACCGCCAGCAGTGGCTCTGCGAAGAACGACCGCCCTCTTAGCGCTGGTGGTGCAGGAGGCGCTGGAGGCTCTGCCTGTGCTGCTCAAGTCACCGTCACCGTATCTGGCCCGGCGCAGACCGTCACTGTTGTAAGTGCTTCAATTATGAGGGATCATGGGATACGTACTAAATCATGATAGACTGCATCAGCTTCGTCTACCGAAGCAGCTGCTTCCACCAATGGCAACAACGCACTTACCACTGCTGCACCTACAATGAGCAATGCCCCCTTTGGTAATGGTACGGACACAAGCGCAACGAAGACCAAGAAGAAGTGCTCCTCATCCGGATTCCTGACTCGGCCATCAGGAAGCTACTTGCCAGTAGGCACCGGCAAGAAGCACCCAAAGCCCACCGGCTACTAGTTGGACGGCGCTGAGTCTTCAAATTTTGCTGGGCGTGCTGGATAGACAGGGGAGCCGGCATCCTTCTAGACCGCCGCGGTAGGTTGGTTACTTTGAGATCAATCCATCCATTTTTGTGTATTTATACTCTTCTTCTTGAACCTTCAAAACTTGGAAACATCAGAAACTCCCAGAGGAATGTGGTTTTTCTAAACCTCGACGCGAACGACGAAGGTTGACCATCAGGCATGGAGCGGAGTTTGTTTTTGTCTGTCTGGCATCAGTTGTATAGCGAGCGATGGCAATACCCTTGAGAGACGTTTTTGGAGATTGTACTATCTGTGTCATGGATCGAAATGACCAGGTTATGAATTAGAAAGCTGTCAACCTAGGTGATGCACTGTGCCCGACAGACGAGACTGCTTCGAGCTTGTCTTCGCGGCTTTTGATTCGCTGGTAGAATCTGAACATTCACTTCCCCATTTTCACTGCCCAGTCACCTGCATCAAAAGCAGAAACATTTCAAGACGAAAGTTTGCCTTGCCTGGCCACCAACACCATGACCTTACTGTCCTACTGATATCCAACCCACCCTGCAACCTATTCTACTTTGTCAAAGGGATGTTCCTATCTCTCACAACCTTCCCATACATATGCAGTCTACCCTGCCTGAAGTTCCAGAAGCATGGTACTTTACCTTAGCGTTAGCATCAATTGATTTGAAACATCTCGTGAGACCACAAGAGTGGCACTCAATATGTGAATGTGAAATTACCAAGACTGTACTCCGAAGTAACATAATTCGTATGAAGACTACCTTGAGAAGAGTTCGTGGTGGTTATCGAAGCACATGGAAAGCGTGATGGGCTGCTGAATAATTACGGTTAGCGTCCAGTGCAGCATTGCGACTTCCCTGTCACAGGGCGCTAGTCATGACCGTTATCCAACCCGCTCACCAGCCTCTTGATTTCTTGATCAGCAAGACTGACCATCTGAGGTGCTGACTGCACCCTATTATCTTCTTACTTTTCCATCATTTGTTCACTTCTACTCTATCGATAGGCTGTGTATGCCCATTGACTGATTTCAGACATTCGCTTTGTTTTGCTTGTTGGAGATCTCGTCCTGCCGCAAACGGCCCAACCTATATCCACTGACCTCCAGTGAGCGCGTCGAACGCCTCATGCAGCACCGAACATTCCAGATGACCCACCAGACCGGCGACATCATGCACCTACATTCGGATTCGTCTGACCTCGGCGAAACCAGCATCTCAGAGGAGACCCATGAAATGATGATGTGCTCTGATGGCGACGGGCCTAGCAGCTATCTTCCACCACCCCGCATTGCAGCACGCTTCTACCGATCTACAAACGTCCGCCGAAAGTCAGCGGCTTCATCACGTCGTAACTCGATGTCCTCCCATCATTCCAGCAGATCCACCCGCTCTGCGCATGGCGGACCTTTTAGCACCCATGTTGCTCAGCATCTTCGTCGGGCCTCAATTATCGAGACTAGAAAGGCTAGGTTGGCGGAGAAAGCTGCACATGCGGAGAAAGTCAGACTACGAGCTGCGATGGCAAAGGCAGCACCGCGTATTTCTCCCATCAGTGAAGAACGTGCCATAGCTGCCAAGCAGGCAAGGGAGAAGTTTCTCGCACAGGTTGCCGCAAATTGCGCTGAGGAAGTCAAGCGGGCAAAAAGGGTGGCCGAAGACACGAGGGAAAAGAAAGCGGCTGAACACCTCAAGCTAAAGGAAGACATGGAGGAAAGGGCTGCCGAAGCTGAGAGGAGGAGGCACCTTCACAACCATCTACAAAGCCAACGCCGTGCCAAAGTCTCAAGTCTCCAGTCAGTAGAAGAGAAGAAGATCATAACGAATCCTTGGAAACCAAGAAATGACGAAGAGGCTGCAAGACTTATCCAAAAAGCTTGGCGTAATCAACGGCGAAGACGGATAGTGTCCGACTTCATGCAGCTCGGATTGACTGTCGAGAATATTCGGAACACGAGCTTTGAAAATGTCGGAGCCCTATTGAGCCAAGAGAGAGTCCTCGCCTGTACTTCGAGAATGCTAAAACTTTGCGGTCTACAAGACGGCGAAGGTGGCAGCGTTGGTGAGAATACAGCAACACGAGCATTTCTCAGCAGTTTCCTCATCTTAGGCCATCCATCGTATGTACTGAGTCAAGATGGTGTTCAGGAGCAGGATCTTAGCATAAAAGCGAGGGATCTTTTGTTAGCATTTGGACAACTCATATCAATGCCACCAAATTCACAATTTTCACCCCTTTCCGCACAGCTCGCAACCCTTTCGGAAGCATACTCTTCGTTTCAGACTGCTTTTAGTGCTTGGAAAGACCACGACTCTTCGATTCTCATCAACACGATGCTTGCACAATTCGCCGAACTAGATGCTATCTGGCAGTCTGTCAAGAACGATACAAGGGGTGAAGTTGCTGCAGACTATCGGGAAGGGATCAAGCACAACCAGATTCTGCTTCTCGCCAGGCTTAAAAGGCTTGCAGGTCCAGAGAAGGCAATGGAAATGATTAGAGCTGCTATCAAGTCAAGACGATCATTAAACTCTAGAAAAAAGCCTGCAGGCGATGTCAGACCACGAGCAACTTCCAATGTAATGAATGTAATGGACGCTCCATCGACGTTGGCCTCATCGCCGGCATTGGCTCACAATCAAACGGAGATTACAGCATCCTCGATTCCAAATCTGGGTATACCAGTGAAGCAGAGAAGGAAAACCGCAAGCGCTCTGCCTAATAATCGGATGATGGTCCACGAGCTTGCGATCAACAAGGAGTATAGGATTGACCCCAAGCCAAGACTAGAAAACCGTGACGCTTTTATGCGTGCTATTTCTACGAGTATTAGGGCCGGACTGGAGAGCCAAAGTAGTGAGAACTTGATCGTCACTATGGCCAAAGGTACTCGTGATAAACTATTAAGCTTGGTGGCACCCGGAAAGTCACTCCACATCCTTATATCTGAAACTCTTGATCCTGCAATGATCGCCAATCAGGTCAGAATAGGAGCCTTCTCGTACGATAAATTCTTCTCATTCATGAATACTATCTTACCGAAGCTTTGCGCACCCGTTCGAGATGCAGACGTAAAAGCCGTAGCTGAAGACCGAAGTGATGATCCAGTTGAGCGTCTAGCAAGGCTTCACTACGTCATTGATCTACTCTCTGTCGACAATGCGAACTTCACCTTGCAGAGACACGCTCCTACACTCCTAGAGAAGGCCCCTATGTATGAGCAGATTTGTTTCCGGGAAAGCCTCGGTGGTCGCCCGCCAACGAAGACTATAGGGTGGTGGATTCGTGCCTCGGAGAAGACCAGGGAGAACTCCATTAGGCGTGCTGCTGAAGGCTCCTCTAATCCAACCAGTAGAGCGACTCCTGATAAGATCTACATGCAAGGCCTTGTGGACCTTGCCATCGCAGTCATTACGCTAGAGGATAATGGCCTACCCGAAACTTTGGAACTGGATCGAGAGCGTATCCTACGCATCAGATCTGATACCCTTCGTATGATCACTATTGGCTCCATTCTTCTGACGGCCAAAAATTTGTTGAAGCGTGACGTCCGCTCGCAATGGAAGGCCGAAGCCCAAAGAATGTGGGATCATCCGTACGAGGACTCCCAAGTTTTCTTCTCCATCCTCGACAATCGCTACGCTATGCCTCCAAGCACTAAAAGCCAACTTTCGGGCACGATTGAGCGCGTCTTAGTTGACGCCCGAAATAGCCAAGCAACTCATCCAGTCATGAAGGTGCTCTTACAGAAAATCAAGACCCATGTGTTCACCCGGTTGTCGGCCGCGAGCGCCGACGAGCGGATTAGAGCAACCACTACCGCCAGCGAAGTTCTTGCCTCGAGCGGGCTACCGGAGTTTGTGGTGCAGATTGGAGCTTTGGTAGAGGAGTTGACAAAGGTTGCGGATGTAGATCGCGCGGCGCATGGGAAATGGTATGATGACATTGCTGCGCTCTCTGCTAGGAATTCTTCTGAGAGCTCATGATTTTACGATATGCTGGAGCATTTGGAGCAGGCGATAGGTCTGGGGTGATTGCATAACCACGATGGTGTACAGGTTGGATTATGGTGATTCTTTACATTTGGCGATATTGGGCTCGAACGCTGTCGGATGAGATGATATAGGGTCTTTGCTGGTGTAAGCAAGGCGCTTTGAGCTTCCTCTTGCTTTGGGCTGCTTCTAGGAGCAATAACACAATGAGACGTATATCAATGAGCGCTATCAGCTAACATCCATTCTCTTACCTCACCTCGTTTCCTTACCCGATTTCCCACTTTCTTCACCCTATTCATTAGCCATTCCCTAAAATTGAGTCTTATTCATCAATCCATCTCCTCTAGCGTGCAATTTTGTTTCCAATTGGCTATAAGAACCCTCAAAATCCCCACACATCCACCTTTCCAGGTACAACTCATGTACATTCTATCTTCAAGCACAAATCCTGCAACACTGCTACGTTTTCTTCTATATCCAGACCCAGCATGAACAATTCATTAATTAACATATATCCCTGCCACAGAAAATACATCATCCTTCCATTGATTACAGCCGAAGTCGCTCTCATGGCACTAGCGACTGGTAACACCGAGCCCCGACAGCAGCGAGGTTTGCAAGCTGCACAAGACTACATCCAAGGCCTTGAGCTTACCTTAGACAACGAGGAACCTTTCGACGCCAAATCTATGAGTTCGGCAGATGAGAGAAAGCGGTGAAGAGAAGGATCTGAAATGTGCCTGTGGCATTGAAGGTATCAACGGCAATCTCTTTAGAAACCGGACGGTCGCAATATGCCAATTAAATTTGCTTTTTTGATGAGCTACGTCCTCGTATTACGTTGACCTTGCGTTATCTCATATCTCATGCTCGATGCAATTCTTAGGCGGCCAATGCTTTGACGAGCAAGCGGACATGATCTTTTAGTTGCTACTCTAGAGGAATTGACAGCAAGGAAGCATCAGAAGTCACACTCCTAGAACGCCGCCAATGGAACGACAAACAAATTCTCGGTTTGACGACCCAGGCGCTACGGTTCGCTGGAATAAGAATTTCTATTTCTAGAGCAGGACTTTATGAGAATAACCAATGAAGATTTTTTTTATCATAAACCAGCTGAAGACTTTCCCGTTATCTGGATGATTTATAAGCGAGTGATGTCGAAGGGTGAGCACTGGTATGTGGAGAAGGCGCTAGAATTGCTAGAAGCTTTAACCAATTGCGATACAACTAAATACTAGGTATGTCCGGACATCTGGCCAATCTGTCCTTGGGGGTTCCGTTGGGACGCGGGTGAGGCTTATTTACTTCATCATGGAAATACATCCTATTTTTTGTCACCGTGGCGAGCTAGTGTTGGTTCAGAGCGAGATTTTGAGACGGGTGGATAGAAATTATTGACCACTTGGACGGGCCCACAAAGGAAACTCCTCTACTCTTTGCACCCTAGCCTTCACTATAATCGAGGCCCTCAATTTTGAAGCACAATATCCACTGCCTCACACCAGGAATCGGTGGCTGCAACAACGGACCAGGCTAAAACTCTAGGGAGGCGAATAAAAACCGTCGACAAAAACACTACCGCAACTACGAAGATTATCTAGGCGCTATCTTCAGGACTACAATATCTTACCTCAGTCTTGCTACGATATCATTGCTGGTATTAAATTTGAAGAGGTAATAATATTTATATATTTTCTATAGTATAGTACGGCGTTGGAGACCACATCCGTTACGCGGTTGAATCTTAGCCAGAGGTTTCTCAGACTGTCCGATAGAACAAATTATGCTGGGTTTTAGGATCAGGTATGCTCGATACTCTAGGGTTGGTGTTGGGCGGCATTGATGAGATTGCAGATCTCGAGATTTGTCAAAACTTGGCGGTTCTACTCCTGGATCTCCTGCAGGGCCTCTGGTTCGAACTAAGGATGAAATGAATTATCTCGGACAGTCAAGCCTCTGCATCAGGCGACGCACTGTCTGATCCTCAAGTACAGCGGCTCCACGCTAACCCCAAACATCACCATGCGGTTTTCGAGTATCTGGACTTGAGCTTTTTGAAAAATGGCATTAAGTGTTATCTGAGGTACGAAGAGGACTGATAGTCTCCCGTATTTCGACCTTGATAAGAAGGACGAGGTTATTGCCTATTGCGAGATGAGATTCTTGCGATGCAAGACCAGACCGAGAAGCTGATACCTTAGATCCGACGACGGGGAAGTATGGCTTCCGTATTAGAGAACTCGAAGTGACACGCAGGATGGAAACCTTCCCCTTTGATGCGAAAGCTTCGCTCTCTCGCTCTGCTGCCCATATTCCGCCTGTATAATGTCAACCAAAGACTCGCTATGATGAACACATCAATACAAAACCAATATGATAATACTCTAGCTCAAATCCAACCAGACCAGGAAATTGGCACGGCTTTCCTATCAGCCGTTTTCACCCAGATTTTGTTACGGAAAACTCAAGAATCTCCGAATCTGGAACCATCATCGATCCTTAGAACGGTGCGAAGATCAAATGTCTTTTCCAAGTAATTGGGGAGTGTTTGTCAACGCAAGACAGTCTTGTTATCAGCGTTGATAGCGTTAAAGATCGGCTCATTCCCTTCCTTTACCGAGACTCTCCCTCTTCTTCTTATGAGCTATCCTTCCGGCACTTCGCCCGTCAAAGGTGCAGAACAAACAAGACCGCTAGCTGGGGGAAAATTTGAGGATTTGGCACACAGGAATACCTCAAATATCAGATTCATCGGTCTTGAGAGTGATGAATCTCTGACTAATAAGAAGAAGAAATGTTGAATGGTCTGGTGCAGAGGGTAACGACTTGTCACCGTCTCAGCAAAACAGATTCAAGGACTTCGCAATAATTGGGGCATGCAAATCTATGGTGATCTATTGTCAAGGCAAAAAAAGAAAGACACCAATTGATGAAGTCTTACCTGAAGGATCCACCGGAAGCCTGGAGTGTGCCTTCATCGTCACCAACCATTTAACCATATGATATGCCCAACCTCAACCACGTATGGCCTCTCAGCTATGAAAGAAGGCATTCCATCGGTCCTTAGCTATCTAATCCAATCTATACACAGCCGCTTCACTTGTCCAGCTCCCTTGACTTTCTCAAATTCTTCGCAGACCTAATGCTACAAGCGAATTGCGATTCCAATTCCCCCAGAAAGTGTTCTTTCCAAGATTGTCAACGCTGCGGCAAAGGCATTCACCATCGCGCAGTCCCCTATCCAGAAGACTGTGGATACGAGTCTTTTACAGACAAACAAGAAGATCATTATTACCACGGAAATGACAATCACCACGAAGAAGACAACCACCTACTACACACCAACACTGGGTGGAGTTGTGTTCGAGAAACTGTTCGCCAGGCAACATAAAGAAAAACGAGTCGCACTATTTCAAGCGTCGGGCGACAGCTCTCACCTCTCAATGTCCGAGCCAACGAGTTAGTATCAAGATGCATGATGTCTTCACAATTCTTGACTGATCGCTCAAAACGTTACAAAACCTCATTTCAGCTGCGACTCAGCATCTAGACTCGCGAGTCGACAGACCTTTCCTAAAACGCGTATACGACAGGGTGGTCAGCTCGCTGCACCTTATTTATCTGACAATGCATCTAAGTTTCTTCGTTGATTTTCTCTTTCAACGTGCTTTCGCCGTAATCATTTTCAACTCTCTTTTACTTACTTTTTAATTCTTTTATATAGGACTATTTAAGTCAGCTTTTCTAAAACATGATGAACAAACACGAGATCTCGAAATTTAATTACAATGACAAACCAAGAAATGTTACACAAGGTTTAATGAAGCGAAGTTCGAATATCACGAAGACGATAATTAATATCTTGTTTTAAAGAATGAAGCATAGTACGAAGCATTAGTTGCAAAGTACAAATATATTAGGCTTCAGACACTATGGCCCAGGCGGATCTGTGGTTGTTTCCGTGAAACGTGAGTGCGGCAAACACTGGTCTTGGATCAATTGCTGAGAAATTCTTAGATTCACAAGGCCGAGACATGGTGTGATGATTGTGCTCTAGACTATTTGAACTATACGAGCTGCGCTGCTATCAGATATGATTAGGAAGTCATGATGTCATATATATGGCACGGCTGTGGCTGAATTTGTTGCAGCACAAGAGGCCCGGATTGATGGCCTGTTGTGTCGGGTTATCAAGCAGGATAAAACCATTGAAAGGCTGCAGAAGCAGGTTGAGGAATATGCCACCCCTCGGCCCACGCTCATCGCCCAGGCCCAAGATGCTTTGACGCTTCTCGCAAGGGATGAAGCAGGAGATTCGGAAGATCGGGATGCCCCTGTTGCAGCCAGAACACGTCATCAGCGTTACGAAGCTGCGGTGCCGTCCTCGTCGTTGTCCCCCCCTCCTTCGCGTGTCTCCTTGCCTCCGTCTTCGCCCGGTCCGTCCTTGCCTGCTGCCCCTCCTGCGTCTGTGAGGTCAATTTCGCCTCTGCTTCCATCATCTTCGGCGCCGGTCCTAGCGGTCACGCAGCCCACCAGTGAGGAGGTGGAAAGAGCGGTAGATTTTGGTATGAGTGTCTTGTCCACCCCATTTTGTCAGTACGGTAGCTGTGCATTTTTTGTACAATTTGGCTAATAGGTGTAAGAGTTTACTACCATAAATCCCCGAATCGATGAAAGGGCGCGAGCCGAGTGGTTTACATATCGTACGAAACTCGTGAGCTCTTCGTGTATCAGTTCTTTCATCTACTAACACATTTCAGGCTGCCCAGCAGAATATTGGCGAGGATGATGAGAAGGTACTGAGGTTTCCCTGGTTGATTCAAATCATAGATGTTACAAGACCATACGCTGCGGACAGAGAGCTGATGCCAAACGCTGAACGATTGCAGTCAACAGGCATCGGTCCGACATGGAAGTTATCTTACCAACTCGATAGCTTGGACTGATAATTTGCATTGGTGCCTCGAGTTACTTTCTGCAATGACGAGTCTAAACATATTTATTGTACGCTAAATATCTTGTCAGCTACAAAGCTTGATATAACAACTAAGACTATCGTTACACTCTCACTCGAACATAATGGACTATCACGCGCTTAGATGGACAAACGTGGCCTTTGGACCTCATCGGCAACAATACCTTCACTCGCTCGCGGTTCCGAGACTAGGAGCGGTGAAGCCACAGCAGCTACGGCAGCTAATTCAGTATCCAGCAACACTGGGTAGCGGAGTGCGTTTGCCGAGTATCGGATTGAACTTTCCGGAAATACCAAGGGTTTCTACAGCATCATGTATCATGGTCTGCCTTCAAACAAGATTGGAAAGCTACTTATGGAGAGAAATTTGGGTATGGCCGGATGCTGAGGACGGCGGCCCATCCAATCCTGTTATCTCGAAACGTTACTTTCGCGAAATCGGCATCCCCGTATAAATCACAAGGCGAGAAAGATGCGTGGACATCTATGGGTTTTCAACGCCTTTCTGGAACCCCGTAACATGTCGAGGTTCCGGGGGGTTGGACTGCATTCCGACATTCGCTTCTAGGATGGACTAGCTCTGTCAATTATAGAGGACTTCGTAGTTGATGCCGTCGAAGAAGCACTTCTGATTCGTTGAATTACCCAGGTTCTACGTATCAACTTTCCAACCTCCTTTGAACTTTACGGCAACATCATGATAACTTATCTGTTGCAGGGAAAGGATGAAGACAAGACCTCTGAGTAGAGCAGGCAAGGTCTTGGTACCTCTAATGTTTTATGATATGAGTCTCATTAAGCTGACAATCTTTGAGATCCATAAACGTGTTAAATGCGTTAACCGCATTCCCACAATTCCGAGACTCAAGAATTTTGTGAGCATAATATAGCTTGAAGGGAAGGGCTAAATTTCTAGCGAAGAACAAGTATCTACCCGCGAGACTTGACTTGAAACATTTAACAGCACATTGCCGAGCCACATATCAAGAACCGAGTCTCAAAAGCAACGCAAACACCAGCATTATCATCGATGACGTGGTGATGGTTACATCTACCGAGTTTGCAGTATGCACTGCTGGGAAATAGAGCGTACGAAACACTCCAGGATCGAATGATCTGAACTATCAGGTTGCGACTTTCCTATTCCGAGATGTTATGATGGTTGCTCGGCGACCTAGGCTTGCAAAAACTTTAGAAAATCGAGGGTGCCTCCTGGTATCTGCAAGCTCACCATGTACCTACTGAAATACGCCATACTGCGTAGAGCAGATTTAGTAATTCGGAAAAAAACACCTCTCGGCCGCACAAGCAACCTCCTTGTTAGCATCTGAGATCCCTACTTCCTCGAGTTTCCTGCATTCATACTTTTTAGCTTAAATTCAGCGCTCACTCTCTACAATCATGACATCGGAAACCAGTACCAGCATCAATCACTTGAATTCCCATCAGCCGCTAAGAAACATGGTTACGCAGCCGGCAAATAGT